>Ga0207650_10002225_pt1 | contig 13543 bp, 12 predicted proteins | sample KBSS63metaG_FD_184325 | JGI IMG/M metagenome (GOLD analysis project Ga0207650, IMG submission 184325) | Switchgrass rhizosphere microbial communities from Kellogg Biological Station, Michigan, USA - KBS S6-3 metaG (SPAdes) (version 2) | ecosystem: Host-associated > Plants > Roots > Rhizosphere...
TCGATGATTTGCAAAGTTACTGAGATATAAAACTGAAGAATTATTGTTGTATGGTATGGATGTACTGGAGGTTCTTACACGCAGTAGCACATGAATAAAATAATGATATTAATCAAAGAAAAACCCCGCAACTCTTCTGGTCAATAAACGGATAATATGTAGTGATTATAACAAAATATTTTACAGAAGAAAGCATCCCGTCCGGGTGCATATAAAGACTAACCATTGCCAATGCGGGTTTAAAACAGAATTTGGATAATCCCTTCATCTACGGTCCAAATGTCGATTACAATCTTTAACCCCTGAAAAATTTCAACCTACCCTTAACAGTCTACTTAAATATCTTTGAGCACAGCTGACTGCTTAATTTTCGGGAACTTTGACCTTTTAACTTTGAATTTTTAACCTCTAATGACCAATCCAAAACAAAATAAAGATGCTTTGGGCAAAGGCATACGCTCACTTTTGCAAAGCATCGATTCCGATTTAAAGAATACTGCAGGACAGCTCAAACCACAGGCGGTAGAAGCCGCTACCAGTGTGCTTCGGTTGCCCATTGAGAATATAGAAACCAACCCCAAACAACCGCGCCGCGATTTTGATGAACAGTCGTTGCAGGAACTAACGCATTCAATCAGGATGCACGATCTGATTCAGCCAGTTACAGTTACTAAGCTGCACGGTAACAAATACCAGTTGATTTCCGGCGAAAGAAGGCTGCGAGCTGCAAAAATGGCCGGATTAAAAGATGTCCCTGCATATATCCGGCAGGCAAATGACCAGGAATTACTGGAACTGGCATTGTTGGAAAATCTTCAAAGAGAAGACCTTAATGCAATTGAAATTGCATTAAGCTACAAACGTATGATGGAAGAACTTTCTCATACCCAGGAGGAAGTGGCAGAACGTATGGGTAAGGACCGGAGCACGGTTACAAACTATATCCGTTTATTGAAATTACCTCCGGATATACAGGTGGCGGTTCGAAACGGAGAGATCAGCATGGGCCATGCAAGAGCATTGGTAAACGTTGACAAGATAGATCAGCAATTGTACATTTTTGACGAGATCAAGACAAAAGGACTTTCCGTTCGACAAACCGAAACACTGGTACGTAATCTCTATAAAGAAAAAACTCAAAAGAAAGGTTCCCATTCTCTTCCGGATACCTATAAAAAAGTGGAGGACAAACTAGCTTCACATTTTAGTACAAAAGTGAAACTTAAACACATAAAAGATGGAAGCGGACAAATTACGTTCGATTATTATTCACTGGATGAATTAAACAAGTTATTGGATCAAATGAATGTCAGCATTGACTAGTTTACTTTTTCATAAAAGCCGTATCTTTTTTCTTGCACTTTGTTTGATAATTGGTAGAGAGGCCATGGCGCAGGATACCACTGTGCGAAGAACAGATACGACACGTACTGCACAGGATACATTACGGGTTACCGCGGATACAACAAAAAGAATGATCCCTGCGGATTCGATCCCCCAGGTAGCTGGTCAGTTAAGTAATGTTGATAAAACAGATTCAATTTTAAAACACCATTCTCCCAGGAAAGCGGCTATTCGTTCCGCCGTTCTTCCTGGGTTAGGGCAGATTTATAATAAAAAATACTGGAAGGTTCCTATAATTTATGGAGCCCTGGGAATTTCAGGGGCCGTATTGGCCTACAATCTAACCAACTACCGGGCCTTAAGAGTTGCCTATCGGGCTAAGTATAATGCAACGCTTAATCCGCCGGATTCTTCTGAGTGGTCAAAAATTCGTCCGGACCTTTTACCCATCGATATGAATGCACTTCGCTCCTATCGCGATGAATTTCGAAGGAATATTGATTATTCCATCCTGGCCATTATTTTACTTTGGGGATTGAATGTAGTTGATGCTACGGTGGATGCACATTTAAAAGCGTTTGATGTCAATCCTGATCTTAGCCTAAATTTTAAACTGGGACCAAGCCAAATGGCAGGAACAATGGGAGTAAGCCTTATCCTTGCATTTAAATAATTACATAAATTTTCGAACAAATCATACGAATAACTGACGTAGAATTTATTCAGCCAACAATTGCTGTAATTCGCGTTAATTCGCACATCAAAACCAGTTTTATGAATATTGCACTGATTGGCTATGGTAAAATGGGACACATGATTGAAGAAGTGGCTACACAACGTGGCCATAAAATTGTTTTGAAAATTGATGTAACCAATCAGGACGATTTTACTAAACAAAATATTTCAGCTGCTAATGTTGCCATAGAATTTACAAATCCCGACAGTGCGTTTCAAAATGTAATGAAGTGTATTGAATTTCATATTCCCGTGGTAAGCGGCTCTACCGGTTGGAATCAAAAACTGGATGAAGCAAAAAATTATTGTAAGCAAACCAATGGAAGTTTTTTACATACCAGCAATTTTAGCGTTGGTGTTAATATATTTTTTGAGATCAATAAACTGTTAGCTCAGTTAATGGCTTCTCAACCGGAGTATGATGTAACGATGAGAGAAATTCATCACACCGCAAAAAAAGATGCACCAAGCGGCACTGCTGTTACTTTGGCTGAACAAATTCTCTCCAATCTACCCCGCAAAAAAAATTGGGTCAATAAGCAGTCAACAGCTAATGAAGAACTTTCTATTATCAGCGAACGTGTCGACCCTGCTCCCGGCACCCATTATGTAAAATACGCGTCGGAAGTTGATGATATCGAGATCATTCATACAGCACACAGCCGCAAAGGATTTGCCTTGGGCGCCGTTCTTGCGGCAGAATACATTTCAAATAAAAAAGGTATCTTTTCAATGAAAGATGTATTGAATATTGCATCTTCATAACGCTTATGAGAGGAAGCCTTTTATTTGTTTCCCTACTTGCATTTTTATATTGTTTTAGCCAGGATACTACTGATCGGAAGACTGCTGCAGATAAAGAAACAGATCCGTCCAAAAAAATTGAACTTCTGCTTCAACAGGCAGATGAAACAAGAAATTCAGATCCAAAGCTTTCATTTGAACTGGCGCAACAAGCAGCAAAACTTATTGGCTCTTCCGATCGAACCAAGTTGGCCAAAGCCGAATTTTATATGGCTTTGTACTACAACCAATCAGAAAGGGTTGACAGCGTGGTTTACTTCACACATAAAAATATTCAGTATCTAAATACGCAAAAGGATCAAAGCATTTTACTTTTCAAATTTACAAACCTTGAAGGCGGTTACTACATGCATTTGAGCAAGCAACGGGAGGCATTGGAACGTTTTTATGCAAGCCTGAAAATTGCAGATGCCAGTAATGATGCGTTAAGCAAAATAAAGGCACTTACCAATATTGGCTGGGCGTACATGGAATTAAACCAGTCGGATACTGCGATTGCGCATTTCAAAAGGACCATTACTATAATGCAATCCAATAATCTCAACATTTTTGCAGCGGTATATAATAATGTCGCGTCGTGTTATGGTGACCTTGGAAAGTACGACTCTTCAAAGAAATATGTTTTGGAGGGGATTGCTATTGCCAGGAAAAATAATGACCTGGTTGCCGAAGCGAATGGTCTCAATATACTGGGCAATTACTTTGAAGCTAAACATCAATATAAAAATGAACTGGAAGTATTGATGCAGGCAAAAGCCATTCGTGAAAAATTGGGCGATCCTTTTTTTATCGTTTCGGATATGGCCATGATTGCAGGATTGTATTCTAAAACGGGACAATATCAATTGGGCATTGCTGTTGCGCAACAAGCTTTGGACATCGCAATAAAAAATAACATTACCACCAAGTATCCGATGATCTATCAGTCATTAATCAGCAATTATGAAGGTAGTGGCGATTATAAATCCGCAGCAAAAATCTATAAGCAATTAAATTCCATTAAGGACAGCATATATACAAGCGCAAGCCCGCAGGCATTGGCCGAGATGCAAACGAAATATGAAACTGAAAAAAAGGAACGGTTGATCCAGGAGCAACAAAGCAAACTGGCAAGACAGAAAATTATCATAGGAAGTGTGATTGCCCTTATTATTCTCGGAGTGTTGCTTGGCTTTACCCAATATCGTCGTTACCAGTGGAAACAGGAAGCCAATATGAGAAGTGCTGTTTTAAAACAACAGGAAGCGTCGGCCAAAGCTGTAATAGAAGCAGAAGAAGCCGAACGCCAGCGAATAGCAAAGGATTTACATGATGGAGTAGGGCAAATGATGAGCGCAGCCAAAATGAACCTCTCGGCTTACGAATCTGATGCTCATTTCAAGAACGAAGAGGAAAAACAAAACTTTGAGAAGATCATTACTTTGGTTGATGAAAGTTGTAAGGAAGTACGGTCGGTTTCTCACAACATGATGCCAAACGCATTGCTGAAAAATAGCTTATCATCTGCTATCCGCGAATTCATAGATAAACTAGATCATAAAAAATTACAGGTGCACCTTTATACCGAAGGGTTGGAACAACGACTAGATGCTAATATAGAAACCATATTATACCGGGTGATCCAGGAGTGTGTAAACAATGTAATTAAACATGCCAATGCCAATACACTGGATATTTCAATTCTTAAAGAACATGAAGAAATAACGGCAGCCATCGAGGACAATGGACAGGGTTTTGATACAAACGACAACACCAGGTTTGACGGTATTGGCCTGAAAAATATCCGAACGCGAATTGAATATCTTAAAGGTACTGTTGATGTGGACAGCTCTCCAGGTAAAGGCACTTTAGTCGCCCTTCATATACCTTTATAAGGCTTTTTACTTATTTTCGACCTGTTTATGAGGAAAATTTCCCTTGCGTTGGTTGACGATCACCAGATTGTGATAGATGGCTTGATGGCACTTTTGAAGGGTGAACACCGTTACGAGTTTGCCTTTGCCACTACTCAGCCACAACAGGTAATTGAAAAATTGAAATCCCGCCATGTTGATGTTTTACTAACCGACGTGATGATGCCTGAAGTACCTGGCAATGTGCTTGTAAAAGAAGTTCATAAACAATTTCCTGAGCTAAAAATTCTTGCGCTGTCAATGAGTGGGGAAGGCGAGATTGTAAATGAAATGATCAATGATGCCGATATCTCCGGGTACATCTTAAAAAATGTTGGCAAGAAAGAGCTGGTAGCCGCTATTGAAAAAATTGCAGGTGGTGGAATTTATTTCAGCGACGATGTGTTGGATGCATTAAAGAAAACCGCCAATCGTCGAAAGGAAAATGACGAGGCCCATTTAACCGGGAGGGAATTGGAGATCATTCGTCTTATAGAAAAAGAATATAGTAACAGGCAAATTGCTGAAACACTTTTCATAAGTGAACGAACCGTTGAAACGCACCGAAAAAATATTTTCCGTAAAACCTGCACCAATACAGTGATTGGTTTGGTAAAGTATGCGTATGAGCACAGGCTGATTTGACAACTTGAACTAAGCATACTATCAGTCAACAACCTCAATATTGATTAAAAATATCTGCTTTACTGCTCTCACCGCATCGTCTGCTCCAAATTCACAATACCCTATATTTGTCAATCAATCTTTTGATGATGAATCAGGAATTCGAAGATTTTGAAGCCAACCTTGCCGGGGAGGAAGGCAAAACCGAAGAGACAAAATCCAGTTGGTTTAAACGGCTAAAAAAAGGAATTACTACTCCTTCTTCAGAAAAAAAGGAGACACCAGAAGGTTTATGGACAAAGTGTCCTGAATGTAATTACATCTGCACGGTAAGTGATTTACGTGAAGCTTTATTTGTTTGTCCGAAGTGCAGTTATCATCATCGTGTTGGCAGCAGCGAGTACTACGAAATTTTATTTGATAACAACGAGTTTACAGAGCTTTTCGAAAATATAAGGTCAAAGGATTTTTTAGGATTTACTGATTTAAAACCTTACCAACAACGTCTCGAAGAGACCTGGTCAAAAACCAGTTTGAAAGATTCCATGCGTGTCGCCACGGGCAGAATTGAGGGGCATGGAATTGTGATTGCCTGTATGGATTTTGAATTTATTGGAGGATCGCTTGGTAGTGTGATGGGAGAAAAATTCAGCAGGGCGGTTGACTTTTGTCTGGAACACAGAGTGCCATACATGGTCATTTCAAAAAGCGGTGGCGCCCGCATGATGGAAAGTGCCTTTTCATTAATGCAGCTGGCCAAAACAAGTGGCAAACTATCACAACTTTCAGATGCCAAACTTCCGTATATTTCATTGTTGACCGATCCCACTTTTGGAGGAATCTCAGCTTCGTTTGGTATGCTGGGTGATTTAAATATTGCAGAACCCGGCGCACTAATTGGCTTTGCAGGTCCAAGAGTTATAAAAGAAACCATAAAAAAAGATCTTCCCCCGGGATTTCAAAGAAGCGAATTCATTTTGGAACACGGATTCCTTGATTTCATCGTTAATAGAAAAGACCTCAGGCAAAGAATCGCTACCGTTCTCACCTTATTTGAGAATTAGTTCATAGGTCATGGTTCATAGTTCATAACCACCGAAATTAATTATGGCATTTCGTTTTGAAGATTTAAAAGTTTGGCACAAGGCAGTTGATCTTTCCAACGAAATTGATATGGTTTCCAGGCAATTCCCAAAAACGGAACTTTTTAGCTTGAGCTCGCAAATCAAAAAAGCGGCTGATTCTGTGGTATTAAATATAGCAGAAGGAAGTACTGGCCAGAGTTTGCCCGAGTTCAAAAGATTTTTAAATATTGCTTTAAGATCAGCGATTGAAGTTGTCGCATGTCTTTTCTTGGCAAAAAAAAGGGACTATATAAATGAGCCAGTATTTAAAAAGCTGTATGATGAATACGAGTTACTGTGCAAAATGATAACAAAGCTAAGAGACTCGATGGGCCAAAAACCTATTAACCATGAACAATGAACCATGAACTTTAACTATAAAAATGGAAATAAAAAACAGGCAGGCATATTTTGAATATTTCATCGATGATAAATATGTTGCTGGAATTATTTTGACAGGTACCGAAGTAAAATCACTTCGGGAAGGCAAAGCTAATTTCAACGACAGTTACTGTATTTTTCATAAAGGAGAACTTTGGATCAGGTCCTTTCATATTTCGGAGTACTCACATGGAACAGTAAATAATCATGACCCCATTCGGGAACGAAAATTGCTGTTGAACAAACGCGAATTGAAGAAATTGCAAACAAAGATCAAAGAGAAAGGTTACACCATCATTCCCCTGCGTTTGTTTTTCAATGAAAAAAATTTAGCCAAAATGGAAATTGGTTTGGGCAAGGGAAAAAAACTTCATGACAAAAGAGAAACGATCAAACAAAGAGATACAGAAAGAGAAATAAAGAGATACGTCAAATAAAATTAAACAAGCTCCATCCTACATGAAAAAATTGTTGTTGCCCTTTGTATTTTTTATTACCCTTAATGTTTCAGCACAAAATATTGTTGGTTATTGGTACGGAACAGGCAATATTGCGGGCAAGAGTTCCACCAATAATTACATGATCGAATTGATTGTAAAACAAAATCAATCATCGGTTCAGGCTATCATGAATTGTTATTTTAAGAACACGTTTCGCAGCATTAAACTAAACGGCAATTATAACAATATTAAAAGAGAGCTTACTCTTTTAAACATACCGATACCTTATTTCGCGTCCACTGAAAGAGTGCAGGTAGACTGCGAGATGGAATTCGTGGCATCTCATCGTGTTGCAAAAGCCGGGTCGAATTTAACAGGCAAGTTTTTTGGTAAAGGCGATTACAAATACACTTGCCCTGATATTGTTTTTGATTTGAAATTAAATACAGATGCCGGTAACCAGGATTCTGTATTGTTGGCATTAAGAAATTTTAAAGAAACCTATCAATTATGGACACCTTCTGCAACAGATACGTTGATACAGGCCACCGTAATTCAACGAAAGATTGAAAATCCTGTAATTGCCCAGCAGTATCAACAGCGGGAAACCACCGTACAAAAAGAAATTGAAGTATCATCAGATTCTGTGCAGGTTGATTTTTATGATAACGGCGAAATTGATGGCGACTCCATCTCTGTATTTTTCAACGACCAGCTCCTGGGAGCTAATTTAAAGTTAAGCACAAGGTCTGTGCATATGAACGTAAAGCTGGATACAACAAAAGAGATTAACCAGCTTGCCATGTTTGCCAATAATCTTGGATCGATCCCGCCCAATACAGCGTTAATGCTGATTTCAGATGGAAAAAATAGATATGAAGTAAGACTGTCAAGCGATTTGAATAAAACAGGCGCTGTAAGAATTAAACGAAAAAAGAAAAGTCCATAGCAGAACTATGGACTTACATATGCGACTCTTGCTTTCTTTAGAATAACTCAGGTTGTTTTGCTCCTTCTTTCACTTCCCATTCCATCGTAATGCTTTTATTGAAATCAACCAACTTGGCACCAACAGCTTTCCATCCCATTACATCCACCATTTTTGCAATTTTGAATTTCGCTTTGCGCACCTGCGAACCCTTGCCTGAATTAACAATAAGAATTGGTTCATCTTCGGTGGAAACAGCTTCCAGGATATTGCCTTTGCCTTCTTTAATGAAAACGAATTTTGTACGAAGTGTTGTTGTTTCAATCTTAAAACGTTTCAGATTGTACTGAAGCTTTTCATTATCCAAATAAACAGCACTGATCACTCGTTCTGAATCAAATTTTTCGACGAGCATTACCTCTTCCGGATTGAAACGCTGAGTCAATTCCTGGTCCGTGATCTCATAACTACCATCGGTATATACAACTAGTACCCTGTCATCTGCATCAAAATCACCCAGCTCAATTCCTTTTCCATCATGATTAAGTCTGCCGAATTTATCATCAAACCAAATTTTAATACTTCCTAACGTTGCCACGCCGGCTTCCTTGAATTTCACTGCACGAACAGGGTATTTTGTAACCTGGTTACCCATGCTACCGCGACTCTTGATTTCCAATTCTTCAAAATAGAATTCAAATTCTTTGTTACGTGCAGTGCAATTGGGACTTAATACCACCCTTACTACTTCTGCTTCCCCATTTGGATTGGCTGATAGGTAATGCACCTTGCTTTTATCATGTCCTTTTGTTAGATCATATTCCTTGTCGCGGGTTATCCCTGTAACGTTAAAACGCTTCGCATACGAAACGCCGGTTGCTCCATCGGTGTAGATCATATTGTAGGTGGTACGCTCATCTCCTTTGCGAAATACAGCAGCATGCAAAATATCCTTGCCTATAAAAACCTTATCCTGCACTTTCACCACTTTCATGATTCCACGCTTTGTAAAAGCAATGATGTCGTCCAGATCAGAGCATTCAACAAGAAATTCATCCTTTCTTAATGATGTTCCAATAAATCCTTCATCGCGATTGATGTACAAGCGGGTATTTGCAATGGCCACATGTTTTGCCTCGATAACTTCAAATACTTTTATCTCCGTTTTGCGTTCTTTTCCTTTTCCGTATTTTTTTAATAAAGCTTCGAAGTAAGCAATTGCATAGTCGTTCAAATTGGCGATGTCGTGTTTTACCTGTTTAATTTGTGTTTCAAGGTCCTTGATCTGCGCATTCAATTCGTCGATATCTAATTTATAAATACGACGGACAGGTTTTTCCGTTAGTTTAAGAATGTCTTCTCTTGTAACTGCCCTTTTTAATTGTTTGGTAAATGGAACAAATGCTTTGTCAATACCGGCAATTACTTTATCCCACGTCTCGTGTTTCTTTTCCAGTTCCTTGTAGATCTTTTCTTCAAAGAAGATTTTTTCCAATGATGTATAATGCCATTTCTCCTGTAACTCGGCCAGCTTGATTTCTAATTCCCGCTGTAAAAGGTTCTTTGTATTGTCAGCAGAAATTTTGAGCAATTCATTTACGCTGACAAAATTCGGCTTCTGATCAATGATGACACATGTATTGGGAGAGATCGAAACCTCACAATCGGTAAACTTGTAAAGTGCATCAATAGTAATATCCGGCGAAATACCAGGGGCTAAATCAACCTGGATCTCCACTTCGGCTGCTGTGTTGTCCGTTACCTTTTTGATCTTAATCTTGCCAGCATCGTTCGCTTTTACAATGCTGTCCATCAGGCCTGTTGTAGTAACTCCATAAGGCACACTTTTAATGACAAGTGTTTTCTTATCTGCTTCCTCAATATGTGCACGAACCTTTACTCTGCCTCCACGCATACCTGCGTTATAATCGCTAACGTCGGCCATAGCGCCAGTTGGGAAATCGGGATAGAGATCAAACTTTTTCCCCTTCAAATATTTAATGGAGGCTTCACATAATTCGCAAAAATTGTGGGGAAGAACCTTTGTTGCTAATCCTACCGCAATGCCCTCTGCGCCTTGCGCTAATAACAAAGGAAATTTTACAGGAAGTGTAACCGGTTCATTTTTTCTTCCATCGTAACTCAATTGCCAGGTAGTGGTTTTTGGATTGAAAACGACTTCCAGTGCAAATTTGCTCAAACGTCCTTCAATATATCGTGAGGCGGCTGCGTCATCGCCCGTCCTGATATCACCCCAGTTGCCCTGTGTATCTATTAAAAGTTCCTTCTGGCCAATGTTCACTAAGGCATCACCAATTGATGCATCGCCATGAGGATGGTATTGCATGGTTTGGCCAATGATATTGGCTACTTTATTAAAGCGGCCGTCATCCATTTCTTTCATGGCGTGAAGAATGCGGCGCTGTACGGGTTTCAGTCCGTCTTCAATTGCAGGCACAGCCCGTTCCAGAATTACATAGGAAGCATAATCCAGGAACCAGGTTTTGTACTGGCCATTAATACCATGATCATTTTGTACGTGTTCGTAATTTTTGTTTTTCATTTTATCGTAGTACTCGTTTTATTGGATAGCTTATTTTATTTTTTTGCCTTTATGTTCACCGTTTTGGTATAAAATAAGTTCATTGACAATACCACTGGAGTCTTTGACAAACTCAATTTTTGCTTCAACAACCTTTAAAAAGAAAACATTTTCTTTCTCTGCAAACAAATCAAATGATGGCTGTCCCGTGGCTTGCGCCTTCAAACCCTTTTCCCCTAAAAAAATGGTAAGGGTAAATCCCGGAGCTAATTCATATTCCCCGATATATTTTTTCAAAATCGTGGTATCAACAAATATTTCCTTCTTAACTGCTGGAATATTGTAAGGCTGGTTGAACAATATAGCTGCAACATTTTTTGAGATAATTCCTAAAGCATTAGATGATGTGTTATCAAACATGATAACTGCCACATCATCTTGCGGAAACCGAAGAATATAAGAGGAATATCCATGAATGCCACCACTATGTGCAGTAATCAGTTTGCCAAAGACAGAATCAATTGTCCATCCATAACCATACTTATTTTTATACGGTGTAAAAACAGCTTTCCATGCCTCGGGCTTCAACACTTTATCTGTATAAATAGCTCTCTCCCATTTAAAAAGATCGCCAACGCTTGAATAAATTGCACCTGCAGAATAGGCAATGGTTGAATCGACAATTGGTGCAGGTACTGGATTTGGATTCAATGAAAAATATCCCTTTGTTTTGTTGGCACTTGAAAGATTGGTAAAATCAAACCCGCTATTGGTCATTGACAGGGGCTGAAAAATCCGTTCCCTCACTACTTTTTCGTAAGGTTTCTTTTCAACTTTTTCAATGATGTATCCTAAAATAGAATATCCTGAATTACTGTAATGCCAGTCGGCTCCTGGTTCAAAATCAGGTGAATAACCGGTAAAAAGTTTCAACATTTGCTGTTGCGAATAATGTTTGGTCACATCGTTTTTCATCACAACGGTGTCGTCGGTATAGCTATGAATGCCGGAAGTATGAGTGAGAAGGTTTTCAATTGTGATCCTGTCACCGTTTGGAAAACCAGGAAAATATTTACTCAATTTATCCTTCACCGAAAGTTTGCCTTCCTGCTGAAGCTCCATGATAACAGCTGCGGTAAACTGTTTGGTAATAGAACCGATTTGGAAAATACTATTTACATCATTTGGTATTTTTTGCTCAGCATTACGATAACCAAAGCCTTTTTGATAAATAATCTTTCCTTTCTGTGCAACCAGTACCGAGCCGTTTAACTTATTTTGGTTCGAATAAGCTGTAAGTAGTTCATCTATTTTTTGCTCTACGGATTGGGCATGGCACCAAACAAATAAAATTGCGGTCAGCAAAGACAATACTATCTTTCTCATACTTCCTGGTTATTAGTTTCAACAATTTCCGGGGCACTCACTTTCAATCGTACTTCAAAATCTTTCCAGCTTTTTGAAGTGTCGCCGTTCATTTCAATTTTTCCTTGATCCGCTAATTTTTTCATTCGCCATAATAAGAACACATCACCCGTTTTTATTTTCATCTTTCCAAGAATCCCGTGCATGGCCTTATTGCCTTTTTGCCATTCGCTGCTTAATCCGCTTAGGATATCGTGATCATAAAAATCTTCCTCTTTCCCAACAATCTTTTTGCCGCCTTCCAGGATTCGAATCATTGCATTTTCATTACATAATTTCTTCCATTCATCTGGATCTACTTCAAATTCGCTTGAAGTTATTTTACGATTGAGCTTTTTCGCTTTTAAAAACTCCTTTGGTTGTATCTCATGCAAAGTAGCAGGATAAAATATCTGTCCCTTTTCATTGATAAACGGAAGATTATTGAAATAGAGAATTACAATTCGTCCCTGGTAGTCTTTCAATTGCGATATCAACCAATAATAGCCACAAACATCGTGTTGGTTTTGGCCCATCCAGATCCAAACTTCTTCCTTTGAATTCTCATCCAGCTCTTTTTTTAGACTGTCAACAACCAAATGGTCATCAACCAGATCCATCAATTGATGTGTGCTATAGGGAGAATCTTCCAAAAGTCGTTTGCACCATTCTCTTCTAAGTTGATAGTCTTCGGTTTCATAAATGTCACCCAGCGGGCCCACGGCAAAGTCATCGCGGATAATTTGAATGTCGCCTGTCAGAGATGGATCTAATTCAATAGCTTTTTGTAATACTGCAATATCTGCTTCCTGAAAAACAATATGTATCATCAATTTTATTTTTATTAGGCAACTGCATCTTCAACAGTGTCCAATTCTACGCGAAGATTATTAATAATGAATTCCTGCCTTTCCTGGGTGTTCTTTCCCATATAATACTCCAGCAAATGCTGAATATGGTCACCATGTTCAAGAATAACCGGGTCCAGTCGAATTTCATCTCCAATGAATCTGCCGAATTCATCCGGGGAAATTTCACCAAGCCCTTTAAAACGTGTAATCTCCGGTTTACTGCCTAACTTTTTCACAGCAGCTTGTTTTTCTGCTTCTGAATAGCAGTAAATGGTTTCCTGCTTATTTCGTACACGGAACAATGGTGTTTGTAAAATATACACATGATTATTTTTAACCAGGTCGGGGAAAAACTGGAGAAAGAAAGTCATAATGAGTAAGCGAATATGCATTCCATCCACATCGGCATCGGTAGCAATTACAATGCGATTGAAACGTAAGCCTTCAAGTCCTTCTTCTATGTTCAACGCATGC
>Ga0207650_10002227_pt1 | contig 13538 bp, 15 predicted proteins | sample KBSS63metaG_FD_184325 | JGI IMG/M metagenome (GOLD analysis project Ga0207650, IMG submission 184325) | Switchgrass rhizosphere microbial communities from Kellogg Biological Station, Michigan, USA - KBS S6-3 metaG (SPAdes) (version 2) | ecosystem: Host-associated > Plants > Roots > Rhizosphere...
CGGCTGCACGCAGCCCGCCATCAGCGCGGCGGCCAATGCTATCGCGAGCCGGAGGGGCGACCTCACGAGCCGAACTTGTGGCGCACGGAGATCGTCTGCCCGGCGATCACGTTGACCGTCACCGTGTGCGGCGGGTTGTCGCCGTTGCGGATCACGATCTGGTGGCGACCTTCGCCGAGCGTGAGCTCGGTGATCGGCGGCGCCGCGCCCGACGATGCGCCGTCGACCTCGACCAGGCCCCAGGGGCTGATTGCGATCTTGACCGTGCCGGTCGCTGGCGCGACGAGCCGGGCGGCGGCGGCGACGCGGGCTTCGTTCTCGCGCGCCTCGCGCTCGCGGGTCTCGCGCGCCTTCTTGTCCTTCGCCGACTCGCGCGGCGGAGTCGCCGGCAGCGGTGGCGCGGGCAGGGCGGTCGGCTTGACGTCCGTCGTCTGCGCCGCGGCGCCGTCCGTCGGCGCGGCGGTCAGTGTCGGCGCGGCCGGTGTCGGCGCGCGCGGCGCAGCCGGCGACGTCATCGCCGACGTCGTTGCCTGCGGCGAGAGCAGCGAAGGTATCGCCGGCGTCGGAACGCCGAGCGACGCCACGATGGTCGCCTCGGTCGCGGGGGCCATGGACATCGGCTCCGTGCGAGTGACGGGCGCGGCCGCCGCGATCGTGGCCGGAGCCCGCTCGGCCGGGACCGCCATCGGTACGACGACGTCGGGGACGGCAGGGCGAGTCGAACGCGCCTCGCTCGCAGTCGCTGGGGTGTCACTCGACGTCGGCGCCGGCGGCATCAGCACGAACCAGGTCGCGACCGCGGCCATCACCGCAGCGACGCCGGCGGCAACGGCGGCGCCGATCAGCACGCGGCTGCGCCGGGCGGGCGGCGCCAGGGACGGCGCCGTCTTCTCGCCGTCGGCGCTGGTCGGGTTCTCGTCGAGCCACTGGCGCAGCTCGCGCGCGAACGAGCGCGCCGAGCGGAAGCGTTGCTCCGGATCCTTGGCCATCGCCCGCGCGACGATGGCGGCGAGCGTCTTCGGCACCGCCGGGTCGACCTTGTTCGCGAGCGGCGGCTCGTGATTTAGCACGGCGTCGCGGATCTGGGCCAGCGACTCGCCGCGGAACGGCTTGACGTGGGTGAGCAGTTCGTAGAGGACGACGCCGAGCGAGAACACGTCGGTGCGCCGATCCGAGGGGTCGCGCCGCACCTGCTCGGGGGCCATGTAGTAGGGCGAGCCGGCGCCCGAGTGCGGGTCGTCGTAGTCCTGCTGATGGGCGACGCGGGCGATGCCGAAGTCGAGGACGCGCGGCTGGGTGCGGCCGACCATGAAGATGTTGGCCGGCTTGATGTCGCGATGGATCACGCCCTTCGAGTGCGCGAACGCGAGCGCGTCGGCGACGCGGCGGATGATCAGCGCCGCCTGCGCGGGCGTCGCCCGCCATCCTTCCTGGCGCAGCTGGCGCAGGTCGCGGCCCTTGAGCAGTTCCATCGCGATGTAGGCGCGCTCGTCGCTGATGCCGGCATCGAAGACGGTGACGATGTGCGGATGGCTCAGGCCGCCGGCCGCGCGCGCTTCGTTCAGGAACAGGGCGTTGAACGACTCGCGCTCCGCTTCGGGAACCTTGACGTTCAGCGTCTTGACGGCGATCAGGCGCGACAGCAGCGGATCGTGCGCCGCGAAGACCGTGCCGAGGCCGCCTTCGCCGAGCTGATACTTGAGTGCGTAGCGGCCGATGTGGCCGATCGTCGGTATCGCGCGATCGGTCGGCGTTGCGACGAGCCCGCTGAACGCGATCGGCGTCGTCACCGGGATGGTCGGCGGATCGGAATCGCTCCACAGCCCGACGCCGGGGATGGTGGGTGCGCCCAGTGGCACGGGCTCGGAGTCTGCGGAAGGCACGGGAGGCGGGGGCGTACTGCTCACCGCGCCAGCTTAAGTGACCCGACTGCCGGCGCGCCGTGAAAAACGCTCGCCCACCTACGTTCGTAACACAAGCTCACCAATGACCGAGCACCTGTCACGCCTCTGCCGCCCCGACGCCACAGCGCCGACGAACGTTTGCAACGCGTCAGCCGCGTGCTGCGCGGGCGGCCTCGACTTCGCTGCGGCGCAGCTCGGCGGCGGCCTTGTCGAGAACGCCGTTGACGTACTTGTGGCCGTCGGTGCCGCCGAAGCTTTTCGCGAGCTCGACCGCTTCGTTGATCGCGACCTTGTACGGCACCTCGATGCAGCGCATCAGCTCGAACGTGCCGATCATCAGCGCCGCGTGCTCGACCGGCGAAAGCAGCTCGGCCTTGCGATCGATGTGGGCGGCGATGTGGACGTCGATCGCCGCCGATTCGCGGATGACGCCGTGCAGAAGCAGGTCGAAGTAGGCGAGGTCGCACTTGTCGAAGCCGTCCTGCTCGCGCACGTGTGCGTCGACGACGCCGGCATCGGCGCCGCCGAGCAGCCACTCGTAGAGGCCTTGCAAGGCGAACTCGCGCGACTTGCGACGCGCCGATTTCGGCGCTGCGCGGCGCGTGCCCGGGCGGGCGCGCTGGCCCGTCGCTCCTTCGCCTGTGGTCACGAGAGCTCGTCGAGCAGGTTGGCCATCTCGACCGCGACGCGGGCGGCATCGCGGCCCTTTTCGTCGGCGCGCGCCTGTGCTTGCGCCGGCGTGTCGCAGGTGAGGATCGCGTTGGCGATGGCCAGGCCGTGGTCGATGCCGACGCGCGTCACCGCCGATGCGCTCTCGTTGGCGACCAGCTCGAAGTGATAAGTCTCGCCGCGGATGACGCAGCCGACCGCGACCAGCGCGTCGTGGTCGTCGGCGTCGGCGAGCGCGTTCAGGGCGGCGCCGATCTCGAGCGCGCCGGGGACTGTGATGTGGGTGATGTCGCCTGGCGCGACGCCGAGCGAAACCAGCTCGGCGCTGCAGGCGCGCGAAATAGCGTCGGTGAGCTCGATGTTGAAGCGCGCCTGGACGATGCCGATGCGCAGGTCGCCGCCGTCGAGGCGCGCCGGCTCGCCGCGCTCAGCGTTGCGCATGGACGAGCGGTGTTGGCGAGACGACCGGCGCGTCGGCCAGGTAGCCGGTGACCTCGAGGCCGTAGCCGAGCAGGCTCGGCATCCGGCGCGGGCTGCCGAGCAGCTTCATGCGGCCGACGCCGAGATCGCGCAGGATCTGCGCGCCGATGCCGTAGGTGCGCAGGTCCATCGGCAGCGATGGCTGGCGCGCACCGCGGCTGCGCGCGAGCGCGCGCGGCATCAGCGCTGCGGCGTCTTCGCCGCAATTGAGCAGCACCGCCGCACCGCGTTCGCCGCGCTGCAGCGCCGCGAGCGCGCGCGGCAGCGGCCAGGAGTGATCGCCGGGGCCGGCGTCGAGCAGGTCGAGCACCGAGAGCGGCTCGTGCACGCGCACCAGCACCTCGTCGCTCGCCGACCAGCGGCCGTGCGTCAGGGCGAGGTGCATGCCGCCGGTGCGGTCTTGGTAGGCGGTGCAGGTGAACTCGCCCTGCTGCGTCAGCATCTTGCGGCTACCGGTGCGCTCGATCAGCGATTCGTTGCGGCTGCGGTGCTCGATCAGGCTGGCGATGGTGCCGATCTTCAGGCCGTGCTGGGCCGCGAACGCGATCAGGTCGGGCAGGCGCGCCATCGTGCCGTCTTCGTTCATCACTTCGCAGATCACCGCCGCCGGCGTCAGGCCGGCCATGGCGGCGAGGTCGCAGCCGGCTTCGGTGTGACCGGCGCGCATCAGCACGCCGCCGTCCTGCGCCAGGAGCGGAAAGATGTGGCCGGGCTGGACCAGGTCACTCGCCTTGGCGTCCTTGCGCACCGCTGCTTGCACCGTGCGGGCACGATCGGCTGCGGAAATGCCGGTCGTGACGCCGGTCGCGGACTCGATCGAGACGGTGAACGCGGTGCCGTGCTGGGCACCGTTCTTCGCCGTCATCGGCGGTAGCTGCAGGCGCTCGCAGCGCTCGCGCGTCAGCGTCAGGCAGATCAGGCCGCGCGCGAAGCGCGCCATGAAGTTGATCGCTTCGGGCGTGACGCGATCGGCGGCGAGGATGAGATCGCCCTCGTTCTCGCGGTCTTCCTCGTCGACCAGGATGACCATCCGGCCGGCGGCCAGCTCGGCGACGAGCTCGGGAATCGGTGCGATCGACATGATGGTTGAAATTGTAGGTGGCGGGACCGGCGCGTGCGCCAGGAGGGTCAGGAGGCTCGCGCCGCGAGCATTCGCTCGACATAGCGGGCGATCGTGTCGACCTCGAGATTGACGCGGCGGCCGAGAGCCAGGCCGCGCAAGGTGGTGTGCTCGACCGTGTGCGGGATCAGGTTGACGCTGAAGGCGCAGGCCGCGGCGCTGTCGGCGACGCGGTTGACGGTGAGGCTGACGCCGTCGACCGCGATCGATCCTTTCAGCGCGAGATAACGCGCCAACGTGAGCGGCGCGGCGACCTCGAGCAGCCACGACTCGCCGGCGCGCTCGAAGCGCGCAACGGTACCGACGCCGTCGACGTGGCCGCTGACCAGGTGGCCATCGAGACGGTCGCCGGCGCGCAAGGCCTTCTCGAGATTGACGTCGCCGGTGGCGTCGAGGCCATGGGTGGCGGCGAGGCTCTCGGCCGAGACCTCGACCTGGAAGCGATGGTGCGCGGTGTCGATCGAGATGACGGTCATGCAGGCGCCGGCGAGCGCGATGCTGTCGCCGATGGCGGAATGGCCGAGCCAGCTGGCGGGCGCCTCGATCGTCAGCGCCTTGCCGAACGAGGCGTCGGTGCCGAGCGGGTGGACCTCGACGATCCGGCCGATGCCGCTGACGATGCCGGTGAACATGAGCCGATTGTCCTCGCCTGGGCGACGCGGTGGCGTCGCCGAGGTGTCAGCAACGCTGCATCGTCAGGCGGCGATGGACGCGCAGGCGGCGATCGGTCGCCGCCTGCGCTCAGCCAGGCGGCCGCGGCCGCAGCAGCAGCCGCAGGTCGGCGCCGACGCGCTCGATGCTCGTGAACGTGAAACCGAGCGCTTCGTCGAGGCGCGCGATCGGCGCGAGCGCGGCCAGCCCGCGGCCGCTGCCGACCAGGCGCGGCGCGACGTAGACGAGCAGCTCGTCGACGAGGCCGGCGGCGAGCAGCGATGCGTTGAGTTTCTCGCCGGCTTCGACATGGAGCTCGTTGACGCTGCGTCGGCCCAGGTCTGCGAGCATCGCGCCCAGGTCGACCTTGCCGGTCGGATTGGGAAGCAGCACGATCTCGGCGCCCTGGTCCTCGAGCGATTGCCGGCGCTCGGCGTCGTCGACCGCGGCGTAGACAAGCACCGATCCGGGCGGCGTGAGGATGCGCGCGCTGGGCGGCGTCTCGAGGCGCGAGTCGACGACCACGCGCAGCGGCTGGCGCGCCGTGGCGACGAGGCGAACGTCGAGGCGAGGGTCGTCCTCGCGCACCGTGCCGACGCCGGTCAGGACCGCGCTTGCGCGCTTGCGCCAGGCGTGGCCGTCGGCGCGCGCCGCTTCGCCGGTGATCCATTGGCTGGTGCCGTCGGCGAGTGCCGTGCGCCCGTCGAGCGAGACCGCCGCTTTCATGCGCAGCCAGGGGCGGCCGCGCTCCATGCGCGAAACGAAGCCGATGTTGAGCTCGCGCGACTCCTCGCCGCCACCGTTCCATTCGACGGCGATGCCGGCGGCCTCGAGCCGCGCCGCTCCACGCCCGGAGACGAGCGGGTTCGGGTCGCGCAGCGCGATGACGACGCGCGCCACGCCGGCGGCGACGAGCGCATCGGCGCACGGTGGCGTGCGGCCGTGGTGCGAGCACGGCTCGAGCGTGACATAGACGGTCGCGCTGCGGACGTCGACGCCGCGCGCCGCGGCATCGCGCAGCGCCATCGCCTCGGCGTGCGCGCCGCCCGCTTCCTGCGTGTGGCCGCGCCCGGCAAGCCTGCCGTCGGCGCCGACGATGACGCAGCCGACACGCGGATTGGGATCGGACAGACCCACTGCGTGCGCGGCCAATGCGAGCGCCTCGCGCATGGGAGCGGCGGTGCCGTTCGAAGAAGTCGCGGTCATCAGTTCGTGTTCGTGGCGTTCTCGCTCAAGGCTGGTACGGCTCCGTGCGTGGATCGTCTGGACAGCGTTCGTTCCCGCCGACGACCAGGAAATTGCGTCCGAGCAGCGTGGTGCCGACGTCGACATCGTCGCCCGCAGCCGCGATGTTCGCATCGATCGCGTTGGCTGGCAGGTAGCGGCAGACGCGATGGTCGTTGCTGCCAGCGCCGATCGTCCAGCCGTCGCTGCGCAACGCGACTCGGCCCGACCAGCGACCGTCGGCGCGTGGCGTGACGACGCAATGCCAGGCCAGGAAGCGATCGCCGGTCTCGTCCCACCTGGCGAGCCCGGCGGCCGCGGCGGTCGCATCGGCGGCGACATCGTCGACGCGAAGGCTGCCGTTGACGAGGTAGCGCACTGTCTTCCTCGCTTCGCTGAAGCAGGCGGCTGGCGCCGGATAGTTGCCGTCGCGAAGCGTGAGGGCGATCGTGGTCGGCAGCGGCGGCTCGTGCGCGGCGGCCGAATCGGGTGCAGCCGTCGACGCGAAGCGGATCGTCCCGGCGACGAGCAGCCAGCGGCCGGTCGCGCACCCCGAGAGCGCCGCGGCCGAGAGGTCTCGCGTCGCAAGCGTCGCAGCGACGCCGTCGCAACGGCCGACGATGGCGCCGCTGCGGTCGTCGAACACCAGCGCGATCGCTCCGTGCTCGCTTGGCCTCCAGGCAATGCGACCGTCGTCGAGCCTTCGCGCGGTCAGCGGCAAGGCGGGCGCGTGCTCGAAGGCGCCGCGCGGTGCGCTCGGGACCGCGCCGGACGCCAGCGCGAACGAGCCGGCGTAGGCCGGACCGATGCCGGCAATCAACCAGTGCAGCAGGACCTCGCGCTCGTTGCCGCCACGGTCGCGCCAGCGCACGGCAACGCGTGTCGACTTCGTCGCGCCGAAAGCGAGGTCGTCGACGCGACGCTCGATCCGGTAGTCGGCGTGCGCGGCCGACGACGCCGCGGCCACCGACGCGTCGCCGCTCACGATGTCGGTGAAGCTGCGTTGCCCAGGTGCGCCGTCGAGCGCGGCGAACGACCGCATTTCTTCGCTTGCTGCCTGGCCGACGCGGATCGCCTCGGATCGCTCGCGCGCAACGTCGCCGGCCAGGCGAAGCTGGCCCTGCAGGTGGGCGGCCGCAGCGGCGCCGAGAGCGAGTACGACGAAGGCGACGAGCGATTCGAGCAGGCTGACGCCGCGCTGGCGTGTGCGTTTCGAGGTCGCGTGGTGATGTGGGCAGTCGTTCATTGGAAGTCCTTCCAGCTGCCGTTGACGCGAACGAAGCTGCCGCTGCCGATCGCGAGGCGCGCCAGCACGGCCGCGTCGCGATGCAGATCGACGGCCCCGTTGCCGCGGTCGGCGCCGGTGACGACCGCGCCGCGGACGAACGCGGGCCCGGCTTCGTGTCGTTCCATTCCAAGCAAAGCGGCGTGGACGACGCCATGCAGCTCGAGATCGCCCGACACGTGCAGTGCGCCGGTGGCGACGAGGACGATCGGGTCGTCGGCGCTGCCGAGAGCGGCCGGCCCGGTGATCGTCGCGTCGCCTTCGATGACGAGAAGTCGTTGGCCGGCGTCGATCGCGGCGCCGAGCCTGCCGGCGCAGTCGGTCGCGCAGTCGACCCGGCGCGCGGCGGGCTGCGCCGCCCACGCCGCGTGTCCCATGCCGAAGGTGCGCGCGAAGAAGCGGTCGCCGGACAGCGCGTGCAGCGCGGCGTCGTCGCCCGCGAGCGATACCCCGAGGGAAGCGCCCGGGGGCGCGCCGACGCGAAGCGCGGTGGCGACGATGCGGCCGCCCGCGTGAACCGCGAGCGCGCGGCTCGCGGCGTCGATGTTGTGAACGCCGATCGAGGTGGCGCCGACGTCGACATCGCCGTGCACCGTCAGCGCGGCGGCCGGCTCGGCGCGAAGCGCCGGCAGCATCCCCCACGCAGCTTCGAGCCGGACGGTTGCTTCGCCGGGCGCATCGATGCTTGCCGAGCAGGTCGCGCCGGCAGCGCTGCGCGTGCAGCCGGTGGCCAGGACACGAACGACATCAGGTCGTGTCGACGCGGCGAACTCGATGACGAATGCCGGCGCCATGGCGCTGCCGACGGACGCGGGCAGGTCCGGCCGACGGTCTGCTGGACAGCGGCAGGTCCAGCCGTTGGTGCCGCGCACGCAGGCGGCCTGCAACGGCGCCGGCGTGCCGCCGTCCATCCAAGTGCGCGGCGCGAAATCGCCCGACGGGACCTCGATTTGAACCAGGCGCTCGCGAAACGAGACCGCCGCCGCGTCGGTGCTCGGCAGGCAATCGGCGCCGATCCGGGACGGATCGATGATGCGTGCAAGCGCCCAGTCGAGTCCGGCTTCCGCGGCTTCGAAGGCGCTTGCCGCGCGCAACTCGTTGGCCGATCGCTGTTCTTCGACGATGACGTTGCGGTGCGCGACGGCGACCGCGAGGATCATCGCGAAGCAGAGCATGACGGTCACGAAGAGGGCGGCGACGCCACGCTGGCCAGAGCGCGAGCGAAGCGAGGCTGCAGGCGTGCCAAGGGACCAGCGGTTCGACATGGCGGTCATGCCTCGCAGCTGCCGACGACAACGTCGTTGCGAACCCGAACGACGCTGTGCAGCTCGCGCGTCACGAGCGCATCGATCGCCGAGCGGCCGGCGACGCTCATCGCGTAGCTGCGGACTTGTTGGCGCGGCGGGCAGGTCGTGCTGCCGGCGCTGCACGGCTTGGCGCAGAAAGTGGCAAGGTCGGCTTCGTCGACGCGCGGGACGACGCTGAACGAGGTGACGGTGCCGTTCCCGGATCGCTGAGCGCCTGCCAGTTGCGGGCGCCCAGCTCCACCTCGATCGCCCCGTTGCGAAGACGAAAGCCGAACCGCTCGCTGTCGTCGATGCTCGCTGCATCGCCCGCGCCGGTCGAGAAGCTGAGCGCGACGACGGCCGCCGGGCCGCTCGCCGCTGCGATCTCGGCGTGCGGGTTGACGACGATCGGCTCATCGCCGCGGCGCACGCCCGACTCGGCCGCCGCCCAGTGGCCGGCCCTGCGGAGGTCGCGCGGCACGATCTCGGCGGCAACACGCAGATCCTGCATCAGCCGGCCTCGATCTGCGCGCGCCCCGCTGCTACCTGATTCGCCGCGACGACGCTGCCGGCGGCGGCGACGACGATCAGGCCGACGGCCGCCGCGACGAGCAGTTCGACCAGCGAGAGACCGCGCTCCTGACGGCGTGCCATCACCGGCTCCAGCACGCGCGGTTGACTTCGACACCGTTGGCCGTGGTTGCGTCGCTGCCCAAGGCGTAGGTCAGCGTCGCGTCGGCGAGCGCGAGGCGCAGATGGCGGCGCCTCGTGTCGCGAGCCTGGCCGGCGACGGCGGATGCGAGCAGCTCGAAGCCGGCGGCGTCGCTCGAGACGACCGCGATCCGGTAGTGGCCCGCAGGCGACGTCGGCCGCACGCCGGCGTCGGCGAGGCTCCCGTAGCTTGCGTTGTTGGCGCGGAAGCGCTCCTGCGCGAGCTGCGCCTGCATGAGGGCGACGAGGGCATCGGTGCGGCGCGCTCGCATCACCTGGCCTTCGAGGCTCGGATAGGCGACGCTCGAGAGAACGCCGGCGATGCCGATCGTGACCATCGTGTCGATCAGCGTGAAGCCGGCGCTGCGGTGCGCGCGTCGCGCCGCACGAGCGCACCCGACCAACGACGTTGACGACGTGATGCACCGCGCTGCCGCGTGCGCCGACGAGGCGCAGCGTGCCGGTCGGCGTGCTGGTACCGTGGAGCGGATCGAAGGCGATCGAGGCGACGTTGCTGGCGACGCTCACCCGCTCGCTGTTCGCGAGCGCGACGCCCTTGACCGTGCGTGCGCCGCCGCCGCACACCGCGCCCGTGTCGGCGCCGCAGCCGCAGTCGGCCGGGGCGCCGCTGTGGACGATCCAGCAGCTCGCTCCGGTGCCGGTGAAGAGGCTCAGGCGAAGGGGCTGGTTGCGGGCGATCGCCTCGCTGCGCGCGAGTTGGATGTCGGCGGCCAGGCGCGTTGCCGCGCTGTCGAGCCGGCGCGCGTCGATCAGCGCCGTGAACGATGGCGCCGCCGTCGCGGCGACGATCGCGGTGATCGCGACGACGATCGCCAGCTCGAGAAGTGTCAGCCCATGCTGACGGCGCTTGCCGGTATCGCGTGCTGCATGCGTCGTTGCCATGCGGGCACTGTAGGAACGCGACGCAGGGAGCGCGATCCCTCGGGAGGGGAAACGCAGGGGGTCTGCCGGGTGGCGTCCCCTGGGGGAACGTCAGATGTCCCCGGATCAGCTGCCGGAACTCGTCGACGTCCTCGAAGCTGCGGTAGACCGACGCGAAGCGCACGTACGCGACCTTGTCGATGCGCTTGAGCTCGCGCATGACGTGCTCGCCGAGCTTGGCCGACAGCACTTCCTTGCCACCGCTGTTGAGCAGCTTGTCCTGGATGCGCTCGATCGCGGTGTCGATCTGCTCGACGCTGACCGGACGCTTGCGCAGCGCGAGGATCATCGACGCGCGCAGCTTGCTGGGGTCGAATTCGGCGCGCCTGCCATCCTTCTTCACCACCGACGGCAGGGCGATCTCGGCGTGCTCGTAGGTGGTGAAGCGCTTGTCGCAGCTCTGGCAGCGTCGGCGCCGGCGCACGACGTCGCCTTCGTCGGAGTCGCGTGTCTCGACGACCTGTGTGTCCTCGTGGCTGCAAAACGGACAACGCATATGTTGGAAGGACGGCGGGGCCGCTGCGCGACCCCTTCAAGGTTTATCGGTAGACAGGGAAGTCGCGCGTCAGCGTCGCGACCTTGGCCCGCACCGCCGCGATATTGGCCTCGTCGTTCGGACGGTCGAGCACGTCGGCGATCAGATGCGCTGTCTGCTTCGTCTCGCTCTCGCCGAAACCGCGCGTCGTCAGCGCCGGCGTGCCGAGGCGAATGCCGCTCGTCACCATCGGCTTTTGCGGGTCGTTCGGGATGCCGTTCTTGTTGCACGTCATGTGCGCCGACTGCAGCACCGTCTCGGCGTCCTTGCCGGTGATCCCCTTCGGCCGCAGGTCGACCAGCATGACGTGGCTCTCGGTGCGGCCGCTGACGATGCGCAGGCCGCGCTCGCTGAGCGTCTCGGCCAGGACGATCGCATTCTTTGCGACCTGCTGCTGGTAGGTCTTGAACTCGGGCGCGAGCGCCTCCTGGAACGCCACCGCCTTGGCGGCAATCACGTGCATCAGCGGTCCGCCCTGGATGCCGGGGAAGATCGCGCTGTTGATCTTCTTGGCGATCGCCTCGTCGTTCATGAGGACGATGCCGCCGCGCGGGCCGCGCAGGCTCTTGTGCGTCGTCGACGTGACGACGTGGGCGTGCGGCAGCGGGTTCGGATAGATGCCGGCGGCTATCAGCCCGGCGTAGTGCGCCATGTCGACCATGAACCAGGCGCCGACGTCCTTGGCGACCTTCGCGAAGCGCGCGAAGTCGATCTTCAGGCTGTAGGCGGAGGCGCCGGCGATGATGAGCTTGGGCTTGGTCTCGTGGGCCAGCCGCTCCATCGCGTCGTAGTCGATCTCCTCGGCCGCGGTGAGCCCGTAGCTCACGACCTTGAACCACTTGCCGCTCATGTTGAGCGCCATGCCGTGGGTCAGGTGGCCGCCTTCGGCGAGGCTCATCCCCATGATCGTGTCGCCGGGCTGGATCAGGCCGAAGAGCACCGCCTGGTTGGCCTGCGAGCCGGAGTTGGCCTGCACGTTCGCGTAGGCGGCGCCGAACAGCTTCTTGACCCGATCGATGGCGAGCTGCTCGACGACGTCGACGAACTCGCAGCCGCCGTAGTACCGCTTGCCGGGATAGCCCTCGGCGTACTTGTTGGTGAGCTGGCTGCCCTGCGCCGCCATCACCGCCGGCGAGGCGTAGTTCTCCGAGGCGATGAGCTCGATATGCTCTTCCTGGCGCCGGTTCTCGGCAGCGATCGCCGCGGCGATCTCGGGGTCGACGTGGGCCAGGGTGGAAGTGGTGCGATCGAACATGGAGGGCCGTCCTTCAAGGCAATCCGCGCGAATCGAATGCGACGGCTCGCGGGGCGGCCCAGGCGAACGGCTCGACCGACACGAGCGACGCAGGTGCCGACCGTGCTCCCCGGTGGTGACCCACCTCGGGCTCCCCGCAGGGAGCCGCATCGCCAGTCGCACGGCGATGTCAGTGTAGCGGAGGTGGTGCGCGGCTCGAATGCGTCGCGGCGGCGGGTCAGTGCAGGAACGCGATCTTGTCGGGCGCGGGGGCGGGCTCGGCCGGCGTGGTCGCTTGCGGCTCCGCCGTCGGCGCCGGCGTCGCGGTGTTGGCCGCGGGGCGTGCTTTCGCTGGCGGCGTCACCGCTGCCGTCGTCCGGACATTGCCGCCGCTCGCCACCAGGCGAAGAATTCCCTGCTGGGCAAGCACCTTGGCGGCGTAGCCGCCGTCCTCGCCCGAGTTGGCGGCGCCTACATAAGAGCGCAGTCCCGCCTCCAGGCTGCCGGTGCGGCGGATGGATTCCTTCAGCACCTGGACGCCGACCCGCAGGTTGGTGACCGGGTCGAAGGCGGCATGGCTGCCGCCGAAGGCCTCGTACTTGTCGTCGTGGAGCTTGGTCATCACCTGCATCAGCCCCTGCGCACCGACCGGGCTCTGGGCGAACGGATTGAAGCTCGACTCGACGGCCATGACGGACAGGATCAGCGTCGGGTCGAGGTCGACCAGAGCGCCGACCGTCCACGCTTCCTGGACCAGCCGGCTGACCGGCTCGGGGGCGACGTGATAGCGGCGCGCCAGCCAGTGCGCGACCGAGGCCTGGGCCCGGCTCAGGTCCTTGGGGTCCGACGCGGTGGCGCGCAGGATCGCGTCCGGCTCGCCCAGGTCGGGCTCGGCATCGGGATCGGCGGTCGCCTGCACCCGCGCCTCGTGCCGCGCCTGCAGCCAGCTCAGGGTCTGTGCCTCGATGGCATGGCGCAGGTCAGACCGGCTCGAAGCGAACAGCGTGACGCCGACGACCAGCAGGCCGAACAAGGCGAGCGAGTTGTGACCCACTTCGAGCAGACCGTGGCCGGCGTCGCGCAGAAATACGGCTCCCGAGCGGGTGACCGCCGTCCGCCAGGAGCGGGCAAGCGTGCAAACCTGCGTCAATGAAGTCATGGCTCTCTCCATTCGACGCCCCGCTGGGCACGTCCGGGGGACGGCTGTTGCAGGGCGATAATCCACACGGTCCGAGCCGGCCGGTTGCCCGCAGAACCGCTCGCAGCGAGCCGAGCCGAAAAGCACGGCAACCGCGAAAACGGCGCGATTCTATGAATCGCTTTAATTCCTGGTCAATCCTAGTCCAGGCACCTCTTATAGCGATTTCGTATGGAATATTCGGATTTGCGCCATTTCCTGCGGTCGCTGGAGGACGAAGGCGACCTGGTGCGAATCGCAGAGCCAGTCTCCGCGCGGCTTGAAATGACAGCGGTCGGTGACTTCACCCTTCGTCAGGG
>Ga0207650_10002229_pt1 | contig 13535 bp, 11 predicted proteins | sample KBSS63metaG_FD_184325 | JGI IMG/M metagenome (GOLD analysis project Ga0207650, IMG submission 184325) | Switchgrass rhizosphere microbial communities from Kellogg Biological Station, Michigan, USA - KBS S6-3 metaG (SPAdes) (version 2) | ecosystem: Host-associated > Plants > Roots > Rhizosphere...
CGAGCTCGTGGCCTACGCCAAGGCCAATCCGGGTAAGATCAGCTGGGGTTCGCAGGGCTTCGGCACCGCGCCGCATCTACTCGCCGAACTGTTCAAGCTCGACGCCGGCGTCAACATCTTGCATGTGCCCTATCGCGGCACGGCGCCGATGCTCGCTGCCATCGTGGCGGGCGAGGTTCAGATGGTCGCCGACCCGATGACCACAGTGCTGCCGCACATTCAATCCGGGCAACTACGCCCGCTGGCGATCACCAGCGCCACACGCAGCCAGAAGTTGGCGGATGTCCCGACCGTGATCGAGGCCGGCTATCCCAAGCTGCAAGCGACATTCTGGCTCGGCGTGGTGGCACCGGCCGGGACGCCGCCCGACATCATCCAGAAGCTTAATGGCGCGTTCCGCGAAAGCCTTGCTCCGGCGGAGACGCGCGCGCGGCTCGACACGCTCGGCGCCGAGATCAAGATCGGCACGCCAGCCGAATTCGAAAAGCTGCTCGCCGACGAGCTGGCGAAGTGGACCGCCGTCGTAAAGGCCGCCAACATCAAAGTGGAATGAGGTTTCGAGGGGCTGCCTGGCGGCTGTGTCGAAAACCTGTCCTGCCCGCAACCTCTATCCGGTGTAGAGTCGCAGCGTCCGCATCAGTATGAGATTTCATCGCCATGTTCCGTCGTGACACGCCTGCTGAAGCCGAATTCCGCATGGACGTACGGACATGGCTGGAAGCCAATCTTCCGGTTGCGCTTCGGGGGCGCACGGCACGCCCGCCGCCGGTGGAACTGATGCCCTGGTATCACGAGCTCTCGCGCAAAGGCTGGGTCGCACCGCATTGGCCCAGGCAACATGGCGGCATGGGTGCCACCCTCAACGAACAGATCATCATGACGGAGGAGCTGGCGCGCATTGGCGCGCCGCAGCTGCCGGCACAAGGCCTCAATCACATCGGCCCGATCCTGATGGAGTTCGGGACCGACGCACAGAAGGCGCAACATCTGCCGCCCATCATTGCGGGTACTGTGATCTGGGCGCAGGGCTATTCCGAGCCGGGCGCAGGCTCCGACCTTGCCAGCCTTTCGACCCGCGCAATGCTGGAGGGCAATCATTTCGTGGTGCGAGGGCAAAAGATCTGGACCACCTGGGCGCATCATTCGGACTGGATGTTCGCGCTAGTGCGCACCGATCCGCAAGCTCAGCCGCGGCAGGCTGGCATCAGCTTCCTGCTGCTTGATTTGCACAGCCCAGGCATCAGGATCAGGCCGATCAAGACGATCGCGGGCGATGATGAATTCAGCGAGGTGTTCTTCGACGATGTGATCGTGCCAGCCGAAAACCTGGTCGGAAAACTGCATGATGGCTGGCGCATCGCAAATGCTTTGCTGGGACATGAGCGCTTGGCGACCTCGAACCCGCAATTCGCATTGATGGCGCTCGAGCGCATCAAGACGATGGCGCGCGCTTCCGGAATCATGGCTGACCCGACGTTTCAGGAACGGCTCGCGGCAGCCAGTATCGATGTCACGGCGCTATCGGCGCTGTTCAGTCATGTGGTGGAGCTTAGCAATCAGGGGCAAAGTCCCGGCCCGGAATCGTCGATGATCAAGATTTTCGGATCCGAACTTCTTCAGGCCCTCAACGACCTATTGATCGAGGCGGCCGGCGGCCACGCGTTGACCGACAAGCCCATCGCGACTGATTTCGGCGCGGTGGATGTCGCCGCCTCGTTCCTTCAGTCGCGGCGCGTGACAATCTACGGCGGCTCATCAGAAATCCAGCGCAACGTCCTCGCCCGCCGCGTGCTGAATCTCCCAAGCTGACGGACTGCGCAATAGACGGTCATGGATCTGCATCTGACATCGGAGCAGACTCTGTTGCGCGACAGCGCCGCCAAATTCGTCGTGGCGGCCGGACCGAAGGTGGCGCGCGTATTTCGCGAACAGGATCCGAGCTTTGCGCCGGCACGTCTGTGCCAGGCGGGGAACCTCGGGTGGCTTGGCATCCTCGTTCCGTGTTCTGCGAACGGCCTGGGTCTCGGCCTCACCGAACTCGCGCTGGTGCTTGAGCAGGCCGGGCGCGGGCTCGTCTGCGAGCCAATTGGGCTGGCGGCGATCTCTGCTGCTGCCCTGGCGCAGGGGCACGCGCCGCATCCGATGCTGGAACGGGCAATGGCAGGCGAGGCGCTGATCGTTCCGGCGCTGCAAGAGAACGTCTATGGCGACAACCCGCTTGCACCGCGTATGCGGGTGGCCGGGGAGAACGGAACGCTCCGTTTGACCGGGAGAAAGATGTTTGTTTGCGCCGACGGCGCCGACGGCTTTCTCGTCAGCGCCAGCGGGCGCGATGGGCCGACGTTGTGCTATGTGGCGCGTAATGCGCCCGGCTGCATGCTGGCGACGACGCAGACGGTGGAGGGCCGCAAGCTTTCAACGCTCAGCCTTAAAGATGCGCCGGCCGACCTTGCTCCATCGCGTCAGTCATTGAGGAATGCGGTGGATGCGCTCCACAATCTCGCGCTGATGGCGGTTTCCGCCGAACTGCTTGGCGTGATGGAAAAAGCGCAAGAGATCACATTCGACTATCTGCGCATCCGCAAGCAGTTCGGAAAACCGATCGGGAGCTTCCAGGCACTGCAGCACCAAGCGGTCAACCTCTATATTCGGACCGAGACGACCCGGTCGCTGGTGTTTCAGGTCGCGGCCAACAATGATCCCTATCGCATCGATCCCGCGCTGGCCGTCGCCGTGAAGGCCAAGGCATCGGAAGACGCGCTGTTTGTCACCAAGGCCTGTATCCAGCTTCACGGCGCGATTGGATTCACTGATGAACACGACATCGGCCTCTATCTCAAGCGGGCGATGCTGCTGTCGTCGCTGTTCGGAAATGCGGCGGCGCAGCGCCGCCGCTATGTCGCAATTGCTGGCCTAACTGCGTAGTGCGAGCGCTACCATGTCCCGTTGAACCAGGAGCCATTCATGAGTGAAGAGCAAACGGTCACCTACGAGTTGGAGGGAGACATCGCCCTTGTCGGCCTCAACCGCCCCGACAAGCGCAACTGCTTCAACCCGACTGTGATGAAGCAGTTACGCGAGGCCATCGATCGCGCTGGCGAGGAGGCGAAGTGCGGCATCATTTTTGGCCATGGCGATAACTTCTGCGCCGGGCTCGACCTGCGCTGGGCGGCCGAGAACTGGAAAACCGGCCGCTCGGAGCGGCTGCCGTTTCCGTTCAATCGCAACACCTATTTTGAAGCGATGGCGCGCGGCAACATTCCCTTCATCGCGGCGCTGCACGGCGCGACGTTGGGCGGTGGACTCGAGACCGCCGCGGCCGCACACATCCGTGTCGCGGACGAAACGACGTTCTTCGCTTTACCGGAGGGAACGCGCGGCATTTTTATCGGCGGTGGCGGCTCGGTTCGCGTGGCGCGGCTGCTCGGCTTTGCCCGCATGCAGGACATGATGCTGACCGGTCGAGTGCTCAAGCCCGACGACGCCGAGCGCTACGGCATCGTACAGTATGTCGTGCCGAAGGGGCAGGCGATGGCCAAGGCGAAAGAGCTAGCCTTGAATATCTGCAAGAACGCACCCTTGTCGAACTTTGCGATCACCAACAGCCTGCCGCGCATCCAGGATATGTCGTACGACGATGGCTTGTTCTTCGAACGGATGGTGGCGGAATACACTCGAAGTCCCGAGTCGATCGAGCGGCTGCATCAATTCCTCGACAAGACCGCGGAGCGGGTGCGGCCGGAGTAGAGCAATCTCGGAGTCGCGACCCACAGGAAGCGGAACATTCAAATATTTCAACGGGAGTGAACGATGAGTCTGCGTGACAACGCCATCGTGGCTTACGCCGAGACCAAGGTGATGGAGAAAAGCGACCGCGACGTCTGGGTACTGGCCGGCGAGATTCTTGAGGAGCTGCTCGACAAGACTGGCATCGCCAAGGACGAGATTGACGGCTTGGTGATGGCGGGACTGACCGGCACCGGTGCCGCTAATCCGTTCTGGGCGCAAACCACGGCCGACGTGCTGGGCCTCGAGGTTGGCTTCTGCGAGCAGGTCCATACCGGTGGCTGTTCGGCGGCAGGCTGCGTCGCCCGCGCGGCCGCCGCCATCGATTACGGGATGTGCGATGTCGCGTTCCTGTTGTTTGCCGACACCCACGTGCTGGAGGACCGAACCGACCACAGCCACTCCTACCGGCGCGAGTGGACCGACCCCTACGGCCTGATGGGACCGCCCGGCGCGTTCGGCTTGCTCACCCGTGCCTACGAGGCGAAATATGGCCTCGACTACCGGATGTTGGGCAAGCTGGCGGTGACGCAGCGCAACCACGCGCTCTTGAACGAGAACGCCTGCGAGAAGCTGCGGGTGCCGATCACCATCGACGATTACATGAACTCTCGCATCATCGCCGATCCGATTCGGTTGTTGGACTGTGTCATGCGGACCGACGGGGCGGCAGGCTTACTTATGATGAGCCGCAAGCGCGCAAAGGAAAAAGGGCTTTCCAAGTGCATCATCCCGATCGGCTATGCCGAGCGGACCAACTTCAAGGGCGGCGAGAACCTGGTCGATGTGACCAAGAGCGGTCACGAAATCTGCGGCAAGAAGGCGCTCGGTGCGGCTGGGATCGGCATCAAGGACGTTGCCTCGTTCCATCCCTACGACGATTTCATCATCGCGATCATGCTGCAGTTCGAGGCCTTCGGCTTCTGCAAAGCGGGCGAAGGCGTTCAGTTCATCCGCGATCATGATTTCTCCTACAACGGCGATCTGCCGCTCAACACCGGTGGCGGCCAGATTTCTGCGGGCCAGGCGGCCTGCTCGTCGCACAACTTGGTCGAGGCGGTGCGGCAGCTGCGCGGCGAGGGTGGCCAGCGTCAGGTCAAGGACACCAGGAATGCGCTGGTGACGGGCATCGGTTGGATCAACTACGGACGCAACTGGGGCTCGAGCGCGGCCTTGGTGCTGGTCCCGGAATGAGCGAGGCGATCATGGCCAAAGCATTGAACGACACGCTGGGCGTCAAGCGCACCATCAAGCACTTCGATTTTTCCGAGCCGTATTGGGAGGGGACGAAGCAGAAGAAGCTCCTCATCCAGTATTGCAAGGCGACCGGCAAATACCAGCACTTCCCGCGTCCGGTGAGCATCTTCACCGGCCGGCGGCGCGACATCGAATGGCGCGAGGTGTCCGGCAAGGGCGTGGTGTTCTCCTACACCATCACTGAACGCGGTACGCCTGCCTTCCGTGGTGCCGAGCCCTACGCCGTGGTGAGCGTGACGCTGGACGTTGGCGTCAACTTCATCGCCAACATCGTCAACTGTAAAGCCGAGGAGCTGAAGATCGGCATAAAGGTGAAGCCGTATTGGCATCCGCTCGATGACGGCACGCATCTGCTCATGTTCCAGCCGGACAGGGACGCGGCATGACCGGTCCGGAGGCCGCGCGCGGGCCCCAGGCCGTCGCCAGGTTCCTGCGCCCGCGATCGGTGGCCATCGTCGGAATGTCGGCGCGCGCCGGGAGCGCGGGCCAGGTGATCCTGCAATCGCTCAAGCTTAACAACTTCAAGGGCCACATCCATCTGGTTGGCCGCAGCACCGAACCGATCGACGGCCGGCCTGTGCTCAAGAGCCCGGACGAACTCCCCGAGGGCGTGGACCTCGCCGTCTTCACGCTGCCGGCTGCCGGCGTCCACGAGGCGATCGAGGCCTGCGCGCGCCGCAAGGTCGGCTCGGCGATGATATTCGCCGCTGGCTTTGCTGAGGTCGGCGATCAAACGACGCAGGACGCCGTCACCGCCACCGCGCGGGCGGCCGGACTTGCGGTCGTGGGACCCAATTGCCTCGGCATGACCAACAACGTCGACGGCATGTGGCTGCACATGCTGTTCGCGCGCGAGGCGCGGCGCAACGTCGAAGGCGGTGTTGCCTTCGTCGGCCAGAGTGGCGGCTTGCTCGGCCACTTCCAGCGCGCCGCCGATGGCCTCGGCCTTCCGCTCAGCTACGTGATCTCGACCGGCAACGAGGCCGGCCTCGAAGGCACCGATTTCCTCCAGTTCCTCGCCGAGGACCGTTCCACCCGCGTGATCGCGCTCTATTGCGAGCAGATCCGCCGGCCGGCGCAATTCCTCGCCGCCTGTCGCCGCGCACGCGCCGCCGGCAAACCGATCGTGCTGATGCAGGCGGGCCGCGGCGCAAAGGCGCGCAAGGCCGCGCTGTCGCACACCGGCGCGCTGATTGGCGATTTCGCCACGATGCGCACGCAAGTCGAGGATGCCGGCGCCATCGTCGCTTACACCATGGACGAGATGATGGATCTCGTCCAGATCCTGGTGCGCTATCCCGAACCACCTGCGAAAGGGCCCGGCATTCTCACCGCCTCGGGCGCGTATGTGGGACTGACCAACGATTTCGCCGAGGAGGTCGGCCTTGAGCTTCCCGAACTCGAGCCGGCCACGCTGAAGAAGGTCGGCGAGGTGCTGCCCGCGTACGGGAACTACGGCAATCCGCTCGACGTCACCGCCGGGTTTGCGCCGGATGCCTTGTCTGTGGCGGCCAAGGCGCTGCTCGACGATCCGAACACCGGAATGCTGTTCATCTCCTTTCCGATCAACGCGGCTCGTCCGGTCCAGAACTTCAACAAGGGAATGGTCGGATCGACCAAGCCCAAAGTGATGGTCGCGCTCGGCGACACCTGGCCGCTCGGCCCCGACGTCATGGAAGCCGTCCGGGAGAGCCCGGCCGTGTTCTCGCGATCGTCGGATCGCATGATGCGCGCCATCGCGCTCTATACACGCTATGGCCGCTTGCTCGCCCGTCCGCTCGCGACCATGCCGCCCGAGCCGATCCAGGGGCTACCCAAACTTGGCAAGGGCGCGCAGCCCGAATGGCTAGGCAAGAAGGTTCTCGCAGCCGCTGGCATTCGGGTGCCCGACGGCGAACTTGCCCGCACGGCCGACGAAGCGATCATGGTGGCCAAGCGCATCGGCTACCCGGTGGTGCTGAAGGCGCAGGCTGCGGCGCTGTCGCACAAGACCGAAGCGGGCGGCGTCATCTTGAATCTTGCCGATGAAAGCGCGGTGCGCGCCGCCTGGGACAGATTAGTCGAAAACGTCAAACGCGCTGCGCCCGGCATCGCGCTCGATGGCGCCCTCGTCGAAAAGATGTCGCCGAAAGGGATTGAGTTGATGGTGGGTGCCAAGCGCGATCCCGGCTGGGGTACGGTATTGCTGCTCGGCCTCGGCGGCATCTGGGTCGAGGTGTTGGGCGACGTGAAGCTTTTGCCGGTCGGTGCGGACGAAAAGCAGATCGTCGAGGCGTTGCACAACCTGCGCACGGCCAAGCTGCTCGCCGGTTTCCGGGGTGCGCCGCCAGCGGACATCGCGGCGGTCGCGCAGGTGGTCATGGCCATTGGTCGGCTGATGCAGACTGTTCCCGAGCTGACTGAGATCGACGTCAATCCGCTCATGGTACACGCCAAGGGACAAGGGGCGACCGCATTGGATGCGTTGATCGTTGCTTGATCGAATGGCGCAGCGTGTTTCGCACACATGCGGCTCCGTTTCCGGATGTTGCAGATGCTCTGGCGGCTTTCGTCCCGGGGAAATCGAGAGACGGAAGAAGCTGGTGCGCCGCACTGATTTTGGAAAAGGATCGAGGGCACGATGACCAAGCAGCTATTGGATCGAGTGGCCATAGTCACCGGTGCAAGCAATGGTATTGGACGTGGAATTGCGGAAGCATTGGCGGCCGCCGGTGCAAAAACTGCTTTGGCCGCGCGCCGAACTGAGATGCTCGTGGAAGTAGCGTCCGGAATTCGTAGTGCGGGCGGTACCGCCCTGCCGGTGACGACCGACGTTACGCGCGAAGACCAAGTCGCCCAACTGTTCAGTAAGACATACGAAACCTATGGTCGCGTGGACGTCCTCGTGAACAATGCCGGAGTCCCGACCCATGTGCCCATCGAAGACATCACGCTGAGATATTGGCAGGAGGTTCTGGACGTGAACCTCACGGCGGCATTCCTATGCAGCCGTGAGGCCGTCAAGATCATGAAGAGTCAGACTCCGCAGGGCGGGCGTATCATCAATATTGGTAGTGTCTCGGCAAAAACGCCACGAGCGGACTCCCTGCCGTACACAGCAACCAAATTTGCCCTTCAAGGCATGACGCACCAATTGACCATGGACGGCCGCAAGTACGGTGTCGTTGCTTCGATTTTGCATCCGGGCGCAACCCTGAGCAGCTTTTCGACCCGGCGCGGCCGGACGAAAGCTGGGCCGGGCGCCACCCCTGACGACTACGTGATGGCCGCTGAGGATGTGGCGAAGATCGTCGTGCTCATGTGCAGCTTGCCACCGGAGGTGAACCTGTATGAGGCGACAATTCTGCCGAATCACATGCCCTCATTCATCGGGCGTGGTTAAGTGATGTGTTGCCGCTTCGACCAACTTTTGCTCCGGGTCATTCACCTCAGTGCGGTCAATCAGCGTACTTCCCTGTGCTGTCTGGGGTCACACCGCGGATATTGAAAATTGGCGACCAGAGACTGGCGCGCGAAAGTGGCCGGTAACCGCCAAAAGTTCAGAGAATTCCGACACAGAGACTGGCTGACATCTCGCTAACTCTCGGGAATGTCGCGCCTATTTTTGCAGCTCGGACACGTCTCACAGAGACGGAACTGGCTGGCTGGGGCGCCAGCAGCCACACTAGTTCAATAACGTTCGACAATTCAAAGCAGTAGCTCGATGTGGAGCGCTGAGATACCGACAAAAATACCGACAATTTGAGCCGTTTGGGTCCCCGGTCACGGGCGGACGCCGACGGACGTCCGCAGCGGCGAAGAGGTGAGGCCCGTCAAATCCGACGATCCGCACCGCCGTCAGAATTCGAGCTCTCCCACAATTGGCATCTGCACCACCGCGAGCGGCCCGAGACGGCGTCCGCCCTTCCGGACCCGGTGCGCGTCTTGGTCGATCCGCAAGGACGGGGCCGCGAACAAATCGCGGCGCGGTTCCAGCTCGGGCACGCGTACCGGTGGCTTCGTGCTGACCCGACAGGAGCCCGCCGGAAAATAGGGCGCAGCGACCTCCTCGCAGGTCCGCACGAGTAAGGCATAGGACGATCGGAATCGGGCCCGATGCCCCCTATGCGCTGATGCCTGATCTGTTGTCGTGGCGCTGACGGTGGCTATGCCAGGAACGCGATTCAAACCTTCGCCTTCAATTGCGCGTCGTTCGCGGCAATGAACGCGCGAATCTCGTCCGCCATGCCGAGCAGCTTCAACCACTGCTCTTTGTACAAGGTCACGGGAAAGCGTCCCATCCCGTAGATCGACACTGCTCCCTTTTCGCTCACCTTCATTCGGATATCGGAAGACGCTCCCTTCTTGAGGGCGGCGTTTTCTTGCGAAGGCGCTCGAGTTCAGCTTTCAGCTCTTCGTCGGACATGGCTCTTCCTAGTGGTTCGTAACGCCTCTATACCACCATCACTCATTGAGAACTTCCCACTACTCCAGACTTCGTCCGGGCATCGGCCATGCTGGCGTATGGGTGATCTTCCTACGACGCGCTCGCGTCGTTAATGCGATCAGCGTACACGTAGAGCGGTGGCGTGGTGCCCTCAACGACCTCTTTCGAAATCACCACCTCCTCGACGCCTTCCAGGCTCGGGAGGTCGAACATGGTGTCGAGTAGGATGCTCTCCAGGATCGAGCGCAGGCCGCGAGCGCCGGTCTTGCGGTCGATCGCCTTCTTGGCGATCGCGCCGAGTGCCTCGTCGGCAAGCGTAAGATCGATGGCTTCCATCTCGAACAGCCGCTGATACTGCTTTACCAGCGCGTTCTTCGGCTCGGTGAGGATGCGCTTAAGCGATGGCTCGTCAAGGTCCTCAAGGGTGGCCACCACCGGTAGCCGTCCGACGAACTCGGGGATGAGGCCATATTTCAGCAAATCCTCCGGCGCGACTTCGCGGAAGATTTCACCTATTCCGCGGTCCTCCGGGGCAATTACCTTGGCGCCAAAGCCGATCGAGGCCGACCGGCCGCGCGCCGAGATGATTTTCTCGAGGCCGGTGAAGGCACCGCCGCACACGAACAGGATATTGGTGGTGTCCACCTGCAGGAATTCCTGCTGCGGATGCTTGCGGCCCCCGTGCGGTGGCACGCTTGCGATTGTGCCTTCCATGACTTTCAGCAACGCTTGCTGAACGCCTTCTCCAGAAACATCGCGGGTGATTGAGAGGTTCTCGGACTTGCGGCTGATCTTGTCGATCTCGTCGACATAGACGATGCCGCGCTGGGCGCACTCGACATTGTAGTCGGCCGATTGCAGCAGCTTAAGGATGATATTCTCGACGTCCTCCCCGACATAGCCCGCTTCTGTCAGCGTGGTTGCGTCAGCGGTTGTGAACGGCACGTCCAAAATGCGCGCCAGCGTCTGCGCGAGCAGTGTCTTGCCCGACCCGGTCGAGCCGATCAGCAGGATGTTGGACTTCGCAAGTTCGGCGTCGTCGTGCTTAGTCTGGTGGTTGAGGCGCTTATAATGATTATGAACGGCGACCGAAAGAACCTTTTTGGCGTGCTCCTGACCGATCACGTAGTCGTCAAGAACTTTGCAGATGTCCTTGGGAATCGGGATCCCATCGCGCGATTTCACTAACGAGGATGTGTTCTCCTCGCTGATAATGTCCACGCAGAGTTCGACGCATTCATCGCAGACGAATACGGTCGGACCGGCGATGAGTTTGCGCACTTCATGCTGGCTCTTGCCGCAGAACGAGCAGTACAGCGTGTTTTTGCTATCGCTGGCGCCGCCCTTGCTCATCTCAGAACTCCGTCGGGGATCGTTTTTACGTGCCGATGCGGAACTGAATTCGCGATCGCGAGCGAATCAAACATGATTGCTGCATGATCGCAATGGCCCTCCTTCAACCAACTGGCGTGCTACGCGGTTGACAAATCTGGGCGGCGGAACCCCACCCTACCGCTGCGCATCAACTCAACCTGCGCGCAGCCCGCTTTGTGAGAACTCGGGCTGGTCACGCAGCTCGGGGAATATCCCGCGTTAGCAGTCGAGTTGACATTTTCGAGGCAAGGGCGGTCTGCCGATTCCGAACAACGTGGATTTCGCGCGAACTCGATGCCCCCACCGGAATGCTGCTAAGGAGCAATAGCGCCGCTGGAGCCGCGAACAACCACTCGTTTCCTAACCAGTCGCCACCAACTTCCTCTGAAGATCGCCCGTTCTCGCATTCACCTGTTGCTCACCTGTACTTCCACAGTCATGCGAAGACGGTAGTGCGAGGAATAGCCGTCGGATATCGTTTTCCGCACGATAGGTCGCTGTAAACAGGCGAGCGCCAGCCCCGCATATCGCCTCGCTGTCGTCATAGTCGCACCTTAATTTTTGGATGTCCTTGCGCCGCGTTATCGGGCCAAATACGATTGAATGCACTGAAGATATCAGAGGTCCTCGCCAGCAATGGCCCCTCGGGTCCCAGTCTGTCCGCTCTGCCGTTTCTCAAGCCCTGCCCTTGGCTCGGAGCGTCGCTTTGCTAAGGCATTCCTTTTCAGCGCCGCTTGCCTGCTAAGGAGCTTCTCTACCGCTCGCGCCCAAGCATTCGGAGCGCCTCCCGCGGAAAACTTGCTGGCAGGTAAATCCGGGCGAGCCGCGGCTGTAATCGTTTTCACACCCGTGAACACCAGTCGGCGTTCAACGTCGTGGCAAGAAGAACACAGGAAGGTGTGGTGCTGACATCCCGGCAGCGTATTGGCGTCGGCTTGCACTGCCTCAATCAGCAGCATCTCACTGTTACAGACCAAGCACCGCATCGCCCTCAACCACCCATTCATCAATAAACGTCATGGTGGCCGAAGAAGCTAATGGTGATCAAGCGCGTTCCAGAGGTTTGTTCACAGCCTACAGGACCCGACAGATCTCCGCGCAAATGAACTCATCGCCCATTCAATGCAAGCGCGATATCGAACGATAATGGAGCAGTAGACAATGCCCTGGGCCGCGACCCTGCTGTTTACGACGCTGCTGTGTGCTCTTGGGGTGGCACAAGCTTCAGCCCAAAACGCCGTGAGCCAGCGACTATTGGAATTCGACGCTGCCCAAAGGAACGCAGCCTTCACGATCATGCTGAACGAGAGCAATCGACGATGTGATCAAGTCATGCGAACTCTCTTTAGCGGTAGCATCCTAGGCGTGGACGAATGGGAAGCCGCGTGCAACGACCAAAATGCCTACTCCGTTAGCGTTCTTTCAGAATCGAACGAGGCAATCATCACATCGCTGAGTTGCCATGAGTTATCGGCGACAAGCAGGATGCTCTTGCAAATGTCTGGCAGCAGAACCAAGGCGGCAGGCTGTAAGCTCAAATCAACGAGACGGGGGCTTCGCCGAGCGGTGGCCTTTGTGCCGTAGGTAGGTGGGAGCCATTCAGACCCTCTCGGTGGAGCTCACCCGACCAAGCAACCATCGCGGCCGCATGAAGTTAATGCAGTGGGCTTGCCAGCCCCGCGGCCTTTGATAAGAATGGTTCTCAAAGGTCCTCGCGTGTGGCAAGCCGCCATTCATCACTTTCCCCGTTCGCCCTTTGCCTCTCTTGGTTGCGATGAATCAATGTCCCGGCCCAAGGCATGCGCTACCTGCGGACATGGCCGCCGTGCTCTATCGCTGCGCCGCTACACGCCAGAACGTTCAGGTCTGGTTTGCTGACGACGTGCCCGACGACAACGTCTACATCTCGCTACGATGCCCCGCCTGCGCCAAAATGCATCTGGTCAATCGGAGCGGCAGAACCCTCATGCCGCCGAATCCCGCGTAATCGTTCGTCGGGAACCCCTCACACATTCCGTAGTGGGCGGGTCCGCTTCTGTGGCCGATCAGCCGCCCAGGACATTGCCTCATCCATCAAATACGTGACCGTGCCCGGCGACCCGCCCCTCAGCATCGTACACTGCGTTCTTCCTGAAGTCGTCCGCACGCTCCCAATCCCAGGTGACTATGCAGTCGTTTACTGCATCGTGCAAAATGGCGGGTTCTGCGGGATTGAACTCCTTCATAGGACGCAGGTTTGGCGGCGGCATCATGCTTGGGCTTCCTGGCTCGGTTTTCGCATTAGCGGGGTTGAGCCTTACGCCAGTGCGGGCTCCACTACTTTTTTCATCTTGCTTTTTAGAAGTGACTTGCTGCCTCGGCAATCGCTTTCTCCTGCCTTGCTTTAATCGAACATATCTCCGTCGCCCATCACTTCAGCGACTAAAGTTCCATCAGTCGCCCTTCTGGGCTGTGCCGTTCAAAAATTGGGCTCCCTGCCTCCCGTCGAACAAAAGTCCGGTTGGTGCATTCACCGGTATTCGATGTGGAGCTTGCCGTGATCCCACTGGACCAACTGCGATTGCGACTGACCGAGCACGATTTCGATCGGCTGATGCAAGCTGCCAAAACTGTGGCGGCGCCCAACCGCGATGCTTTTTTTAAGGACGTTGCTGCAGAACTTGGCCGCCACGAGGTGATCGGACCCGGCTTG
>Ga0207650_10002230_pt1 | contig 13533 bp, 13 predicted proteins | sample KBSS63metaG_FD_184325 | JGI IMG/M metagenome (GOLD analysis project Ga0207650, IMG submission 184325) | Switchgrass rhizosphere microbial communities from Kellogg Biological Station, Michigan, USA - KBS S6-3 metaG (SPAdes) (version 2) | ecosystem: Host-associated > Plants > Roots > Rhizosphere...
CGCATGAAGACCTCCGCAAGTCGCCGCGTATCGCGGTGGTGTTCGATCACCTTGTCGCAGCATTCACAGACTATGCCCGAGGCCGTATCACGCGGTAATCGGCGGTGTTTGTGTAGTCATCGCGCAGAACATCGCGCTGTAGCGTGCAATCGGCGGGCTTGGCGGGCCACGCCCGATGAAGATGAGCACTATACCTACGCTGTAACGCTACGATAGCGGTGTATGCTTTCGTGCGGCGGCATCGACAGTGGGTGCGATACCTTGGGGCGTAGGTTGACGGAGATATTCGATTGCAACCGCTTAACAGCTGACACGGGCGGAATGCGCGGCATCTGCCCACCAGGCGTTGAAGCGCCGCAGCGAGGTTTCCGCCTCGCTTAGGAGCCAGTCGATCACAGTCGCTGTCGTGCTCCCGCGCTGCGGCGGTGCGAGACTGTGAACGTGGTAAGCGGCGCCGACCGGTATCCGCAACGGTGCGCAAGCCACCAGTCGGCGGCTTTCGATGAACCGCTCGGCGACCATCGGCAGACATAGCGTGATCCCGAGGCCCGATGCTGCGGCCTCGTTACAAAGCTGATTGGTCTCGAAATGATCGTCGATGCGGGGGCGCGCGCCCCGATAGCCCGCTTTTTCGAGCCAGCGTGGCCACAGCGAGCGGCTGACCTGATCGGAGAGCAGGCGGTGGTCACCAAGCTCGTCCACCGAGCCTGGTGGGCCGCTGCCGTTGGCCAGTAGCGCCGCACAGGCCGGAACCCCGTCCATACGCGCTGCCAGCTCGGATATGATGCCCGGCTCGCTTCCCGTCCCGCCCCAGATACCGAGATCGACAATGCGATCACGCAACAACTGCGCGTCGCGAGACACCATGACATCCACCTCGATACCATGAGCGGCAATCAATGCGGGTAGGCGTGGTAATAGCCATTCGGATGCAAGAGAGTGCGACGTGGCGATCCGGACGCGGCGCTCGCCATTTCGCGCACGCAGCGCGATCGTTGCGGTTCGGATCGTTTCGATCGCTGGCTCGATTTCCGTAAGATAGGCTCGCCCTGCAACGGTAAGATGGCTGCTGCTGCTCGCCCGGTGAAACAGTTCTACACCCACGAAACGCTCCAGCAGCTGTATCCGGCGGGAGAAAGCGGATGGACTGAGCGCCAGGCCAGCTGCGGCGACCCGGAAGCTGCGCGCGTTGGCGGCAGCAATAAAAGCCTCTGTGGCTTCCAGCGGGGGCACTTTGCGAAGCATATGGTCTTTCAAGGGAGCACAGCAGAGGAGCATAATATGCTAAGATGACAGCGACATGTCGTCAGGCCCGGCATTGCGCGCGACGCAACGCTGCATACCGATATTCGCGTTCACCCTGATTGCTGCATTGCAGCTAACATCCCCCGCGACGAGATGGGGGACAGATCATGCATATCAAACGGGCATTATTGTGTACGGCAATATTCTGGACCGTGCCGGTTGCTGCGCAAACCGGTTCGCAATCCGGCGAGAGCGAGCGCGATCAAAGCGATATCGTCGTGGTGGGAGGGCGTGGCGCGCCCCGGCTTGTGACGGACTCGGCCGTGCCGGTGGATGTGCTCTCCAAGGAGACGTTGAACGCCCGCGGCGATGGCGAGCTCTCCAAAATCCTCAACTATCTCTCGCCATCGTTCAATTTCCCGCGTTCGTCTTCTGGTCCTTCAGTGGCTGGCGCTCGGCCCGCGATGCTGCGCGGCCTCAGCCCGGACCAGACGCTCGTGCTCGTGAACGGCCATCGCCGCCATGCGAGTTCGCTGATCACCTTCAACAACGGCTTCTATCGCGGCGCGGTCCCGGTGGAGTATAACCTCATTCCCGTTACCGCGATCAAGCGAGTGGAAATCCTGCGCGACGGCGCGGCGGCACAATATGGTTCCGACGCGATTGCGGGCGTCATCAACATCGAACTCGACGACAGCTTGGGCGGTGAAGCCTATATTCAATATGGCCAGACCGATCGGGGCGACGGCCAGACAGTGATCGCCTCCGCGCGGCAAGGCGTCGCCGTCGGCGACGGCGGCAGGCTGTCGATAACAGGCGAGTTTCGTGACAGGGCGCTGACCGACGCTGCTGAAATCGATCCGCGCTTCGGCCGCGTCACATCGGTATTCGGCGATCCGGACTTGACCGACATAAGCGGCATCGTCAATGCAGAACTGCCGGTCGGGGAGGATACGGCGCTCTACGGGTTCGTAACCGGCGCGCATCGTGTGGCGCGAAGCTCGCCGCTGTTCCGTGCGCCGAGCGTGGCGCCAAGCCTCTACCCGAACGGCTTTCTCCCGATCGTCCGGCTCAAGCTGCTCGACATCGGCGCGACGGCCGGGGTGCGCGGCGAGCTGGCGGGCTGGAAATGGGATATCAGCAACAATTTCGGCTATTCGCGCGGCGACTATGGCCTGACAGGCTCGGTCAACACCTCGCTCGGCGCATCCAGCCCGACGGATTTCTATGGCGGCGGCGCCCGTTATACGCAGGACATCGCCAGTTTTTCCGTCAGCCGTCCTTTCGACATCCTTGCCGGCGCCAACCTTGCCGCGGGCGGCGAATATCGCTGGGAAGGCTATCGGCTCGTGTCCGGCGACCCCGCTTCCTATTTCCAGGCAGGTGCACAGGGATTTCCCGGCTTCAATCCGCCCTCACCGGTCGACGTCAGCCGCAACTCCTTCAGCCTCTATATCGACGGCACGCTCAGTCCGGTGAGGGGGCTCGATATCGAGATCGCCGGTCGCTACGAAAACTATAGCGATTTCGGAGACAAGGCGACAGGCAAGGCCTCGATCTTCTATCGGCCTCATCCCGCCGTGGCGTTTCGGGTCAATGCGAATACCGGATTTCGCGCACCCGCGCTCCAGCAGCAATATTTCGCGACGGTCACCAGCCAGTTGAACGCAGGAGTGCTCCAGAACATCGGAACGTTCGGCGTGAACGATCCCGTCGCCGTGGCGCTCGGGTCCAGTCCGTTGCGTGCCGAATCCTCGACCAGCCTGTCCGGCGGCATCGTGCTAACGCCCGGCGGCGGCCTGACGCTGACGGTCGACGCCTATCGTATCGATATCGACGACCGCATCGCGCTCTCCGAGAATTTGCAGGGGCCGCAGGTGGCTGCGATCCTGCGCGCCAACGGCGTCACCAACGCGGCGGTCGCGCGCTTCTTCACCAACGCCGCAGACACGCGCAATTCGGGCGTCGAGGCCACGCTTCGCTGGGACACGCAGTTGTCGGCCGACATGGATCTGGGCGTGACAATCGGCTATGGCTCCTTCAAGGGCAAAGTCCGGCGGCAGCGGACGAACCAGGTGCTGCCCTCCATACCCCTGCTCGGCGCAGGCTCGATCGACCTCATCATCGGGGGGCAGCCTCGTGACAAGGCTTTGATGAACACCAACCTGCGGTGGGGGGCGTTCCGGGTCAACGCCGACGTGACCCGTTTCGGCCGCTACCGCACCCCTTCGCCACTCGGCGGAAACGTCGACGCGGGAAGCACCACGTCGCTCGATCTTTCGGCCAGCTGGCGCTTCGCGGAGACCTTCACACTGACCGCCGGCGCGCTCAACGTGACCAACGCATTCCCCGACCGGCTGGCAGGCGAGACGACAGGAAGACCGTACAGCGAATCCGACCCGCTCGGCGTGAATGGCCGCGAATATTTCGTCCGCCTCGCCGCGCGCTTTTAATCCCCAGCCCGCGCTGCGCGAAAGGAACACAACATGTATCGTCGCCTCCTGGCCGCGGCTGCGGCCGTCCTCGTCCTGCCCGCCGCCCCCGCGAACGCGTGGACAAGGCCTGGCCACATGGTATCCGCCGCAATCGCCTATCGGGATTTGATGGAAAGCGATCCGGGGATTGTGCGCGAAATTCTGCGCATCATCGAAGCGCACCCGGATCGCGGCGCTTTCGAAGTGGCCGTCGGCCGCGAGAGCGGGGAAGCGCGCGACAGGGCGAAATTCGTCGAAATTGCGCGTTGGTCAGATGACATTCGGGGCGGCGCGCAGGACCACCCCACCTGGCATTATCGTTCGCGGCCGATCATCGACCGCGCATCGCCGCCCCCGGCGGGCACGGCCTTCAAGGAACGCGGCGCGGCGCTCGAGGCGCTCGCGCTCAACATCAAGGTCGCGCGGGACGTCGACGCACCGCTCGCCGACCGGGCCGTGGCGTTGTGCTGGATCTTCCACGTCGTCGGCGACATCCACCAGCCGTTCCACAATGCCGAACGTTTCGGCGCCGCTTGGCCGCAGGGCGATGCACTAGGCTCCAAAGTCTTCGTCAAGGACCCGCAGACCGGCGTGCCCATCGTGCTTCACTGGTTCTGGGACGATTCGATTAACCGTTCCCCCGCCACCGGCGAGGCCTTCGACAAGGCTGGAGTGCTGACGACCCGCTATCGCCGCGCGTTTTTCAAGCAGCTAAAGCCGACCGAAGCGGAAGCCACGGCGCAATGGTCGGACGAAAGCTATCACCTCGCCGAGACACTGGGCTACCGTGCCGATGCGCCGCGGGAAACTTCCGCAAAGGCCGCCACCGACGCAAGCGCCACCTATCTTCGCGACGTCATACCCGCGGCTGAGCAGCGGTTGACACTGTCGGGTTATCGCCTCGCTGATCTTCTGCGTGTCATATTTCGCAAATAATACTCCGCCCGGCGAGGCGGGATCAGTCGGGTGACGCATATTCGGATAGAAGGAAAAGCCTGGCGGACGCTCACGTGCATGGCGGCAGTCTATTTCTATGCCTTTGTCGACCGTCACATCCTGGTCCTGCTGGTCGAGCCCATGCGCGTCGATCTTGGTCTGAGCGACACGCAATTCAGCCTGGCCCAGAGCTTTGGCTTTGCCGTCGCCCTGGGTCTGGCGAGCGTACCGGCCGGGCGGCTGGTCGACCGGGGGAGCCGTGCGGTAATACTGGCCGTCGCGGTGGCTTTCTGGAGCGTGATGACGGCGCTGACGGCGCTGGCGACCGGGCTGGCCATGCTGCTCGCCTGCAGGATCGGTGTGGCGATCGGGCAGGCGGCGCTCAATCCGGCCACCTACGCCCTGATAGCGGACCGTTTCCCGCCGGAAAGAATGGGGCTTGCGCTCGGCATCTTCGGCATGGCGCCGCATTTCGGCGCAGGCGTTGCCAGTCTCGCCGGTGCCGCGGTGCTGGCATTGATGCCGACCGATGGCGCGGACTTGCCCTTGCTGGGCCGAATGAAGTCTTGGCAGATCGCCCTGATACTGGTCGGCTTGCCCGGACCTGCGCTGGCGGCCCTCGTCCTGTGGACCAGCAACGTCCCGATGCCCGGCGGTGCGGTCGGCGCCGAGCCGCTGCAGCTATCTACCGTATTGGCCTATTTCCGCAGGAATCTTCGCAGCTTCATGCTCGTGAAGCTCGCCACCGGTTTCGCGGCGATAGCAGTTCACGCCACTGCCGCCTGGACCGTGTCCTTGCTGATGCGATCGCACGACTGGTCGCTGCCAGCCGCTGGCGCCGCGCTTGGCCCGGTGCTTCTATCGACCGGAGCCATCGGTGCGCTATGCGGAGGTGCGGTGGGAGACTGGCTCCATCGCCGGCGTGGCGACGGGCGCATCGTCGTGATGATGCTGGCGACCCTCGCGGCGATACCGTTTGCGGCGTTCGGGCCAATGCATCCTAACCCGTTCGTCTTGCTGGCGTTTCTCGGCATGGTGGTTCTGTGCGCGAGCATGGCCGTGGGCCTTAATCCGGCTGCCACTATGGCGATTATGCCGCCCGCCGTGCGCGGTGTCGCCACCGCGCTAGGCGTGCTTCTCGTCAACATGATCGGTTTGGGGTGCGGGCCGCTGCTGGTGGCCATCGTCAGCGATCGGGCGGTCGATCTCGCAAACCCGCTGGGTTTCGCCCTCGCTGCCGTAGTCACCCTGTCCCTGGTCGCGTCTACGCTCTGCCTTGCTTGTTGCCGCCGGAGTTACGCGCTTTCCTTGGCGCAACTGCAGGATGCCGAGGATTACGGTACATTCAACGACCCGAAGGTGCGGTAAAAGTGCCCATCTGGGCCGTTCGGCATCAAAACTTGATGATCTCCTCTTTGAATCAGACCTGCCCGTTGCCCCACCGACCTGTGGGCTTCGCGAGCCGCAGGTACATCCGCAACCCAACGTTCACGGTCGAGCTCGCGAGCGACGGCTTTGTTTCAAAAAACGGCTGGTTTAGTGACATGCAGGAACGCACGGGGCGTAGCGGCTGCGGGCCTAAAGTAGGAAGCGGCGGCAAAGGGCGGCGCAAGGCGAAATGGCGGGCCGGGAGGGATTCGAACTACCATTTTATCTTGGAGGTGCCGAGAGCTGACCGCGTCCGCTTTCAGGAATAGTCCAAACTTGCAGAGTGGCCGATTAAGGGGCGCGAAGCTGATGCACCGGTTCGCCGTCTGGACCGTCCGCTATCGAGATATGTGTTCTCCGAAGGAGACGTTCCGGACTGTCCGACAACACAGACATTCAGGCTAAACCGGCCGTGCTTGACGAACACCCGCTTGTAGGCATCTGAAAGGCGCGATTGAACGACCGGGTTGGACGTAAGGTGACCTTCACGTGCACAGATCGACCCAGGTCGCGCCGACCAGGCCTGTAAGCCGGTCAGGCGTGATCCGCACCGATGTGGTACGCGATCCGGCAGCGGGGAAGATCTGGTCGAAGCCCCTCAGTGAGATGTCGCAATAGACGGGCAGGGCTGTTGCGAGACCGAACGGGCAAACGCCTCCGACCGGATGGCCTGTGAGGGCTTCGACCTCGTCCGGGGCGAGCATGCGCGGTCGGCCGCCGAGGCAGGTCCTGGTCTTGCGGTTGTCAAGCCGGGCGTCGCCGCGGGTGACCAGCAGAATGACCTCATTCTTGATACGGATCGAGAGGGTCTTGGCGATCTGCGCGGGTGCAACACCCAGCGCGACCGCGGCCTCGGCCACGGTCGCGGTGCTGACGCCCTGGTCAATGATCTCGATATCGGGCGCCATCTCGGCAAGAAAGGCCCTGACCGAGTCCAAGCTCATGGATCTAGCCGTTCAGCTTGTCCTTGAGCGCCTTGGCCGGCGCGAAGGCCAGCTTTTTGGATGCTGCGATCTGGATGGTGGCACCGGTTGACGGGTTGCGGCCTTCGCGGGCCGGCGTGTCCTTGACCTTGAACTTGCCGAACCCGTTCAGGGAGATTTCCTCACCCTTGGCGGCGGCATCGGCGATGGCGGCCAGCATGCCATCGACCAGTTTGCGCGCATCGGCCTTGGTGATGCCATTGATGGAGGCCAGGCTATCGGCAAGATCGCTGTTGTTCATGTGAGGGGTTCTCCAGCTGTTAAGGGTGTCGATGCATAGCGAGTAGGGCCGCTTTGGTCCATCGCGGGCGGTAGTTGATCCGTCATTGCGGCCCAGTGTCTGAATGCGCTGAGTCGAGTAATGCCATGGCGGCGGCAAGCAGAATGTCTGCCCTGGCGACCTGCGTCCGCACAAGGGTGACGACGGACCGAAGCTGCCTCCGGTCGGCTCGGCCGACCTGAACGACCTCTGCGGCGGTATCTTCGAGCGTCATGCTGGCCCGTGTGCACAGCTGCCTGGCGAGGTCGATGAGGTCCTGGTCTTCCTGCGGTTTTCTCATGACATCATGACGCGCTCGAACCCCCTCTGAAGTCCATATCCAGCTTTTCGCCGGCGCCGAATATTCCATTCGACTTCGCCTGCGAACGGAGCATTGGTGTCCCTGTGAGTTGAGCCGGCCGCTTCTGGCCGGGCGCCCCGAAGGATGAGATCCCCGGGGCTGTGGGTGGTGGGAGCAGCAAGGAAGCTGCTCGCCTGGACAAGGACCACCATCATGACACGAACCCCTAAACTCAATGACCTGCAGGTCATTCTTCTGAGCTTTTCTGCACAGCGCGCGGATGGCAGCCTGCTGCCCCCGTCACGGAGCCTCGGGCAGGACCTCACGGACCGTATCCGCAAGGCTATCACAGCGTTGCTACGCCACAGCCTGGCAGAGGAGCGCGAGACCCTACAGGCTGACCAGCTGTGGCGCGAGCAGGACGGGCGGAGCATTGGCGTCTTCATTACCGATGCAGGCCGTACGGCCATCTCGGCCGGCGGCGACGGCGAAGTTCAGCCCGGCCCAATGGCTCAAGCCACCGATCAGGCTACAGCGCTTGCAAAAGAACCTGGGGCTGCGGTCAATCCAGAGCCTGACACCGCGCAGCTTGACCCCAAGTCCGACAGCAAGATCGCCCATGTCATCGCTCTGCTTGAGCGACCTGAGGGCGCGACGCTGCTGGAGTTGGTCGATGCCACTGACTGGCTGCCTCACACCATCCGGGCGGCCATGACCGGGGTTCGCAAGAAGGGCATCACCATCGAGCGGTCGCACCGCGACAACACGACCTTCTGGTTCATCCCGGCAACGGCGCGGGATGCTGCGATCGGCATCGGCGCAGGCGGGGACACCGCCCCATGAGTCGCATCGAGCAGAAGATTGCTGCGCTGGCGACTCTGTCGCCGGCGCAGCTGCGCGAGACCTGGGCGAGTATCGACGGGTCGGCAGCACCATCGCTGCCCGCGCCGCTGCTGCGGCGCATGGTCGCCCAGCGCCTGCAGGAGCGACGGTTCGGTAGCCTGCCGGCACTGGTTGCACGTGAACTCGAGCGGGTCGGCCAGGGCGAGCAACCAAAGCCGGCACCAGCGCAGCGCATTTCGCTCACGCCTGGCACACGTCTGGTGCGCGAGTGGAATGGCCGGACGGTTGCAGTCGAGGTGACGGAGGAGGGCTTTCGCTTCGAGGATCGGACCTGGCGGTCGCTGAGCGAGATTGCGCGTGCAGTCACCGGCGCCCACTGGTCGGGGCCGCGCTTCTTCGGGCTGCGGCGTCATGGCTAGCGCTTCACGTCTGCGCTGCGCTGTCTATACGCGCAAGTCCACCGAGGATGGGCTGGATCAGGCGTTCAACAGCCTCGATGCCCAATATGAGGCTTGTGCGGCCTATAGCCTGAGTCAGTGTCATGAAGGCTGGACGCTGGTGCCCGATCGCTATGATGATGGCGGTTTCTCGGGCGGGACCATGGAGCGACCGGGGCTCAAACAGTTGCTGGCCGATGTGGCGGCCGGCAAGGTCGACATCATCCTGCTCTACAAAATCGACCGGCTGACGCGTAGCCTGGCGGACTTTGCCAAGATCGTTGAGGTGCTGGACAAGGCCGGCGCGAGTTTTGTCTCCATCACCCAGTCGTTCAACACCACCACCAGCATGGGACGGCTGACGCTCAACATGCTGCTCTCGTTTGCCCAGTTCGAGCGCGAGGTCACCGGCGAGCGCATCCGCGACAAGATCGCGGCCTCCAAGCGCCGCGGCCTGTGGATGGGTGGTCCGGTGCCGCTTGGCTATGATGTCAGGGATCGCAAGCTGGTCATCAACGCGCAGGAAGCCGAACTCGTCCGTCATATCATGCAGCGCTATCTGGAGCTGGGCTCGGGGCCGGCGCTTGCCGACGAACTCAATCGTGAAGGCTATCGCACCAAGGTCCAGCACCGCAGCAGCGGACCCCATCGTGGCGGCTGCATCTTCCGGCGCGGCATGCTCTACCACCTGCTCTCCAATCAGATTTATCGCGGCAAGATCGTCCACAAGGGCGAGTACTTCGATGGTGAGCACCCGCCAATCGTTTCCCAGCCGCTGTGGGACGACGTGCAGCGTCTGCTTGCGTTCAATGCCTCGGGTACTTCCCGGCGCCTGAAGGTCCGACAGCCCAGCCTGCTGGTCGATCTCCTGATCGATGGGGAGGGCAGGGCGATGACGCCGAGCCACGCGACCAAACCCGGCAAGCGGTATCGCTATTACGTCACGCGCCCTGACCAGCTTGACGGTTCGCCCGCCTGGCGGGCGCCTGCGTTCGATCTTGAGCGGTTGGTCTGTGCTCGGCTCGCTGCCATGCTCTGTGATCAGGCCTTCCTGTGCGATCTGGTCGGGGGTTCCGCAACTCAGGCCGATTGGTTCAAGCGGGCTATCGGTGAGGGGGATCTTGCCGCAGCAACGCTGCGCAGCGGCTCGGCGCAGGCCAAGGCTGCGCTGTTGGCAGCGCTTGTCGATCGGATTGCCCTTCGCACCGACGGAATCGACATAGCGCTGGTGCCCTCCCGGATCCTCAGCACCTTGGGATTGCCGCAGCGCGATGATGGGATGGATGAAGCGCTGACGATCGCGCTGCCGGCTACCAAGGTTCGCCGCGGGCACCAGTTGCGGCTGGTCATTCCCGGGCCGGATAATATCCGAACCCTGCCGGCGCAGCGCGACGAGAAGCTGGTTGCTCTTATTGCTGATGCCTATGCAGCACGCCAGTGCATCATGGCCCAGCCGGACCGGTCGATCGCCAACATTGCCTCCAGCATCGGGCGCTCCGGACCCGGCTGGCAAAGCTGGTGTCCCTGTCCTGCTTGGCGCCGGACATCGTCACGGCCATCATCGAGGGGCGACAGCCGTCGGGATGCAATGCCCGGACATTGCTTGCGCTTGATCTGCCGCTGTCCTGGCGCGAGCAGCGCCGCGTGCTCGACGTCTCCTGAACCCAATTCTCCCTGCAGTCAGAATTTTCGGGCCAGAGACGGCGGGGGATTCGCGCGCTGAATTGCCGATGCTTCGCCGCGTCTCTGACTGCACAGGCTCATAGCGCAGGCAAGAAATACCGCGGAACTGCGCCAGAACTGGCAGCAACCTACATAAGGTCCCCTTGAGGGGAGGTTATTCAGGACTGTCTGGTGCGCGACCCAGTCTGCTGCGAACCGGTCTCGGGTGCCGATTTCCCTAGTGGGTAGGGAAATTTGCAAAAATCGGGCCCTTTCGCCACCTCACTCGAGGAAAGAACCCCCTTTGATCAGCCGTTTAGAATGCCAATTCCCTGACCACAGCGTAGGGAACCGGATCGACCGCTGCAGGGAACTTCCAGCGGTCCTCTAGGGAGAGGCCGAGCGGCAGCCAGGGAAGCTGAAGCGTGCGCCATCGGTCCCTCAGTTCGAGTTGAAGCCGCAGGGGGAGGGGGCTTGAAACGTATGTCGGAAGCTGTTTGGTTCCGCTGCGCGGAAGTTCCGGACGGGGGTAATCAAACATGGCATCAGATAAAGCAAATTCGCGGCGCGCTGGCCGTCCTTCCTACGATGACGAGGAACAAATCTGCGCGTATTTCACGCTGGAGATCGCCAAGGGCAGGTCCGTGCAGGAGATTGCAAAGGAGGGGCTGGTCATTGTGCGGCACGGCGCCAGGCCGGCCTGCAGTGATCACCCATGGCCGACGATCACTCGGCACCTCCGTGGTGAAGCACTTGAAGGACGTTACCGCGAAGCCCGGCGCAAGCTTTTAGGTGGCTTCGATCATGCCATGGCTCACGCGCGCCAGGGAAATTTCCGCTACCTCGGCATCAGTGAACCTCGCTCGCCGCTGTCCTTCACGAGCGGAGTGGAATTGAAACGCGGCCGGCCGAGAAAAATTCGGCCCCATTGACATTTTTCTCTTTATCCGCCGATTTTTTCGGGTCCAATGAAATGCCCTCACTTCAAAAAAAGAGGGGTTCATGCAAGGAAAACAACCAAATCAGGCCGGCGAATCACATCCTGGCCACAATAGCGTGGCGATTGAAGGTATCGCGCCATCGCGCCTCAAGCGTCGCAAGGGCGACCCGCGCAAATACTCGGAAAGCGATATCGAGCGCGCTGTCGGGGTGCTTCGACCGTTTCCGGATGGAGGGCTGCTTCCGATCATCGTGAACAGCGCCGACGAGATCCTCATCGGCGGGCTGCTCGTAGAGGCGGCTAAGAAGCTCGGTATAAGGCAGCTCAATGTCATCCGTCAGGATGGCCTCACACCGCTTGAAGAACAGCAATACTCGATCGCACTCAACCAGCTTCTCACCTTAGGACAGTGGGATGCGCAGGAGTTCGAGGCTTGCCTGCGCGATTTCGAGGCGAACATCGAGAACTTCAGCCATGCGGATCTCGGGTTCGCCAATGGCGAGCTGGACCGGATCCTCGGCATAGCGGGGTCACTTGCCGGCAGCGGGGCTGGCTCCGATGTCGTCCCGCCGGTCCAGCAATGCGCGGTATCGAGGCCCGGCACCCTGTGGCACGCAGGACGCAACCTCGTCCTTGTCGGCGACGCCACCAATGCCGATCACGTTGCTCACCTGATGGGCGGGCAGGTTGCAGCACAGGCGATTACCGACCCGCCGTTCGGCTGCAAGATCGACGGCTTCGTCTCGGCGAAGGGCAAGCACCGCGAGTTCGTAGAAGGCTCGGGCATGTCTCCCGAGAAAATGTCGACTCTCTTTCTAGGCTTCACGCGGGCGCTGGCCCTGAACCTGCGCAAGGGAGCGTTGGTGTACATCTTCATTGACTGGCGTAGTCTCGGCATCCTGCAGCCGGCCTGCGAGGAGGTCTTCGGACCCCTCGTGCAGTTCTGCTGCTGGGTCAAGGACCGGGCCGGCATGGGGAGCTTCTACCGCTCCCAGCACGAACTGGTGTTAGTGTTCCGGATGCCCGGAGAGCCGCACGTCAACAACGTTCGGCTGGGACGCAACGGCCGCAACCGTTCGAATGTCTGGGACTATCCTAGCGCGGCATCGAGCCGCACGGGACGCGAAGGCGACATGTTGAATAACCATCCGACGCCAAAGCCGGTCGAACTTGTCGCAGACACGATCCTCGACTGTACCGCGCCTGGCGACCGGGTGATCGACTGCTTCCTCGGTTCGGGCACTACGCTTATCGCGGCCGAGCGCACAGGGCGCATCTGCCACGGTATGGACCTGGACCCGCTTTACGCCGACGTCGCCATTCGGCGCTGGCAGGCCTGGACCGGGCTCGATGCGGTCGATTCGGATACGGGGAAGTCGTTCAATGAGCTCGATTCGGAGCGCGAGCAGGAGGAGGGCTCAAGCGATGAGTAACGGCAAAAATGGTAAGGATGACGACTACGATGTCGGCTATGGCAAGCCACCAAAACATAGCCAATTCGTGCCGGGGCAGTCGGGGTTCCAGGGACATCGCAAGAAGCGCCCGGAGTCCCAGGCCGAGATTGTCGCTCGCGTGCGTGATCAGGTCGTTGAGGTCAACGGCAGAATGATGCCCATGCTTGAGCTGTCTATGATGTCGGTGATGAACCAGACGATCAAGAGCGGCAAGCCAAAGGACCTGAAGGTCCTGTTCGAGCTGCTCGACAAGTACGGTGCGATTCCTGACGTCGATCGGTACGCTGAGGCCGAGGCCGGCGCTGACGAGGCAATGCGCAAAATCTTCCAAGTCTTCGACAGGCATTTGGAAATTGACCCTGTCGACCGGGAGGCGATCCAGCAGGCTGAGGGCGAGGAAGTAGAGCTGGTGATCGGGTGCCCACATTGCGGTCCTGAACTGCGCCGCCGCTGGCGCGATCCGGATTACGTCGTGACTTCCCGCCGCTACGATCCGACCGGCCTTCATTCTGTTGTCAAAAGGGTCCGCGAGAGGCGCAGGCAGAAGAAGCGCGGCTGCTAGCTGCATAAG
>Ga0207650_10002232_pt1 | contig 13528 bp, 11 predicted proteins | sample KBSS63metaG_FD_184325 | JGI IMG/M metagenome (GOLD analysis project Ga0207650, IMG submission 184325) | Switchgrass rhizosphere microbial communities from Kellogg Biological Station, Michigan, USA - KBS S6-3 metaG (SPAdes) (version 2) | ecosystem: Host-associated > Plants > Roots > Rhizosphere...
AAGCCGGAAAACAAGCAGTACGCGGGCAAGCGCCTCAGCGAGATCGCCACGATGATGAACAAGTCGTGGGATGATGCGGCGATGGATCTCCTGATCTCGGAGCGTCAGCGCATCGGCACGGTGTACTTCCTGATGAGCGAGGACAACGTGAAGCTGAACCTCGCGCAGCCGTGGATAAAGTTCGGCACGGACGCCGGTGGCGTCGATCCGGACAGCGCACGCGGTCTCACCCACCCGCGAGCGTACGGCACGTTCCCGAAGATTCTCGGGCACTACGTCCGCGACGAGAAGGTGATGCCGCTCGAGGACGCGGTGCGGAAGGCGACGTCCGCGGTGGCGACGCGCCTGTCCATTCCCGACCGCGGCCTACTGCGCGAAGGATTCTTCGCCGATATCGCGGTGTTCGACCCGAACACGATCAACGATCACTCGACGTTCGAGTCGCCGCACGTGTTGTCGGAAGGCGTGAAGTACGTGTTCGTAAATGGAACGCTCATTGTTCGTGACGGGCGGCATACCGGAGCCAAACCAGGCCGAGTCCTGCACGGACCCGGGGCACGCTAAAGGCGCAACGGCCTAACGGCGCCGAAACCCAAAGGCGCGAAATCACTAGAGGCGCGCGAATCACGAAGGGCGCGCGAATCACAGACGGCGCCAGGCGCGAAATCCCTAAAGGCGCGCACAATGACTGCGCCTTTTGGATTTCCGCCGTCTGGGATCTCGCGCCTGGCGCTCTCTGTGATTCGCGCGCCGTCTGTGATTTGCGCGCTTCTCGTGATTTCGCGCCGTTCGGGTTTGGCGCCCTTTATCGGTTCGCGCCGTTTTCAGATGAGGTCGGCCAGCGCAACCCACCTGGTACGGACATCGGCGGCCAGATCGGGGTTGGCCGCCAACAGCCGGAAATCGGCGAAGTCGAACCCTGGGCCGACTGTGCACCCCACGAGCGCATACGGTCCGAGTGGGCGCGCCGCCTGCCAGTTTCCCGCCGGGATGGTGCAGACCGGCGCCCCGGCCTCGGTGCCAAGCGGGCTCAGTCGGTGGTGGACGAGATCGAGACCGTCGGGACTCAGCTCGAGGAGCTCCAAAGGCCCACCCTCATAGAGGTGCCAGACCTCGTCCGAGGCTACCTGATGCCAGCGGCTGACCGAGCCTTCGGGCAGAAGGAAGTAGATCGTCGTGAGCGCCGCGCGCGATCCGCGTCCGTCCTTCGTCTCGACCTGCGTCCCGGACCGGAAGATCTCCCGAAAAAAGCCACCCTCGGGATGCGGGCGCAGCGTCAGGGTCACGATGAGCTCGGACGCTCGGTGATGCATGCGACCTCGGATGTGGTTGCGGTCTCGGCTGGATGCCGTAGTCTTGCTGTGGGATCGCTACCGTCGTGAATACTCACCCTACTCGCCCGGTTTTTTTTCATGCGCCATGCACTGATGTACGTCGGCGGCTTCGAGCGGAATTTCCCGAATCTCTCGACCTCGTCCACCTCGTTCACCGGCACCGACGGCAAGGAGCACACATACCTGCCGTGGCCGAAAAGCGCCGATGGCCTTCGCGTGAGCTACATGGAGAAGCACGGCAAGAAGTTCGTCGTCGTGCGCGTGGCAGACGCCCAGAGCGACGTCGCGCTCCGGAACGAGATGGTCATGGTACCCGGCGAACACTTCGGATTCAATACGCGCCTCTCCGCGGAGCCGACGCTCGTCGAGGACGACAACGCGATCCTCAAGTTGCTCGAGGATGCCGCAAAGAAGAACGCCGACCACAAGGACGTGAGCGACGAGCTCCTGAACATCCGGGCCCGCTTCAAGGCCAAGGTGGCCGAGCAGAAGGCAGCCGCGAAAGCGGCGCGGAAGCCGCGTTAGGGGCCGGCAATATCGGGGATGCGGTACCGCTTGCGGTACGCTCATGGCGCGACGCCGTCGTCGCTTGACGAGGCGCCGAAAGCACGCTGCATCCTCGTACCCCACCCGCCAGCGCGTTCCGTAGTTGAAGAGTTGAATGCTGTTGATGCCTCGCGTCGGCTTCAGGTCGGTCGAATCCCGACGCGACTCCGTTGGTAGGTAACCACGGGAGACGCGCTCTACACGAGCCCGTCGAGCTCCGGCAGGAGGACAATGCCTGCCTGATCATCCGCCGCGGTGTGCGCGACGAGCGCGCGGCACGGCGACCCCGAGCGATTGATCACGAGATGCGGCATATCCGCGGGGATGTACATGTACTCTCCCGCACGCGCGCGCACGAGCTCGCGCAACCGTTCGCCAAAATGCATCTCGGCTTCGCCGTCGAGGACGTACACGGCGGTCTCGATGCCGCGATGCAGGTGCGTCTTCGCCCGCGCGCCCTCGGGAAGCGTGACGACCGTCATGGAGATACCACGCGAGCCGACGGTGCTTCCCGTTAGGCCGGCGAGGTAGGTGAATCCCTGCTGCCCGACGTACGCGTCGCCGGACCGAACTACCTTGCACGTTGGTGCAGTCATCCAGTGACGATCGCCGCCGCCCGTTGTCGGCGCCAGTAGCCGGTTGCCAGTTCCTTTGGCTTGGCTTCACGCCGATGAGCGCCCATTCTCCCATCGCCTATCGACGGGAAGCCCGCGGTGCGGTCCTGCTCCTCGTGGTCGTCGCGCTCATCGCGACCCTGGTCCCCGTGCGGCGGTCCCTGCGAATCGACCCCATGGACGCGCTGCGGACCGACTGAGCGGCTCGAAGATCTCCGCTCTTACACCGTCGCCGTCGCCGTCGTCCGTCCCCGGCGCCTTTCTCAATCGGACCGAAGCGCGAGCAACGGATCGACCCGAGTCGCCCTCCACGCCGGCCACGCGCTCGCCACGATCGCCACCACGAGCAACCCGATTGCAACGGCGGCCAGCAGCAGCGGATCACGCGCCGTGTTGTCGAACAGCAGCGGCTGCAGAGCCGGGCCAATCGCGACCGTCACCGTCCCACCAAGCACTGCCCCGATTAGCGCGGTGCGGAGCGCGCCGCCCATGATCAAGCGCAGCACCTGACCGCGCCGCGCACCAAGCGCGATCCGCACCCCCAACTCGTGCGTGCGCTGCGTGACGAGGTATGACACCACGCTGAACAATCCGATCGCGGCAACGAGCACCACGATCGCCCCGAACAACCCGAACACCGTCGCCCCCACGCGCCAGGGACGGACCTGAGGATCGAGCAATTCCTCGAAGGACCGGATCTGGAGCGACCGGACTCCCGGTGCGGATCGCCTAACGACATCCGTCAGGGCAGGAATGAGACGGCTCGCGTCGGACTGGCCACGAACGAGGATCACCGAGCCACCGACCAACCGACGATCCTGTCCCCACGGCACGTACGCCTGGTTCAGAGCGTCTTCCTTCAGGGTCATCTGATGGACGTCCCGTGCGATTCCGACCACACGCGCGCAGGCGTCGGCCTTCGCGACCCGGAGCACGACGCAGCGGCCGATCGCATCCTCGCCCGGCCACAGCGCGCGCGCCATCGTCTCGTTGACCACGACGACCGGCTCCGCACCAGACACGTCACGCTCCTCGATCCCTCGGCCACGCAGGATGCGCGTGCCAACCGTCTCGAAGTAGTGAGGCGCCGCGGCTACGAGGAGCGCCATACCATCCTTTCCCGACGGTACGGAGTCGCGCCCCGGAATTTGAAGCTTCGTGATGTTCACGGCGGACAGCGGGCTGCTGAACGCGATGCTCGCGCTCGCGACGCCCGAAACCCGCTCGAACCGCGTGAGCAAGTCTTCGTACCGCGCGCGGGTAGCCATCGTACCAGCGTCGCCATTGGCGGTCGCGCCCGAGTCCGGCCGGGGAAACGAGATGTCCACCGCCAACACGCGATCGCGATCGTAGCCCAGGTCGAGCTGCTGGACGTCACGGAGACTCCTGACGAACAATCCGGCGGTGAACAGCAGAACGAGGCTCAGTGTCAGCTGCACGACCTGGAGCGATGCCCGCGCCGTACCATGCGCCTGGCCGCCGCCGGCACTATCGCTGCGTCCCGCGCGCAACGCGAGCGCGACATCGCCTCCGCTCACGCGCAGCGCCGGGATCAGCCCCACGACCACGCCCGTGAGGAGCGTCGCAGCGATCGTCAGCGCAAGCACGCGTCCATTCACGGGCAGCTCGTCCCACGCAACGTTAGGCAGCAGCGCCTCCTGCACGACCGCGCCGCCCCAGTGCGCGAGCGCGAGCCCGAGCATGCCGCCGAGCAGCGAGATCATCACGGTCTCGAGAACCATGAGCCGCACGAGCGTCCATCGGCCGGCACCGAGCGCGACGCGGACGCCGAGCTCGCGGCGCCGGCTGAGCGCGCGGGCGAGCGTGAGGTTCGTCATGTTCGCCGCCGCAACCAGCAGCATCACGATCGCGACGCCGGCCAGGAGGCGAGCGACGCCAAGCTCGCGCGGCTCCGCGCCCTCCAGGTCGTACGAGATCGGAAGCACTCGAACGTTCGCCGTCGGCATCGCCTTGTCAGGCCCCTCGTACTCGCGGCGCACCAGGGCAGTGAGCTGCGCGGCGGCTTGCACCTTCGAAACCGCCAGACGACCGACGACGATGCCGGGCGTTGCCGGGCGCCAGCTCGTGGTCCAGTCGCCCGCCCGAGGGTCGACCGGCCGCGCGCTCATGGGCAGCCATGCGGCGACCGGCGCTCGTTCCACACCAGTGAAGCCGCGTGGTGCCACGCCGACCACGCGGAACTGCCGGTCGTCGAGCGTGACGACCTTGCCCACAATCGCCGAGTCACCGGCGAGGTCGGTCTGCCAGTAGCCGTACCCGAGTACGACAACGGGCTCCCCGTGGGGCGGCAGATCTTCCTCGACCGTGTAGAACCGGCCTAACGCCGGATGCACGTTCGCGAGCGCAAAGAGGTCCGGCGTCGCATACGTCGCGTGCACGAGTCGTGAGTCGAGGCCGACGCCTACTCTCAGGTCCAGAGGCAGGTAGATCGCGACAGCCGAGAACGCCGACGTGTGGTCGCGGACGCCGCGATACAGGACGTAGGGCTGCAGGCCCGAGGTGGTGACGTTGCCGTTGGACAACGTGCGCGTGACATACACGCGCACGACCTGCTCGGGCGCGGCGATGTGTTCCGGCCCACGCAACAACAGGCGGTCCACGATGCCGAACATCGCCCCGTTCGCTCCGATCGCCAGAGCAAGTGTGAGCGTCGTCATCACGGCGAACGCCGGGTTCCGCACGAGACCACGGATGGCCTGCCGCACGTCGCGCTCGACCAGGTCGATTGGAGTGCTGCCCCGCGCGCGGCGTGCTTCCTCGCGCCATCGGGTCGTGCCGCCGAACTCTTGCAGCGCGCGCCACCGCGCATCCTCGGCAGACAATCCGAGCGCCTCGTTCTTGCTCGTCTGTCGCTCGATGTGGAACGCGATCTCGTCGGCCATCTCGCGGTCCGCCGCGTTGCGGCGCACGAGCGACCGCAGCGTATAGAGCCATCCCGTCAGCTTCGACATGTCCTCGCGCTCAGGTTGTTCGCATGATGAGATCGACGGCACGTACGGAGCGCTCCCACTCCTCACGCTCGGTCTCGAGGCGCCTGAGTCCGGATCGGGTGATCCGGTAGTAACGCGCACGGCGGTTGTTTTCGGTCACCCGCCACTCGGCCGAGATCAACCCATCGCGCTGGAGTCGCTCGAGCGCGGGATAGAGCGTGCCCTGGTTGACGGCGAACACGTCCCGGGAGAGCTGCTGGATGCGCTCCCCGATGCCCCAGCCGTGCATGGGCTCGAGGGACAGCGTCTTGAGCACGAGCATCTCGAGCGTGCCCGGGACGATGGACGATTGACCAGCCACCGAAACTCTCCTCTGGCTTACCAAAAGGAGAGTATCGTGACTTCTCTGGTTTAACAAGAGGAGGTAGCGCGACCGCGGCCTGGGAGTATGCTCTCCGCGTGTGCGCTACGCGTCGCCCCCCAACGCGGCCAGCTGGTCGGGGGTCAGATCGTTCAGCCCGCGGATCACCGCGCATTTCCGTTCATCCGCGAAGTCGATCATGACGATGTTCGGCATTTTCTGCTTGCGAACCGGCCCGATAGCTGGCGAGCCCTCCGGAATGGCCAGCGGATTCCGCTGATAGACGTACTCCGCGAGCCCCTGCGCCCACAGCCCCTTGAGCTTTCTCACGTTAGGCGCGTCCCACATCGCGTCGTTCCGCTCATCGATGCTCTCGAGGATCCCGGTTGTCGTCCAGTACATCATGCCCATGACCTCGGGACCGGCCTGCTTCGCGCTCTCCATGAGCTTGCGCTGCTTCTTCTCGTTCTGCGACAGCTTGCCGAACGGTTTCGCTACCGACGTGCCACCCTTCCCATAGTACTGGAGCCCGGGGTAGTCGTCCTTGTAGCCGACGCCGGAGGACGAAAGATTGGTGAACCCGAGGATGCCGTGGATCGGTCCCCAATTTCGGTGCTGCGCGATCTCGATGACCCCCTTGTCCGAGAACACGCAAATGACCCAGCCGGCCAGGTCTTTGAGCTTCTGGACGTTCAAGTTGACGTGACGCTTGAACATCTGGTCACCGAGCTCTCTCCTGCAGGCATCGGCGATGAGGGGCCAGTTCAGACATTTGTCGAACTTCAGGATCAGAAACTCCTTCGCTCCATCCTGGCTGGTCACGAATCGTTGGGCATCCCTGAGCATCTCGTTGAGCCCGATCCCGAAGTCCCCGGCGCCGAGCTTGAACTTCGTGCGCTGGAGTTCGACTGGTAGCGCACCGCCGAGGCTCCGCGACTTGATTTCGTTCTTCATGGCCGCCGGGTTCGCGTGGAACGCCTTGAGCTCGGCCTGCTTGGGGAAACCGACTTGCTGTCCCGGCAAGGTCTGAGCGGCGATCCGAAGGTCGAACACGCGTACACCCGCGTGCGCCTGTTCGCCGATGTCCAGCGACTGCGTTTTGACATTGGTGTCGCCACTCGTGATCCCGGCATCGTGGCTACCAGCAATGACGATCTCGTTGAGCTGCTTGTCGGGGCCCAGCTCGTAGTACCTGTTCATGGATCTCGGTAGATGTGGCGGCGAACCGCCGTCGTGAGCGAGGCGGACAAAGAGACGTGCTGGCGGCAATCGGCGCAACCCGTTGGCGACGAGCGGATGAGATGCAGCGCGGCGTGCCTCGGCGCGGTACCTTCTTCGCATGACTCCTCGCTCGATCATCGCCGCGCTCGCCACGTTCGCCGTTGCCGCCGCGTGCCAGGACAGGTCGACCGCGGCCGCCGCGGCGCCTAACGCCGCAATCGATCGCGATCTTCTCGACGTCACCGTACCGCGCCTCCGCCAGCTGTACGCCGACAAGAAGTACACGGTCACCGATGTCGTCAGATGGCACCTGGACCGCATCGACCGCTACAACGGTGTGTACGGCGCGATCGAAACGGTGTTGCGCGATCAGGCGCTCGCCGCGGCGAAACGTGAAGACGCCGAGAGCGGCGGCAGCCACGGTCCACTCTGGGGAGTACCGATCGTCATCAAGGCGAATACGAGCGTCAAAGGCCAGGTCACCACGGCCGGGTGGGAAGGCTTCACGCGACCCGGGCACGAGCTGGTAGCGCCCAAGGACGCGACGATCGTGGCGAAGCTCGAGGCCGCGGGCGCGATCGTCGTCGGTCTCGCGAACATGCCCGACCTGGCCAATAGCGACACGAACCGCTCCAGCTCCTTCGGCCGCACGGGCAACGCGTACGACGTTCGCTTCTCGCCGGGAGGCTCGTCGGGCGGCGTCGTCACGGCGATCGCGGCCAATTTTGCTGTGCTGGGCAACGGCACCGATACCGGCAACTCCATCCGCATGCCGGCGGCGACGAGCGCGCTGTTTGGCGTGTTCCCCACGCGCGGCCTCGTGAGCACGGCCGGCATCGCGCCACTCGATTGGCTGCTGGACAACACCGGGCCCATCGCCCGCACCGCCGAGGACGCCGCGATCGCCCTTTCGGTGATGGCGGGGCCCGACTCCCTCGACGCCGTCACGTTAGGCGCTCCGGCCGCGGCCCAGAAGCCGCCCTTCGAGTCGGAAATCCAGGCCCGGTCGCTCAAAGGCAAGCGCTTCGGCGTGCCGGCGTTCATCCTCGCCGGCGATGGCGTGCCGTTCCATGGCATCCCCGTAACCGTTCCGGACGCCGCCGCCGAGAGCTACCGCGTCGGTGCGAACATGGCGCTGCGCCCGGAGACTCGCGCGATGTTCATGAAGGCGGTCGATGCGCTGCGCGCCGCGGGCGCCGAGGTCGTGATAGCCGACAGCATCCTGCCCACGAGCTTCGCGCGGCTGGCAAGCCGGGTAGCGACGTACGCCTACATGAAGGACGGCACCGACCGCTTCCTCGCGACCTTCGGTCCCGCCGAATACCACTCGGCCGATCAGTACCGCGCTGCCGTTGGCTCGCCTTTGTTCATGTCGTCGATCGGTGTGGAGGATGGCTTCCGCAACATCGGCGGCGTTCACATCGAGCAGCGACAGCTCGCGACCGACCCGAACGCCGAGCGGTGGTACCACGCGCCGCGCACAGCAGTGCTCGACGCCTACGTCGGAACGCTCGATCGGCTCAAGCTGGACGGGTTCGTGTACCCGGCGATCCAGATGCCTCCGCCGGACGAGACGATGGCGCAAGATGGCCACCTGAGCGACGGGCCGCACTCGGCCACGAGCTGGGTGAACATGATCGGCGTCCCCGCGGTGGTCGTCCCGGCGGGGTTCTACGCGAGCGGGCTGCCGTTTGGCCTCGAGTTTTCGGGCCGCCCGTGGACGGACGGCGACTTGTTAGGCGTCGCTCGCGCGTGGGAGAAGGCCGGTACCTGGCGCAAGCCACCAGCGCTCGTAGACCGCGGCCTCCTGGCAGTGACCCCAGCACGCCCGTCGCGCTGAAATTCCCTGACTAACGCCGTACGCATGGGTCAGACTCCTCTTTCATCGTTCGAGCGCGGGCGACTTAGCTTTCGGGTATGAATGTCTCTGACGCGATAGCCCAACGCCGCTCGATCAAGAAGTTTGCGGACCGCGCCGTCACGCGAGGGGAAATCGAAGCCCTCCTCGACGCCGCGGTCCTCGCGCCCAACCACAAGCTCACGCAGCCGTGGCGGTTCTACGTGCTCGGACCCGGTGCCCGACGTCGCTACGGGCTCGCGCTCGGTGAACGCAAGGCGCGTAAGCTGCCGGATCCAGCCGCGGCCACTTCCATGCGCGAGAAGACCGCCGCGGAGTACGAGACGTTCCCCGCGCTCATCGCGGTGGCGATGGCGCTGAACGAGAGCGCGGAGGTCCGCGAGGAGGACTACGCCGCCTGCATGCAGGCGATCGCGAACATCATGCTGACCGCCGTGGAGCGCGGGTTGGGAACGCACATGCGCACGGGCGCGGTGATGGACGATCCCGCAGCGCGCGCGGCGGTCGGCGTGCGCGACGGTGAGCGCATCCTGGCCGTCGTGAGCGTTGGCGTGCCGGCGGAGATGCCGGCACCCAAGGCGCGTCAGGGAGCGGCAGCGGTCACACAGTGGGTCGAGTAGTAACGTGTTTCCGAGGTCGTGATCGCCATCGCACGGCCGGGCGGTGATCGATATTGCATTGTATTTTGCCACATGGACCGCCTGGCCGCCGGCCGCATTCGGATCCTCTTCCTCGCCGACACCCACCTCGGCTTCGACCTGCCGACGCGCGCGCGCATCCAGCGCCGGCGACGCGGACACGATTTCCTCGCGAACTACGCGACCGCGCTGGCTCCGGCACTCGCGGGTGACGTCGACGTCGTCGTCCATGGCGGCGACGTGTTCAATCGCTCGAAGGTGCCGACCAGCATCGCGTGGCAGGCGTTCGAGCCGCTCGCGCGCGTGGCGGACCGCGGCATTCCCGTGTTCGTCGTGCCGGGCAATCACGAGCGTGGCCGCATCCCGCAGATCCGATTCGTGCAGCATCCCCGCATTCACCTCTTCGACCGCCCGCGGACGTTCACGGTGGATGTCCGAGGCATGCGCCTCGCGGTCGCCGGCTTTCCATCGGAGCGCGACGACGTTCGCACGCAATTCGCCGACCTCCTGACAGCGACCCGGTGGCGCGCGGCAGATGCACACGCGCGAATCCTCTGCATCCATCAGTGTGTCGAAGGCGCGACCGTCGGGCCTAACGACTTCACGTTCACCACGGCGGCGGACGTGATCCGCGCGCGAGACCTGCCTGCCGGGTTCTGTGCCGTGCTATCCGGCCACATCCATCGCCATCAGGTCCTCACGCGAGACCTGCGTGGCGCCCCGTTCGCCGCGCCCGTGCTCTACCCGGGCTCAATCGAACGGACATCGGTCGCCGAAGCGAGCGAGACCAAGGGCTACATGACGGTGGACCTGACGCTCGACGCCAACGCAACCCGCCTCGCGTGGCAGTTCCACGAGCTCCCCGCCCGCCCGCTCGTCAGGCGTGAGATTCACCTCGACACCGTGCAGGACGCCGCGGTAGACACGACGATCCGTGCCCTGATCGCGGCGTCCCCGGCAGATGCCGTGCTTACGATCCGCGTGGTCGGCAAGGTCGGCGACACCGCACGACGCGTTCTGTCCGCCGCCAACCTCCGCCACATCGCGCCGGCGACGATGAACATCGAGCTCACGCTGGAAGACGAGGACGGCGCTGTCGTGAGGCCCGTGCCCTCGAGGCAGAGCGATGCGGTGTTGGAGCTGCCGTTAGGCTAGCCCTTCGTGACGTCGACGACCGGCGGCCCGTTGTCGCGCTTCACCGCCGGAACGCTCTTCAGGTAGAGGTAGATCGACCGCAGATCATCGTCGCTGATGCGTGAGAACGACTGCCAAGGCATCGGCGAGCCCGGGATGACGCGACCCTGTCGGAAGCGCGCCACGAACTGATCCTCCGTCATCGTGCCGAGCCGCCCGGTCTCCGGGTCGCTCGTGATGTTCGGCGGCGACCATGAATGGGTCGGATCGCCGCTCTCGGTGAAGCCCGTCGCTCCACCGAAGCGCGGTCCCGTCATGGCACCGGTCATCTGACTCCGCTGCGTGTGGCATGACCAGCACAGTGCTACGGATTCGACGAGATAACGGCCGGTCTCTACCGACTTCCCACGCGGAGAACGCGCCGGCGGCGTCGTGGCTGGACCGACGGGCGTCGCCATCGCCGTGGCCTTCACGACCTTGCCTAACGTATTGAAGTGGTGCGGCGGGACCACGTTCCGCACGGGCGCTTGCGTCCGCAGATACGAGACGACGGCCTGCAGGTCATCGTCTGCCAGCCCTTGCATCTCCATGAATGGCAGAAGGGCGCGACCGTCGTGGCCCACACCGTAGCGCAGCGCACGCGCGATCGCGCTATCCGCCACGTTGCCCAATCCCGTCTCGGCGTCCGGCGTCAGGTTGCGCGTGTAGAACTCGCCGGGTGGAATGGCGAACTCGAAGCCACCGGCCAGCGGTACGTCCTCGCCGGTGACGTACGCCGCCCGCTGCTTGGGATCGCTGTGGCACGCCGCGCACGGCGCCACGTCGCGCACGATGTACCGCCCGCGTGCGATGACGGCCGAATCCGTCGAGGCAGTGACGTTAGGCGGCGTTTGGCGGGGCGTCCGCGGGTGCGCGAGCAGCTTCGGCCACGTCATGCGAGCGGTGTACGCGGCGGTTGGACGCAACATGCAGCAGCGACCGTCCAACTTCAATCATCCGAACATGACCATCGATCGTCGCGGCTTTCTCGCAGCCCGTCTTCGGCAGTCGTGTTCTGAGCTGCCGCTTTACCGATGTGCGATCCAACCCGGCAGCGTGAGGAACAGGAAGTTCAGCAGCGTCGCCACGACGGCCATCACGACCAGCATCACCATCAGCGTGAACCCGGTCATGAAGCAGAGCACGATCAGCGCCGCCGCGAGCGCCACCACGAGGAGGATGGGGCAGATGACGAAGAAGGTGAACGCGAGGACCGCCGTATAGGGCGTGAACCTGGTCGCCCGGAACGCCGCCACGAAATCGCCGATGGCCGCGCGCAGGCCCGTCACGGGCTGAGGGCGCGTCGGGTCGGCGCCTAACGCGAGGAGTCGTCGCTCGCGTTGCGGCAGCTTCGGGTGCATGCGTCCGAACTCGCCGACTACCGCGGCCTTCGCCGTGGCGTGCGGCGGCCACGTGAAGAATAGAAGCGATACCGCCTCCGCCTGCGGTACGAGGCACTCCACCGTCCCGAAATGGCGTAACGCGCGCGCGAGCGCGTCAGGATTCCGCGTGAGCTGGACGGCCATTGCGTCCGCGAGATGCCGGCGCGTCCGCCACATGAACGCGACGATCGGGCCGATGAGCGCCATCGACGAAATCGCGACGGCGAATCGCACGACGTACGCGATCATCGTCGATGGGAGCGAGAGGAACATGACAAGCGTATCCCACTTCCCCGCGAGCCCTTTGCGGTTGCTCGCCAACCGCTTGCTGACCTCGGCGTCTTCGAAGTCGGCCACGCCGCGCAGGAAGGCGTCACTCACGAATTCGGCCTCCCAGCGGTCCACGGTCCGGTCCTGCGCGCGGAACGCCGTCCGGAACCCACGCCAGATCGCCCGACGCGAGGACGCCGCGAACGGCGCGTTCACGAGGAGCGCCAGCGCGCCCCACGTCTGATAGATCGAGAAGATGATGGAAACGATCTTGAGATCGCCGTTCCCGATCGAGCCGACGACGTGGCCGACGACCGCCTGTGTCTCATCGCGATCGAGCTTATCGAGGAGCCCGCGTGTGACGAGCACCGTCACATCATCGACGCCAACCCCCACCGCGCCGGCGTTCACCACGTCCGAATCGATGATGCGGAGTCGGGGTGGCTGGAGGCCGGCGGCGATGGCCATCTCCTCGACCACGTTGCGAAGCTGCCGCTCCTCGAGGTCTCGCTCGTTCGCCTCGCGCGAGCCGGCCTGCACGAGCACGTGCCCGATCGCGACGTGTCGCAGAAGCCGCCGGTTGGCGAGCCACATGGCGAAGATCGCGACCGCGCCGGGCAGCACGAGCAGACTCACGGCGAGCACCCCGCGGGCGATCTGCGCCGCTGGGGTGTGGTCCGAGCTCATCGCAGTGGCCATGCCCGGCATGGACAGCATGCTCTCGCGCAACCGCGTCAATGCGGCCGCCGATCCCGGCGAGATTGCGTTCACAATGTGCCACACGGTCAGCAGGACCGTGAACACGACCGGGGTGACGACGACGCACGCGGGGATGCCCGTGATGAGCACCGCCACGAGAGCAAGCACGGAGAACCGACGGCTCGCCTTCCGGTATCGCTGCTGCTCGTCGAGGAAGTGAACGCGGTCGATCGGGCCGGGAATGGGAACCGATCCCGCTCCGGCGCTCTGCGCGGCAAGCCCTGGTGAATCCGTGCGTCCGGTAGTCTGCGTCACGTGCGCTCGCTATCGCCGGAGAACCACCTGAACTGCGCTCCGATCGTACGACCATACCGTACCACCACTTCTGCGAGCCGACAAGCGGCGTCGCGGTGCGCCGCGACACACGCTCACCGGTAGGGAAGGAAATTGAACCTAAGAGCTCAGAGGTCACGGAGAACTG
>Ga0207650_10002234_pt1 | contig 13516 bp, 10 predicted proteins | sample KBSS63metaG_FD_184325 | JGI IMG/M metagenome (GOLD analysis project Ga0207650, IMG submission 184325) | Switchgrass rhizosphere microbial communities from Kellogg Biological Station, Michigan, USA - KBS S6-3 metaG (SPAdes) (version 2) | ecosystem: Host-associated > Plants > Roots > Rhizosphere...
CAGTCTTCCGAAAGCCTTTACTCTCCGACATTGGACATTGGACTTTTGACTTCGTTCAATTTCAGGGGTATTCGTCAGAGCCTTGCACCCAGATGAAAGATTGAATGTCGATCAGGTCGCGCGGTTTCAGGTCCTTTAGGTCGCGGTCAACAACCGCCCCGAACTCGAGCAGGTTTTCGTAAGTCGCCCACGCCGGCCGCGATTGGTATTGGAAGTCGAAACCGTACTTGTCAGCAGCGATACGAGTAACGGTGGGCTTAAGGAAGATGTGTGTTTCCGGCTGGGCGATAAAGCCAAACACCGTAACGATGGGCCAGGTGAGCACGCGGGTCTGCTTACGCGGCAGGCTTTCGACAGTCTCGCACCAGCGAGTAAAACGAGTCTCAAGGCGGCCGCCGCCGTGCAGAAAATCAAACAACCCTTCGGCAAACGTTTGCGAGCCGCGTTCGCTTTTCACGGCGTCGCGCAACGCCATCTTTTCAAAAGAAAACAATAGGTTCGTGCGCGATTCGATTCGCACCGCGTGCGCGGCGATTTCCGCAAACTTGCCGGCGCGCAAAAGCGAACGATAACCGGCGCGGTCGAGCACTTCATCCCACTGCACGTGAGCATTCCACTTGTAGTCGCGTTCCCAGGCCAGGTAAGTTTCGTCATAAAACCCACCGGGGAAGTCGCGAAGAAATTTCCTCCGACAACGCTCGGCGCCTTTGGAAGTTAGCGAGGCTGCATTCGATTTCGTCGCGCCACGTGCGGCTGCTGTATTACCCATAACGTTCCCCCTTGATCTTTTAGCTCACTATTCAAAAAGCAATGAGAATGCCAGGCAGAAGCCCGACCGTCAGGGAGGGTTTAGGTTGAAAGGCACTAAACCCCCTTCCTGACGGTCGGGCTTCTGCCTCGCGACACCCTGAGTTCGTGGGCCCCGTCGTGGCATCAGCCTTGCCAATGGCGCGAGAGGTTGAAGTTGAAGATCAAAGAAAAGCTGGGCAATCAAGCGTAGTCGAGAATTCTGTTTGTATTGAATCAAGGCGGGTACCCGACGCATCTGCAATAAAAAACTCCGGGCCGACTATTAACCATACTCAAAGCAGTTTGGCTGCAACAGAATTTCCGCTACTCCGTCCAGCGCGCTAATCCGAAAAGGTTCGCTGCATCTCTCGCTCTCCGGCGGGGATTTGTGTCGAATGCCGGGGTAATAGTTTGTTTACGACAGGACAGGTGAATTTATGTTGACGAAGAATAATAACGCTCAAGCACAACCCGACCTCGTTTGTTTCTCACATCTGCGGTGGGATTTCGTGTTCCAGCGTCCGCAACATTTGTTGACCCGTTGCGCGCGCGACCGGCGCGTGTTCTTTGTTGAAGAACCAATCTTCGGCAATGGATCGATGAAGCTCGAACTGCGCGAGGCCGATGGCGGTGTGCAGGTTGTAGTGCCGCATCTGCCCGAAGGTTTGCACAGTGAAGTTGCGACCACTGCCGTGATGAAGGAAATGATTCAACGATTATTTTCCGAACAGGGAATTCGCGAGTACGTTTTTTGGTACTACACGCCGATGGCGCTCAGCTTTACGAAAGGCTTTTCTCCAGTCGCATCCATTTACGATTGCATGGATGAGCTCTCGGCTTTCAAGGGCGCGCATTCGCGCCTGGCGGATTTCGAGCGGGAACTTTTCAGCCGCGTGGATCTTGTCTTCACCGGGGGACAGAGTCTCTACGAAGCGAAGCGCAATCAGCATCGCGCGGTTTATGCGTTTCCCAGCAGCATCGATGCGGCTCATTTCGGCAAAGCGCGAGTGTTTGAGAACGATCCGGTGGACCAAAAAGATATTCCGCATCCGCGCCTCGGCTTTTTTGGCGTGATCGATGAGCGCTTCGATATCGAATTGCTCGACGCGGTGGCGATCAAGCGTCCCGATTGGCAATTCGTGATCATTGGCCCAACGGTGAAGATTGATCCAGCGACCCTGCCGCGTCACGCAAACATTCATTACCTTGGCCCAAAGAAGTACGAAGAGCTGCCGGAGTACCTGGCCGGTTGGGACGTCGCGTTGCTCTTGTTTGCACGCAATGAATCCACCCGGTTCATCTCTCCGACCAAGACGCCTGAATATCTGGCGGCGGGTAAACCGGTAATTTCAACTTCTATTCGCGACGTGGTACGCCCGTACGGCGAACTTAACCTGGTACGAATTGCCGACACTCCGAACGAATTCATCAAGGCCGCGGAAGAATTGCTAGGGGACACAAATTCAGAACCGGGAGGCGTAGCGACCGAGTCTGTGGGAAATTCTCAAACGGTTACTGACAAAGCGTGGCTTCAGAAAGTCGACGCGTTTCTGGCTGACATGTCGTGGGACAAGACCTGGAATCAAATGTCCAGCTTGATTAGCCAGACGGTAGATAAGAAGCGCGACCTGACACACATTAATCCGCAGATTACACCGATTACACAGAATCGGAGAGAGATGTCCTTAAAGCGCGCGGCAGTTTCATTTGAATCTGTGAAATCTGCGTAACCTGCGGACCCATCAAGGAGGGTAGTGAAATGTTTGACTATTTAATTGTAGGGGCGGGCTTCGCCGGCAGCGTGCTGGCTGAACGACTCGCCGCCGGCTCTGATAAGAAAGTTTTGATTTGTGACAAGCGCCCACACATCGGCGGCAATGCTTACGATCATTACAACGAAGCGGGTATTTTGGTTCACAAGTATGGCCCGCATATTTTTCACACCAATGCCCGCGACGTGTTTGAGTATCTTTCACGTTTCACCGAGTGGCGGCCTTATCAACATCGCGTGCGCGCCAGCGTTGACGGGCAAATAGTTCCGATTCCGATCAACCTCGATACCATCAACACGCTTTATGGTCTGAACCTGACTTCGTTCGAAGTCGAAGACTTTTTCAAGAAAGTGGCGGAGCCGTGCGACGAGATTCGCACTTCGGAAGATGTGGTGGTGAGCCAGGTAGGCCGCGAACTTTACGAGAAGTTCTTTCGTAATTACACCCGCAAGCAGTGGGGACTTGATCCGTCGGAGCTCGACGCGAGCGTAACCTCGCGCGTGCCGACGCGCACGAATCGCGACGACCGCTATTTTACCGACACCTATCAGGCAATGCCCTTGCACGGTTACACGCGCATGTTTGAGCGAATGCTGGACCACCCGAACATCAAGGTTCTGCTCAACTGCGATTACCGCGAGGTCGAGAAAGATATTCCGTTCCGCGAGATGATCTACACCGGACCGGTCGATACTTATTTCGACTACTGCTACGGCAAGCTGCCGTATCGTTCGCTGGAATTCAAACACGAGACGCACGCGCAGGAAGTGTTTCAGCCCGCTCCTGTGGTCAACTATCCAAACGAGCAGGCTTACACCCGCGTCACCGAGTTCAAGTATCTAACCGGGCAGGAGCATACCCGGACCAGCATCGTTTACGAGTTTCCTCAGGCCGAGGGCGATCCGTACTACCCGGTGCCACGAAAAGAAAACGCGGCGATCTACGCGAAGTACAAAGCATTGGCTGATCGCACGTCCGGCGTCACCTTCGTAGGCCGGCTGGCTACTTACAAGTACTACAACATGGATCAGATCGTGGCCCAGGCGCTGACGACTTACGGAAAGATTGCAGGCATGAAGCGCATCGAAGCCACCCTGCACATCGGGAACGGGAACGGTAATGGAAACGGCAACGGTAATGGACACAAGTCGAATTCCGATCCGGTCGCAATCACAGCACTGGCTATGACGGCAGCTAATCGTTAGAGGACTTATGACTGCCGAAAAATTATCTGCGCCTGCACTCGAGTTGTGGGCCGGAGTAGAGTGCACTGTCAATCGAGTTGGGGATGATTATTCAGACCAGCTCGAACGTAGTGGACACGCCGCACGCTCGGAAGATCTGGATTTGCTTGCCGCGTTGGGCGTGCGCACCATTCGTTATCCGATCCTGTGGGAGCGGACCGCGCCCGAAGCGTTGGACCGCTTTGATTGGTCATGGGCCGACGAACGGATGGCGTCGCTTCAACGGCTGGGGCTGAAGCCGGTAGTCGGACTGCTGCATCACGGCAGCGGGCCTCGCTACACCAGTCTGCTCGATCCGGAGTTTCCCGAAAAACTCGCCAGCTATGCGAGGGCAGTTGCCCGTCGTTATCCCTGGGCCATCGACTACACGCCAGTAAACGAACCGTTGACGACCGCGCGGTTTAGTTGTCTTTACGGTCACTGGTTTCCACACCTGCGCGAGCCGCTCGCCTTTGCGCGCGCGTTGCTGTTGCAGTGTCGCGCGATCGTGCTCGCGATTCGCGCGATTCGCGAGGTCAATCCGGCTGCTCGTTTGATTCAGACTGAAGACCTGGGAAAAACTTTCAGCACGCCAACGCTCGCCTACCAGGCGGAGTTTGAAAATGAACGACGCTGGCTGACGTTCGACCTCTTGTGCGGTCGAGTCGGGCCTGGCACTTCGATGTGGAATTATTTTACCTGGCTAGGAGTTGAACCGCGGGAACTGCAGTGGTTTAGCGAAAACGAAACGCCGCCGGATCTGTTGGGACTGAATCACTACGTAACCAGCGAACGGTTTCTCGATGAACGAATCGTGAGATACCCCGCGACTTCCCATGGCGGCAATGGCCGGCACACGTACGCTGATGTTGAGGCGGTTCGAGTTTGTGCGGAAGGCGTGGCCGGGCCGAAGGCGATCTTGAAGGAAGCCTGGAAACGCTATCGTCTGCCGCTGGCTATCACCGAAGTACATCTTGGCTGCACGCGCGAAGAGCAATTGCGTTGGCTCCGGGAAGTTTGGAATGCGGCCCTCGAATCCCGTGAGGACAACGTTGACGTGCGCGCGATAACGGCCTGGGCCGCGTTTGGCACTTATGATTGGGACAGCTTGCTGACTGCCAACCGGGGTTGTTACGAACCCGGTCTTTTCGATCTTCGTTCTCCAGCTCCGCGGCGCACGGCGCTCGCAAATCTCGTCGAGTCAGTTTGCGCGGGGAAGGAATTCGATCATCCATGCCTCGACGCTCCCGGTTGGTGGCATCGATTGGAGCGGCTCTGTTATCCACCGGTGACTCACCGTGAGCCAGGCGTTTCCTCGAGCGTGAGGACGCTCAACCGGTCCGGTGAATCGAGTCGGCCGATTTTAATCACCGGCGCCACCGGAACGCTGGGCCAGGCTTTCGCCCGTATCTGCGGCAAGCGCGGCCTGGCGTATCACCTGCTTTCGCGCGCGCAACTCGATATCTCTGATCCGGCTTCTGTCGCAGCGGCTCTGGAGAGATACGAACCGTGGGCCATCATCAATGCGGCGGGCTATGTTCGCGTAGACGACGCGGAGACTGACGCAGCAACCTGCCGCCGCGAAAATGTCACCGGACCCGCATGTCTGGCCCGCGCTTGTGCGCATCGCGAGTTGCCGCTCGTCACGTTCTCTTCTGATCTTGTTTTCGATGGACGCAAGGGTTCGCCTTACGTTGAAAGCGACGCGGTGTCGCCGCTGAATGTTTACGGCGACAGCAAGGCCGAAGCTGAAAGATGTGTGCTCGATGAGTTTCCGGGGGCTTTGGTAATTCGCACCAGCGCATTCTTCGGTCCCTGGGACCGCTACAATTTTGTGCATTCAGTTTTGAACGACCTGGCCAACGGTCGCAAAGTTTTTGCCGCAAACGACGTTAGTATTTCGCCGACGTATGTTCCCGATCTCGTGAAGGCGACGCTGGATTTGTTAATCGATGGTGAGACCGGCATCTGGCATCTGGCAAATCCCGGCGTCGTCAGCTGGGCGGAATTCGCGCGACTGGTTGCTGAGAAGGCGGGTTACGATTCGCGGCTGGTCCAGGCATGTGCTGCCGCCTCGCTTGGTTTCGTTGCGTCGAGACCATCGTTCACGGCACTGGCGAGCGAGCGCGGTAGTTTCATGCCCAGCCTGGAAGATAGCGTGGATCGGTTTTTTTCCGATCGCGCGTGGGACGAGCGACAGGATGCGGTGTCGGCATGTAAGTAACGTGGCAGAGTTTCGTTTAGAGGCGGGCACTGCCCGCCTCTAAACGATCGTCCTTTTCACAACATTGATCACGGGGATGGAAATGGATCTGAAAGAGCGAGCGATTTATCAGCTGCCTAACGGCCGTCAGCTTTTCGCACGCATTACTCGCGAACAGCAGGTTGTCCTATACAATCTAAACGCTTCGGAAACAGGTCAGTACGAGTTGAACCCAGACGGCCGGCTTTTGTTCAATGGTCAGATGACGGCGTGGGAAATCGCGGACTTGCTGGAGACGGGTCACGTTGCACCACCCGAGGTTATGAACGCAGTGATCGAAACTTCGAGGCAGTAAACAGCGGAGGCTGTAGGGGTAGGGGCGGACCTATGTGTCCGCCCGTTTCGCAGCAGAGGGCGGACACATTGGTCCGCCCCTACAAGCGTTACAAAACGAATGACTAAGCGACGGGTAAAATTGGCAGACGGGCGTTACCTGATCTTTTATACCTTCGCGCCAGGCGCGGCGCCCGTCACCAGAGATTTTGAAATCGTGGCGGAAGCCCGACCGTCAGGAAGGGCTAACGGGGCAGAAGCCCGACCGTCAGGAAGGGCTAACGGGGCAGAAGCCCGACCGTCAGGAAGGGCTAACGGGGCGGAAGCCCGACCGTCAGCGAGGGTTTGTCCAAAAGAAGAGCCAGCCCTTACTAACGCCCCGCCTTCTGAGGAAAATCGAAGTGTCTGAACTGCGATGGAACCCGCTGTTGGGCGAGTGGGTGGCAACAGCCACGCACCGGCAGAATCGAACCTTCCTGCCTCCCGACGATTATTGTCCGCTTTGTCCGACCAGGCCCGGCGGTTTTCCCACGGAAGTTCCCGAAGAAAATTACGACATCGTCGTTTTCGAAAATCGCTTTCCCAGTTTGCAGGCGAATCCGGATCCACCCGCTGTTGAAGGTTCAGAACTTTATCCGGTGCTGCCGGCCCACGGAGTTTGCGAGGTTGTTCTATACAGTCCGAACCATTCGTCGTCGCTCGCGCGCGAGCCGGTTGCACAGATTCGCAAACTGATCAGTGTTTGGACGGATCGATTTCGTGAACTCGGCTCGTTGGAATTCGTCAAGTATGTTTTCATCTTTGAAAACAAAGGGGAGGCGATCGGCGTAACGCTTCATCATCCTCACGGCCAGATTTACGCCTACCCATTTGTCCCGCCGCGAATCGAAACCGAGCTGAGGCAGTTTGCCGCGCATCATGAGGCGGCGGGCGAATGTTTGCTTTGTGAGGTGATCAAGGAAGAGAAGCGCGACGCGCGGCGAATTGTCTTTGAGAATGATTCGTTTTTGGCAGTGATTCCATTCTTTGCTCGTTGGCCCTACGAAACTCATATTTATTCGAAGCGCCATTTTCAGGCGCTTACGGATATGTCGTTGGACGAAGCAGATGAGTTGGCGGCGTCACTGAAAACCGTGCTGGTAGCTTTTGATGAGCTGTTCAAGATTTCATTCCCCTACATGATGGTCATGCACCAGCGTCCGGTCGATGGTCTGAACTACGACTATTACCACTTTCACATCGAGTTCTATCCGCCGATGCGGACGGCCGAGCGTTTGAAATTTCCGGCGGGCAGCGAAACCGGCGCCGGCATGTTCATCAACGATACTTTGCCGGAAGAGAAAGCGGCAGAATTGAGCGCGCACGCGCGAGAGGTGATCTAATCAGAACCGGGAGCGGTAGCGACCGGCCACAGAAGCAAGCGTGGAAGGTTGTTGGCATCGCATTGATTCTTACTTGATCTCGACGGTTGAATTTCTGGCCGGTCGCTACCGCTCTCGGTTCTGATACAGCCACTCGGGATAATGGTTGATCTCGGAAAACTGCAACGAGCTTTCGCGGAACTTTCCGGAACGGCGCCGCGACTTTTCTCGGCGCCGGGCCGAGTAAATCTGATTGGCGAGCACACTGACTACAACGAAGGCTTTGTTCTGCCACTTGCGGCGAGTTTGCGGACCTACGTCGCCGCGGCTCTGCGCGACGATGGGCAGGTAAGAGTTCACTCTGCCTTGACCGGGGTAGGAGCACGGGATGCCGTGCCCCCACAGTTGAACGAGCGCGCGAGTTTTAGGTTGGACGGAAACAGAGGCACGGCGGGTCGTGCGGAACAGGGAAAAGATCAGGCGGCCGAGAGCTGGTCAAGTTACATTCAGGGAGTGACTCAAACTCTCGTGGTGGATGGGCTCAAGTTCAACGGCGCTGACCTCGCGATCGCTTCGGACGTGCCCATCGGCGCGGGTTTATCTTCGTCGGCTGCGCTTGAGATTTCCGTAGGTTACGCCTTAGCGAAGTTGGCGGCGTTTGAAATTGCGCCGCTGGAACTCGCGCGCGCGGCGCAGAAAGCCGAACATGATTTTGTCGGCACCAATTCCGGCCTAATGGATCAATTAACGGCCACGTGCGCAAAAAAGAATCATGCGATGTTCATTGACTGCCGTTCCTACCAGGTCAAACAGATTCCTATAGCGCTACCGGAAATTGCCATTGCTATCTGCGACACGACGGTGAAGCACGCTTTGGTTAGTTCTGCCTACAACCAGCGACGCCGCGAATGTGAGCGCGCCGTCGAGTTGCTGCGGGAAACAAGACCAGAAGTTCGTTCCCTACGCGATCTGAATCCGAGCGACCTGCCGATCATCGAACAGCTTCCGGAGCCTGAGCGCCGTCGCGCGCGCCACGTCGTTACTGAAAACGAAAGAACCGCGCAGGCAGCGGCGGCGCTTGAAGCAGGCGATGTTGCTCGGCTGGGACAACTCATGCGGCAATCGCACGCATCTTTGCGCGATGATTTCGAAGTTAGTTGTCGTGAACTGAACATCATGTTTGAATTGGCCGCGACTCAAACCGCCGGCGCGCGAATGATGGGTGGAGGCTTCGGAGGTTGCACGATTAATCTGGTACGCCGCGATCGTCTGGATGCTTTCCAGGAACACATGACCACCGGCTACCGGCAAGCGACAGGACTGGATACGACAATTCATGTTGTCGAGGCGGATGATGGCGTAAACGAACTGAGCTTCTGAGCGGGGCAGTAGCCCGACCATCAGGGAGGGCTCAGCGGGTTCAATCCAAGCCCTTCCTGACGGTCGGGCTACTGCCCCGATTGTAACTAATGCCTTTGAATCACAACGACATTCCACGCCCGGAATACCCGCGCCCACAATTCGCCCGCAGCATCTGGTTCAACTTGAATGGCGAGTGGGAGTTTGCTTTCGACGATAGCAACGAAGGACTGCAAGCGGGTTGGCACGACGGCCGCAGCTTGCCGCAAAAAATTATTGTTCCGTTCGCTTATCAAACCGAGCGTTCGGGAATCAACGACAAGGGTATTCATGAAATCGTTTGGTATGCGCGCAGCTTTGAACTCCCGGCGTTATTTCATCAGCGCGATCTGCTGCTGAACTTCGGCGCGGTCGACTATGCCTGCACCGTTTGGGTGAACGGCCAGGAGGTGGGCCACAATCGTGGCGGCCACGTGCCTTTCCAGTTTGATATCGCGCCTTATGTCCAGCCCGGCGCTAATCGTCTTACCGTTCGCGTCGAAGATCGTCAGGATCCGGATCAGCCGCGCGGCAAACAATCTCACACCGGCCTGCCCAGGGAAATCGATTACTACTGCACCACGGGCATCTGGCAAACGGTGTGGCTGGAACCGGTGCCGTCCATCCGCATCGAAGAGATTCACATGATCACTCACGCCAAGCGAAACATTTTGGAGTTGACTGTGTTTCTTCACGCGCCTTCGTCTCCGTGGCGCATCGAAGTCGAGGTTCTCGAAGACGGGAAGCGGGTGGCGCGTAGTGAAGATCAAACTGCCGTAGCCACGGGCCGGCTGGCGATCACGATACCCTACGCCAAGCTCTGGTCTCCCGAGCATCCGCATCTTTACGATCTGCAGATTCGACTTTACGACGGCGACAAGTTGCTCGATGAAGTTGGATCGTATGTCGGCATGCGCGGTATCGAGTTGCGCGCCGGCAAGTTTTTCTTAAATGGCACGCCGACCTATCTCAAGATGGTGCTCGACCAGGGTTACTGGCCGGAAGGATATTTGACGGCGCCTTCGGATGAAGCACTGCAAACCGATATCGGCTGGATAAAAATGTTTGGCTTCAACGGCGTGCGCAAACACCAGAAGATCGAAGACCCGCGCTGGTTGTACTGGTGCGATCGTTTAGGCTTGCTGGTTTGGGAAGAGATGCCAAACGCGCGCGAGTGGTCGCCGAAGGCGGAGGATTTGTTGTCAGCCGAATGGCAAACCGCCGTCAGGCGCGACTACAACCATCCCTGCATCGTGGCCTGGGTCCCGGTCAATGAGAGCATGGGCTTCCCGGGGTTAAGCCAGGAGCACGCGGGACAGTATGCTTTTATCGAACGTATGGTCCGGGTGACGCGGCGGCTCGATTCGTCGCGCCCCGTTATCGACAACGACGGCTGGGAGCACACCGACATTACAGACATCTGCGCTATTCACGACTACACGCCCACCGCCACGCGGCTTGAAGAACGCTACAAAGAAACTTTAGCGAGCGGTCAGCTGCCGCCAACGGTTTGGATCGGCGCGAAGCCGCTCTTCGCTCGCGGCTCGAGATATCGTGGTCAACCAATCGTGTTGTCTGAGGTGGGAGGCTTCCTGGCGATTCCTGAAGACGTGCCTACGGACCAGCGCGACGTGCTTTATCAGTTTTATGACTCGTTCAAAACTTCCGCGGAGCTGTTGGAGAAGTATCGTGATCTGTTGACCGGAATCGCGTCGCTCAAATTTCTGGCCGGGTTTTGTTACACGCAACTAACAGACATTGAGCAGGAGATGAACGGGCTGCTGACTTACGATCGCCGGCCGAAGGTCCCCGCCGAGAAGATTGCAGAGATTCACCAGGAGGCGTTCCGTGAGTCTGACTGAGGAGAAGCCCAACCGTAAGGGAGGGTTCTTCACAGAGCCGAGCCCTCCTTCACGGTCGGGCTTCTGCCATCTAACAAGAAACCGTTATCATTGTTGGCGGCTTGAGTATTTGGAATGAGGAGGGGGAAATGAAAGTAGTTATTCCGAAGGTTCATCTTATCGTTACCGCAATCTTGCTGGTCCTGGTTTTGACTTTGTCGGCATGCAATCGGGGCGCGTCGCAAGGCGTGCGGTTCGCGTCAACTTCAGACCCCGGGGTTAAGAACGGGCCAATCAACAACGGACCTCCAACTGCTCCGTCAGGTCCGGTCGTCTCTTACGCCGACGTTGTCAGTCGGGTGTCGCCCGCAGTGATCACCATTCACTCGGAGATGCGCGTGCGCGCGCCGCAACAGTATCCATTCATGGACGATCCGATGTTCCGCCAGTTTTTCGGAGACCGAACGCCGCAACAGATGCCGGAACAAAAACGCAGCGGTCTTGGCTCGGGCGTGATCGTCAGCACCGACGGTTACATTTTAACCAACCACCACGTTATTGACGGCGCTGAACAAATCAAAGTCGATCTGAACGACGGTCGCACGCTCGACGCGAAGGTAGTCGGGTCTGATCCACCCAGCGACCTCGCGGTACTGAAGATCGATGCCACCGATCTGCCGGTGCTCGCGCTAGGCGATTCCGACAAGGTACGCGTGGGCGACGTGGTGCTCGCCATCGGCAATCCACTCGGCATTGGGCAAACCGTGACCATGGGAATCATCAGCGCCAAGGGACGTCAAACCGGACTCAGCAGCGGCAGCTTTGAAGATTTTCTGCAGACAGATGCGCCGATCAATCAGGGCAACTCCGGCGGCGCCCTCGTCAGCACCAACAGCGAGCTGATCGGTATCAACTCACAAATACTTTCGCCGTCAGGAGGCAGTATCGGCATCGGCTTCGCGATTCCTTCAAACATGGCCAAGTCGATCACCGACACCCTCGTGAAGACCGGCAAGGTTCGTCGCGGGCAACTGGGAATCACAGTAGTGAAGTTGAACTCCGAACCGGCCAAGGATCTGGGAATCAAAGAGACGAAGGGAATCGGGGTGGCCCAGGTACAGCCGGGCAGTGCCGCCGACCGCGCCGGATTGAAAAAGGGCGACGTCATCGTCGGCTTCAATGGCGTTGAGATGACTGATCCGAATGTTTTCCGAAACCAGGTGGCAAGCACCGCGCCGGGTTCCGCAGTGACGCTTAATGTCATGCGCGACGGGCGACCACTCGAATTGCACGCGACGCTCGGCGAGCTGACCGCTCCACCACCGGAGCAGGGAAGGTAAGGTCGCATCCTAAAGTCAGTACCATTCGCTCCGCGCGGTGGTACTGACTTTACACGGGCGCAAACACTTAATTGTAGGGGCAGTGTCTGCAACCACTCTCGCAGCAGAACCCGCGTCGCCGAAGATAAGCAGCAGTAAAAACCATCGCGCTTCCTTCCCAATAATAGTCTTCAGCCTCTACTAATGCTGGGGCTGTATCTGTAGGGATTTCTTCAAGAGGAGAGTCCTTTGCCGCTTTTTTTGAGGTGGGCATTCGTCCGGCCTCATCCTCAGAGTCATCGAAACGAATTTTTTCTCCGGCGCTCATCGCTCTCCTTCACTCATCCGTCGCTATCGACACGCTTCTCGGCTTTGAAAGTCTCAAACACGCTTGCCATAGCGACATCAGAACCGAGAGCGGTAGCGACCGGCCAAAGAATTAACGTGAAAAGCGATGAGTTTACAAGCCTCACTTAACGAACGAGACTGTTTGGCCGGTCGCTACCGCTCCCGGTTCTGATATTGAGCACTATTTGTGCAAGTTCTTTGTGATCTCCGAGCGCGGTGATGGAGTAATCATTAGGGGTAAGCTTTGATCCAGTTTCTGGCTCTTATTATATGTCGGGGAGATAATCACAAATAGCAAAGTGGAAGATCTCGACGTCACGATCTCGAAAGCTTCTGATTCAGGCAGCTCTCCGGCGCTGCGCCATGAGGCGTTTGCCAAACTGGTAGTTCGTTTTCAGGACATGGCTTTTGCCTGTGCGTATGCGGTGCTCGGCGATGCTTATCTTGCTGAAGACATTGCTCAGGAAGCGTTTGTTCTGGCCTGGCAGAAGCTCGATCAGCTTCGCGAACCGAAGGCTTTTGCCGGCTGGTTCAAGCGCATTGTGTTGAGCCAATGTAATCGACTCACACGCGGAAAACGGCTGCAAGTCGTGCCTTTGAACGTCGGCGACAAAAATCCAACAACCGATCCCGGCCCACAACTGCTCGCCGAAAAACATGAGCTGCTGAACAAAGTGGTCCACGCAATCAGGGCATTACCGGATAACGAACGTTTGGTGACGACGCTGTTTTACGTGAACGGCTATACGCAGACTGACATCGGCGAATTTCTGGAGGTCCCGGTTTCCACGGTCAACAAGCGTCTCTACACGGCGCGTCAGCGGCTCAAGGAAAGCGTCGAAGTGGTTAAAGACAACCTGCAGCAGCAACGTCCCTCGCGGGATCGCACTTTTGCTGATCGCGTCAGTGCGAGGCTGCGGCCCATGTCG
>Ga0207650_10002235_pt1 | contig 13516 bp, 7 predicted proteins | sample KBSS63metaG_FD_184325 | JGI IMG/M metagenome (GOLD analysis project Ga0207650, IMG submission 184325) | Switchgrass rhizosphere microbial communities from Kellogg Biological Station, Michigan, USA - KBS S6-3 metaG (SPAdes) (version 2) | ecosystem: Host-associated > Plants > Roots > Rhizosphere >...
ACCCTTTTCATGCCAGACATTACCCTGACCACCTTGCAGAGCCTCAAGCTCAAAGGTGAAAAAATCACCATGCTGACCTGCTATGACGCCACCTTCGCCAACGCCTGCTGCCAGGCTGGGGTTGAAGTGTTATTGGTAGGCGACTCCCTGGGCATGGTTCTTCAAGGGAATGACAGCACCCTGCCCGTGACCACCGATGAACTCGCCTACCACACCGCCAGCGTCAAGCGCGGCAATGAGGGCGCGTTCATCATCGCCGACCTGCCGTTCATGGGCTATGCCACGCTTGAACAGACCTTCCTGAACGCCGGCAAACTCATGCAGGCCGGCGCGCACATGATCAAGGTGGAAGGTGCCGTATGGCTTGCCGAATCGATCCGCCTGCTGGCTGAACGCGGCGTGCCGGTGTGTGCGCACATGGGCCTTACGCCGCAGTCGGTGAACATCCTCGGCGGCTATAAAGTGCAAGGTCGCAATGAAGCCCAGGCGCGCCAGATGCGTGCCGATGCCATCGCCCTGGAGCAAGCGGGCGTGGCGATGATCCTGCTTGAGTGTGTGCCCAGCGAATTGGCCGCAGAAATCACCCAGGCCGTTAAGGTGCCGGTGATCGGTATTGGCGCAGGCTCGGCAACGGATGGCCAGGTGCTGGTATTGCACGACATGCTCGGCCTGTCGATCACCGGCCGCGTGCCGAAGTTCGTGAAGAACTTCATGACCGGCCAGGACAGCATCCATGCTGCGTTGAGTGCTTACGTCGCTGAAGTCAAAGGCGTGACCTTCCCAGGCGCCGAACACGGATTCTCTGCATGAACACCGTAAAAACCGTACGCGAACTACGCGCTGCCGTCGCCCACGCCCGCAAAGCCGGCAAACGCATCGGCTTCGTGCCCACCATGGGCAACCTGCACAGCGGCCATGCGACCCTGGTGAACAAGGCGGTGCAGCAGGCCGACTTTGTCGTCGCGAGCATCTTCGTCAACCCGCTGCAATTTGGCGCCGGCGAAGACTTGGACAAATACCCCCGCACCCTCGCCGCCGACCAGGAAAAACTCCTGCAAGCCGGGTGCAACCTGCTGTTCGCGCCCACCGTCGAAGAAATGTACCCCGGCGGCATGACCGGCCAGACCCGCGTCAGCGTTCCACAATTGTCCGAAGGCTTGTGCGGCGCCAGCCGTCCCGGGCACTTCGAAGGCGTGGCCACGGTGGTCAGCAAGCTGTTCAACATGGTGCAGCCGGACATCGCGGTGTTTGGCCAAAAGGACTACCAGCAACTGGCGGTGATCCGCGCCATGGTCCACGACCTGAACATGCCGATCCAGATCATCGGCGAACCTACCGTGCGCGCCGACGACGGCCTCGCGCTGTCTTCACGCAATGGCTTTCTCAGCGAAGAGCAACGTGCGATTGCGCCGGTGCTGTTTCGCAGCCTCAGCCAGATTGCCGCCGCCATCAAGGACGGTGACCTCGATTTCGCCAAATTGCGCGCGCAACAGGTACAACAGATCCAAGCCGCCGGACTGCGCCTGGACTACCTGGAAGTTCGCCAAGGCCTGCACCTGCGCCCCGCCACGCCTGAAGATCGGGACATTGTGATTCTGGTCGCGGCCTTTCTGGGTACGACCCGCCTCATCGACAACTTGCACCTGAACCTCAACTGACCCCCTCCGAACAGCTCGCCTGTTGCCCTGAATGCTGCGCCGGTATAAAAAAGTACCGGCCACAGCGCAGACAAAGCCAAGACATATCGACACGCTAGGTTTAATGTAATCGCCCGGCGCTAAGGTTAGCGCTGTCTGGAACCCAATCATTGATAGAAAGACTGGATGTTCCGGACTTTGAAGTGTCCTAAAGGCAGTCCCCGTAATAAAAGGAAACCCGCAGCGATGGCGTACTACCGCACCCCTCATGACGTTACCGCTCTGCCCGCCTGGCAAGCGCTTAACCAACACCGCCAAGCCATGCAGGATTTCAGCATGCGCGAAGCGTTCAATGCCGATCCCCAGCGCTTCTCCCAGTTCACCTTGAGCAGCTGCGGACTTTTCCTCGATTACTCAAAAAACCTGATTACCAGCGAAACCCGCGACCTGCTGGTGGGTTTGGCCAAGGAAGTCGGTCTGAAAGACGCGATCGATTCGCTGTACGCCGGCGAGCCGGTCAACTCGTCCGAAGGCCGCCCGGCCCTGCACACCGCCCTGCGCCGCCCGGTGGGCGACAAGCTGTCGGTAAACGGCGTGAACATCATGCCGGACGTGCATAAGGTGCTGAACCAGATCACCGATCTGGTCGGCCGCATCCACGATGGTCTGTGGCGTGGCTACACCGAAAAGCCGATTACCGACGTGGTGAACATCGGCATTGGTGGTTCGTTCCTCGGCCCGGAGCTGGTCTCTGAAGCGCTGTTGTCCTACGCCCATAAAGGCGTGCGCTGCCACTACCTGGCGAACATCGACGGCAGCGAGTTCCACGAGCTGACCATGAAGCTGCGCGCCGAGACCACGCTGTTTATCGTCTCGTCGAAATCCTTCAACACCCTGGAAACCCTGAAAAACGCCCAGGCCGCCCGCGCCTGGTATCTGGCCCAGGGTGGCTCGGAAGCCGAGTTGTACCGCCACTTTATCGCCGTATCGAGCAACAACGCGGCAGCCGTGGCGTTCGGCATCCGTGAAGAAAACATCTTCCCGATGTGGGACTGGGTCGGCGGCCGCTACTCGCTGTGGTCGGCCATCGGCTTGCCAATCGCCCTGGCCATTGGCATGTCCAACTTCAAGGAACTGCTGTCCGGTGCCTACACCATGGACCAGCATTTCCAGAACGCGCCGTTCGAGCAAAACATGCCCGTGTTGCTGGGCCTGCTGGGTGTCTGGTACGGCAACTTCTGGGGCGCGCAGAGCCATGCGATCCTGCCGTACGACCACTACCTGCGTAACATCACCAAACACTTGCAACAGTTGGACATGGAATCCAACGGCAAGAGCGTGCGCCAGGACGGTAAACCGGTGTCCACCGACACCGGCCCGGTGATCTGGGGGGGCGTGGGCTGCAACGGTCAGCACGCGTACCACCAACTGCTGCACCAAGGCACCCAACTGATCCCGGCCGACTTCATCGTGCCGATCGTCAGCTTCAACCCGGTGTCCGACCACCATCAGTGGCTGTACGCCAACTGCCTGTCGCAAAGCCAGGCGCTGATGCTCGGCAAGACCCGCAGCGAAGCCGAAGCCGAGCTGCGCGACAAGGGCATCGCCGAAGACGACGTGCAGAAGCTCGCCCCGCACAAGGTGATCCCGGGCAACCGTCCAAGCAACACCCTGGTGGTAGAGCGCATCAGCCCACGTCGCCTGGGCGCGCTGGTGGCAATGTATGAGCACAAGGTGTTCGTGCAGAGCGTGATCTGGGGCATCAATGCCTTCGACCAATGGGGCGTTGAGCTGGGCAAAGAGCTGGGCAAGGGCGTGTACAACCGCCTGACCGGCGCTGAAGAAACCTCAGCCGAGGATGCCTCGACCCAGGGCCTGATCAACTACTTCCGCGGTCGTCACCGCGGCTGATGCAGGTAACGCAAGGCCAACATCCGTTTGGACGTTGGCCTTGAACCCTCCTCCCACAGGGTGCATCTTTATCACTTGTCGCAAAAACAAGAATAAGGATCGCTCATGTTCGATATCAGCACGTTTCCAACCGCCGATGCCGTCCGCCGGGCTGCGCAACTCAGTCAAGAGGACTACCAGCGCCTCTATCGTCAATCCATCGAGCAACCCGATACCTTCTGGGGCGAACAGGCCAAGGGCTTTCTCGACTGGATAACCCCCTGGCACACCGTTCAACACTCGGATATCCACACCGGCGCAGCCCAATGGTTTGCCGGCGGCCAACTGAACGTCAGCTACAACTGCATCGACCGTCACCTGGCGCAACGCGCCGATCAAGTGGCCTTCATCTGGGAGGGCGACGATCCGACAAAGTCTGCCAAAATCACCTACCGCCAACTGCACCACAACGTTTGCCGCCTGGCCAATGTGCTGAAAAGCCGTGGCGTGAAGAAAGGCGACCGCGTGTGCATCTACATGCCGATGATCCCGGAAGCGGCCTACGCCATGCTGGCCTGCACGCGGATTGGCGCGGTGCACTCGGTGGTGTTCGGGGGCTTCTCGCCGGATGCCCTGCGCGACCGCATCCTCGATGCCGACTGCCGCACCGTGATCACCGCCGATGAAGGCGTGCGCGGCGGTAAGCCAGTGGCCTTGAAAAAGAACGTCGACAAGGCCCTGGCAAGCTGCCCGGGGGTCAATACCGTGCTGATAGTGGAGCGTACCGGTGCGCCCTTGGACTGGAGCGAAGGCCGCGACCTCAAGTACCAGCAAGCCCTGGATGCCGCCAGCGATGACTGCCCCCCCGAGCCGATGGGCGCCGAAGACCCGCTGTTCATCCTGTACACCTCGGGTAGCACCGGTAAACCCAAGGGCGTGCTGCATACCACCGGCGGCTATCTGCTGCAGGCCGCGATGACCTTCAAGTACGTACTCGATTACCGTGATGGCGAAGTGTTCTGGTGTACGGCGGATGTGGGATGGGTCACCGGCCACAGCTATATCGTCTACGGCCCGCTGGCCAATGGCGCGACCTCGCTGATGTTCGAAGGCGTGCCGAGCTACCCGGACAATTCGCGCTTCTGGCAGGTGATCGATAAACATCAGGTGAATATCTTCTACACCGCGCCCACCGCCCTGCGCGCCTTGATGCGTGAGGGCCACGGCCCGCTGGAGAACACCTCCCGCGCCAGCCTGCGGCTGCTCGGCAGTGTGGGTGAGCCGATCAACCCGGAGGCCTGGGACTGGTATTTCAATGCGGTAGGCGAACAGCGCTGCCCGATTGTGGACACCTGGTGGCAGACCGAAACCGGCGGCATCATGCTCAGCCCACTGGTCAGCGCCCAACGGATCAAACCGGGTTGCGCGACCCAACCGATGTTTGGCGTACAGCCTGTGCTGCTGGATGAGCACGGCAAAGCAATCAGCGGCGCCGGCAGCGGCGTACTCGTCATCAAAGCCAGCTGGCCGGGGCAGATCCGCAGCGTCTATGGTGACCCGCAGCGCATGGTCGACACTTATTTCAAACCCTACCCCGGCTATTACTTCACCGGCGATGGCGCGCGCCGCGACGAGGACGGCGACTACTGGATCACCGGACGCATCGATGATGTGATCAACGTGTCCGGCCACCGTATCGGCACGGCCGAGGTGGAAAGCGCACTGGTGCTGCACGACCAGGTCGCCGAGGCCGCCGTGGTCGGCTACCCCCACGATGTCAAAGGCCAGGGCATCTACGCCTTCGTCACCCCGATGAATGGCGTGGAGCCCAGCGAAGCGCTGAAAAAACACCTGCTGGAACTGGTCAGCAAGGAAATCGGCAGCTTTGCCAAACCGGAACTGATTCAATGGGCACCGGCCTTGCCGAAAACCCGCTCCGGCAAGATCATGCGCAGGATTCTGCGCAAGATCGCCTGCAACGAACTGGACAGCCTCGGTGATACCTCAACCCTGGCCGACCCCAGCGTGGTGGACGGTCTTATCGACAAACGCCTGAACCGCTAGGAGACACCCCGAGTCGCCATGGAATTTATCCGCAGCCGTATCGAAACCCAGTTGATGAGCCTTACCGGTTTGTCACTGGGCCAACTGGACCTGGAAAACCCCAAGGGCGACCCCGGCCTGTTCGGACCGGATTCGGTCAGTTGGCAAGTGCATGGCGACTTCAGCAGCATGCTCATCGGCGGCATCAGCGCCTTGATGCTGCAAGCCTTGCACCCGCTGGCCCTGGCGGGCGTGTGGGACCATTCGAACTTTCGCCAGGACATGCTTGGGCGCTTGCGGCGCACATCACAGTTCATTTCCGGCACCACCTTCGGTTCGCGTAAGGACGCCGACTGGCTGATCGAAAAGGTGCGCACCATTCACTTGCAGGTAGTCGGCCATGCACCGGACGGGCGGCCATATGCGGCAAGCGACCCGGAACTGCTGACCTGGGTGCATGTTGCCGAAGTGAGCAACTTTCTGGCCGCTCACCTGCGCTACCGCAACCCCGGGCTTTCGGGGCGCGACCAAGACCGTTACTACAGTGAAATCGCCCTGGTGGCGGAACGCTTGGGCGCACGGCAAGTACCGCACTCACGGCAGGAAGTTTCCACTTACCTGGCACGCATCCGCCCGCAATTGCTGTGCGACGAGCGCAGCCGCGAAGTGCTGCGCCTGCTATTGAATGCGCCCGCGCCAAGTCCGCTGGCCAAGCCGTTTGGCGCATTAATGATGCAAGCCGGTATCGACCTGCTGCCGGACTGGGCCAGCGCCCTGCTCGACCAGCACCAAAGCCCGCTGCAGCGCCATCTGATTCGTGCCGGGGTCAAGCGCAGCGCGCCATTGTTGCGCTGGGCAATGCGCAATGGTTCGGTGCAACGGGCACACCGACGGATGGGGTTGATGTAGCCAAGGCCCCATAGCTGTTAAACTCCGCGCCCTCACTGCCCCCCCTTACTTAGCAAGGCGCGCTCCATGTCTTCCTTGAATCAGGCGCTGCGCGCCGCCCTCGATCATCGCCAAGACCTGATCAGCGAACTGCACGCCCAGGGTACCGATTGTTATCGCCTGTTCCACGGCAGCCAGGAAGGCGCCGGCGGCCTGACCATCGACCGCTATGGCCCGCAGTTGCTGGTGCAAAGCTTTCACCAGTCGCTGGAAACCGCAGAGCTGCTGGACCTGCACCAACTGATCAACCAGTACATGGGTTTGGAATTACTGTTGGTGTACAACGACCGCTCCCGCGGCAACTCGCGGATCGATCGCGAAGACTCGGTGTACCGCGCAGAACCCGCCGCGCTGCAAGACCTGGTCGGTCACGAATGGGGCCTGAATTACCGCGTACGTGGGCGCCATGTCGGGCAAGACCCGCTGCTGTTTCTGGACCTGCGCAACACCCGCGGCTGGGTCAAAGCCCACAGCGCCGGCAAAAGCGTGCTGAACCTGTTCGCCTACACCTGCGGCGTGGGCCTGAGCGCAGCCGCCGGGGGCGCACGCGAGGTGTGCAACCTGGACTTCGCCGAAAGCAACCTGGCGGTCGGCCGTGAGAACGGCCTGCTCAACCCGCAGTTGCCGGCCATGGAGTTCGTGCAATCGGACTACTTCCCGGCGATTCGCCAGTTGGCCGGCTTGCCGATCACCCAGCGTCGAGGGCAGAAACTGCCGAGCTATCCGCGCCTGGAACAACGCCAATACGACCTGGTGCTGCTCGACCCACCCGCCTGGGCCAAGAGTGCATTCGGCACCGTCGACCTGTTGCGCGACTACCAGAGCCTGCTCAAGCCCGCCCTGCTCGCCACTGCCGACAACGGCGTGCTGATCTGCTGCAACAACCTGGCAAAAGTCAGCATGCACGAGTGGCGCGAACAGGTCCTGCGTTGCGCGGAAAAAGCCGGGCGACCGGTACGTGACTGGAAAATCATGACGCCGGGGGCGGATTTTCCTTCACTGGACCAGCAGCCTCCCCTGAAAACTCTGATACTTCAGCTGTAGGACTCTTCCCATAGGCTCGGTTCTTCGGAACCGAAAACCCGTGCCATACTCCAAGGCACTCTTGTTCGACATAGATGGCGCCGCCCCATGCCCAAAGGATTGATCCGCGCCACTGGCGCCTTGTTGACTGCCCTTGCTCTGTACAGCTTGCTGGGCTTTTTGATTCTGCCCGGCATCGCCCTTCGCGTTGCCAACCAACAGTTGGCCCATTACGCCACGACACCTGCACGCATCGAGCGTATCGAACTCAACCCATTCAGCCTGGAACTGACGCTCTGGGGCCTGAAAATCGGCGAACCCGGCAAGGAGCAGGTGGGTTTCGAACGGCTCTATGCCAACCTGCAGATCGACAGCCTGTGGACCCGCGCCCTGCACCTGGCTGACGTGCAACTGGACAAACCCAAGACCGAGCTGTTGTTCGACAAGAGCGGGAAGTTGAACCTGGCGCAGCTGTTCAAACTGCCACCAAGCGAACCAACGCCGACTGACCCCGATGCCAAGCCGTTCCCGCTGCGCATCGACAGCATCAAGCTGGCCGGCGGCTACGTGCATTTCGAAGACCTGCGCCCCAGCGAGCCCATCGAGTTCCTCTACGACACACTCGACTTCGAACTGAAGAACCTCAGCACCCTGCCCGAAGACAATGCCGACATGACCCTCGTGGCGGCAGGCCCTGAAGGCGGGCAGATCGACTGGAAGGGCAACTTCAGCCTGGTGCCGATCACCTCCGAAGGCACCTTGAAAGTCACCGGCGGCAAGATGAAAGCCTGGTGGCCCTACGTGCGCGACGCACTGCCTCTGGTACTGGAAGACGGCGTGCTCAATTTCAGCACCGAGTATAAATTCAGCCTGGCCAAACAAACCGAACTGAACCTGACCAACACCGCCGCCAGCATCGCGCCATTCGCCATCAAGGCACCGGATGGCCGTCCGCTGGTACGCCTGGAGCGTCTGGACGTCAGCGAAGCCTCCGTAGACCTGGCCAAGCAGCAGGTGCTAGTCGGCAAGATTCGCAGCAATAAGCTGGAAACCTGGGCCGCCCTTGAAGCCGATGGTCAACTGGATTGGCAAAAACTGTTCGCCAGCCAACCGAGCAAACCCGCCAAGGCGCCGGAGCCGGCGACGGCCCCCGCCACCGCTGACTCGCCAAAGCCCGAGCCCGCTGCGCCAAGCAAACCCTGGCAAGTACTGCTCAAGGACGTACAGCTGCGCAACTATCAAGTGCACTTGGCTGACCGCCAGGCTAAGCCCGCTGTGGCACTGGAGTTGGGCCCATTGAACGTCGATGTGCAGAACTTCGATAGCCTCAACCAGAACCCCTTCACACTCAAGATCGACAGCGGCGTGGGCAAGCAAGGCAAGCTCCAGGCCGCCGGCGTGGTCAACCTCAACCCAGTCAGCGCCAAACTGAAGGTCAATACCAAAGACATCGACCTGCGGGTTGCGCAGTCCTACATCAGCCCGTTTATCCGCCTGGAACTGCGTAGCGGTATGCTCGGCAGCGACCTCGACGTGAACCTGAAAAGCACCGCGCCACTGGCCTTGCAGATCACCGGCCGTGCGCAGGTCGACCAACTGCACACCCTTGATACGCTCAAGACCCGTGATTTTCTCAAATGGCAGCGGTTGGTCATCGAGGGCCTGAACTATCAACACGGGGACAGCCTGTCGATCGACAAGGTCAACCTGTTGCAACCTTATGCGCGCTTCATGATCAACGACGACCGCACCACCAACGTTGACGACTTGCTGATTCCGCAGCCGGCCGACAGTGGCGCCAAGTCGTCGAGCAAAGCCCCCGCGAGCAAAGAGAAGCCCCTGGGCATTCATATCGGGCAGGTTGCGATCAACGACGGTTCGGCCAACTTTGCCGACTTCAGCCTCACGCCCAACTTTGCCACGGCGATTCAACAGCTCAACGGCCAGATCGGCACCATTGACAGTCGCCAGAACAAACCGGCCAGCGTCGATATCAAGGGCAAGGTGGATCGCTATGCCCCGGTGACCATCAAAGGCAGCGTGAATCCGTTTGATCCTATGGCCGCGCTGGATATCGCCACCAGCTTCAAGCGCGTAGAGCTGACCACACTGACACCTTACTCCGGCAAATTCGCCGGCTTCCGTATCCGCAAGGGCCGTCTCAACCTCGACCTGCACTACGTGATCACCAAGGGCCAGCTGAAGGCCGAAAACAAAGTGGTGATCGAGCAGCTGCAACTGGGTGAGAAAGTCGACAGCGCCGATGCCGTGGATTTGCCGATTCGCCTGGCAATCGCCCTGCTCAAGGACACTGACGGCAAGATCTCCATCGAACTGCCGGTGAGCGGCGACCTGAATAACCCGCAATTCAGCGTGATGCCGATTGTGTGGCAGACCCTGCGCAACCTGGTGGCACGCGCGGCCACCGCGCCGTTCAAGTTTATCGGCGGGCTGGTCACCGGCGGCGGCGCGGAGGACCTTGGCAACGTGTCATTCGCCGCCGGGTCCAGCGAATTGAACAAAGATGCCGAAGGCGCTCTTAACACGCTGGCCAAGGCGCTCAAGGAACGTCCTGCCCTGCGCCTGGAAATCGAAGGCACGGCCGCTGCCAGCAGCGATGGCCCCTTCCTGGCCGCCCAGCGACTGGAACGTGAATACCAATACAACTATTACAAGATGCTCCAGCGTCGCGGCGACAAGGTTCCGGCCCAGGCCTCGTTGCTGGAAGTTCCGGAAAGCGAAAAAGCACCGTTGCTCGAAGGTATCTTCCGGACCCGCGTGAAACAACAGCCCCCGGCCGAGTGGAAGGACCTGAGCCGTGACGACCGCACCGCCAAGCTGCGTGAAGGTGTGATCAAGTTCTGGAGCGGCAGCGATGTGCTGCTGCGCCAACTCGGCCAGGACCGTGCCAGCACCATCAAAGACTACCTGGTCGACAAGGGCCAACTGGAAGATGACCGGGTGTACTTCATCGATGCCAACCTGGGCCAGGCAGAGAAAGACGGCCGGGTGGTCACGCCGCTGCACCTGGACGCCGAATAACCGCCCCGCAATAGAACAGGCCCCGACACAAAGTGCCGGGGCCTGTAATGACCACATCCGTGTGGTCGGTCGCATGAACCTCAGAGGTGCATTGAGTGGATATCTAACTCACGCGCCGCCGCCGCTGTTTAGTTCAAACTCAGTGTCAAGCGTTACTCGGCTTTCAGACCGTCAGCCGATACAGCTTTAACGCCTTTGATTTTCTTGGTGATCGCTACAGCGGTGGCTTTCTGCGACTCCGTCACGGCAGTGGCGGACGACAGGGAAACCACGCCTTTATTGGTCTCGACCTTGATGTCGGTGCCAGGAATACCCTTCTCGGTCACCAAGTCAGCTTTCACTTTGGTGGTAATCCAGGTGTCGCTGGTGGTCTCTTTGGCGTCATGGGCTGCGCCTTTGGTTTTGTCGATGCCGTCTGCTTTGGTAGCGCCGCCAGCCAGCAGGCCATCAGCGGATACGGCAGTCACACCTTTGATTTTTTTGGTGATCGCTACAGCAGTCGCTTTCTGCGCGTCCGAGATAGCTACGTCCGACGACAGGGAAACCACACCTTTGTTGGTCTCAACCTTGATGTCCGAACCTGGGATGCCTTTTTCAGTCAGCAGGTCGGCTTTGACTTTGGTGGTGATCCAGGTATCCGAAGTGGACTCTTTGGCTTTGGTCATTTCGCCAGCGGCCAGGGTCATTGGCGCTTGGGTAGGCTGAGCAAAGGCGGCGTTAGCCATGGCCAGGGTCAGGGCAGTAGCAGTTGCGGTAGCGAGAGCGAACTTCTTCATACGAGTAACTCCTGTTTTATTAAAAGTCTGCAGTGTGTGAACCTTGATGCTGCAGCGTTGACAGGGATATTGCAGGCAGTGTGCCAACTCCCAATCACCCATGAAAACCTTTTAAATCAACAGCTTACAAAAACCTGTGCTTTTTGAAATCGTGCAACTTGCATGAAGTGGATCGCGCCTGCATGCAAGTTGCGGGTTTTGCAGTGTATTAAGCGACTGATTTTTAGGCACTTTCCGGTCCCCATAAAAAAAGGACTCCGAAGAGTCCTTTTTTTCAGCTTGAGCTGTGGGGTGATTAAACGCCCGAAGCCTTGGCTGCTGCTACGTCCTTGATGGACAGCTTGATACGACCGCGGTTGTCCACGTCCAGTACCAGCACTTCCACTTCCTGGCCTTCTTTCAGAATATCGGTCACTTTTTCAACGCGAGCGTCGCTCAGCATGGAGATGTGAACCAGACCGTCTTTGCCAGGCAGGATGTTGACGAATGCGCCGAAGTCGACGATGCGCTCAACCTTACCAACGTAGATCTTGCCGATTTCGGCTTCAGCGGTGATGCCCAGAACGCGCTGACGTGCTGCTTCAGCCGCTTCCTTGGTTTCGCCGAAGATCTTGATCGAGCCGTCGTCTTCGATGTCGATCGAAGCCTTGGTCTCTTCACAGATCGCACGAATGGTCGCGCCGCCTTTACCGATAACATCGCGGATTTTGTCGGTGTCGATTTTCATCGCGATCATGGTCGGAGCATTTTCCGACAGCTCGGTACGCGACTGACCAATGATCTGGTTCATCTGACCGAGGATGTTCAGGCGCGCTTCCAGGGCTTGGCCCAGGGCGATCTCCATGATTTCTTCGGTGATGCCCTTGATCTTGATGTCCATCTGCAGCGCGGTAACACCTTTAGCGGTACCGGCTACTTTGAAGTCCATGTCGCCCAGGTGGTCTTCGTCACCCAGGATGTCGGTCAGGATGGCGAACTTCTCGCCTTCTTTAACCAGGCCCATGGCGATACCGGCAACCGGTGCCTTCATCGGCACACCGGCATCCATCAGGGCCAGGGAAGCACCGCAAACGGAAGCCATGGAGCTGGAACCGTTGGACTCGGTGATTTCCGACACAACACGGATGGTGTACGGGAACACGTCAGCGGCAGGCAGCATGGCCTGGACCGAACGACGCGCCAAACGGCCGTGACCGATTTCGCGACGACCAGCACCGCCCATGCGACCACACTCGCCCACCGAGAACGGAGGGAAGTTGTAGTGCAGCATGAACGGGTCTTTTTTCTCGCCTTCCAGGGTGTCCAGCAGCTGTGCGTCACGGGCAGTACCCAGGGTCGCAACTACCAGAGCCTGAGTTTCGCCACGGGTGAACAGTGCCGAACCGTGAGTTTTCGGCAGAACGCCGACTTCGATGTTCAGCGGACGTACGGTGCGGGTGTCGCGACCGTCGATACGTGGCTTGCCGTTAACGATGTTCTCGCGAACGGTGCGGTATTCGATTTCACCGAATGCAGCTTTAACGTCGCTGGCCGAAGGCTGACCTTCTTCACCGGACAGTTTGGCTACAACCTGGTCTTTCAACTCGCCCAGGCGAGCATAACGGTCGGCCTTGACGGTGATGGTGTAGGCATCGGAGATGGCAGCGCCGAACTCGGAGCGGATAGCGCCCAGCAGTTCGGTGGCTTCCGGGGCAGCAGCCCAGGTCCAGGTTGGCTTGGCAGCTTCGGCAGCCAACTCGGTGACAGCCTTGATAACCGCTTGGAACTCGTCATGGGCAAACAGTACGGCGCCCAGCATCTGGTCCTCGGTCAGCTCTTTGGCTTCCGATTCAACCATCAGGACGGCTTCCGAGGTACCGGCAACGACCATGTCCAGGCTCGATGCTTTCAGTTGCTCGTAAGTCGGGTTCAGCAGGTAACCAGTGCTTTCGTGGAACGCAACGCGGGCAGCGCCAATCGGGCCATCGAAAGGAATGCCGGAGATGGCCAGGGCCGCCGAAGTACCGATCATCGCAGCGATGTCCGGATCAGTCTTCTTGCTGGTGGAAACGACGGTGCAGACAACCTGCACTTCGTTCATGAAGCCTTCTGGGAACAGCGGACGGATCGGACGGTCGATCAGTCGGGAAGTCAGGGTTTCTTTCTCGGAAGGACGGC
>Ga0207650_10002236_pt1 | contig 13513 bp, 5 predicted proteins | sample KBSS63metaG_FD_184325 | JGI IMG/M metagenome (GOLD analysis project Ga0207650, IMG submission 184325) | Switchgrass rhizosphere microbial communities from Kellogg Biological Station, Michigan, USA - KBS S6-3 metaG (SPAdes) (version 2) | ecosystem: Host-associated > Plants > Roots > Rhizosphere >...
CCGTAGCTCGCGCCGCCGTTGGTCGACTTGACCACGAAGATGCCGCGCGAGCCGGTGTCGGGGAAGAAGCCGAAGACGTCGCCGGCGGAGTTGGTCTTCACGTCCGCGCCGATGCAGGTGCCGGTCGCCGCGGTGTTGCTCACCTGGATGGGCGTTCCCCATCCGGTCGAGGTGCGGCGATTCATGAAGGCCGGATTGCCGTTGTGCCAGATGACGTAGTTGTTGTTCGCGTACGGCGACGATGCGCTGTGGTCGATCCACTGCATCTGCTTGTCGGTGTTCGTCTGCGTGCCGGAGATGGTGCCGTCGAACGTCCACGTCGCGCCGCCGTTGGTCGACTTGTACGACTGCACCTTGAGGACCGTCTGGGCGGAGTTGATGCCCATCGTGGTCGACCACGCGGTGCCGTCCGAGCTCCAGTCGACCGTCGGATCGGAGTGGAAGGCGTCGCCGCTGGCGAGCGGCAGGTTGCTCTGGCCCCAGGTCACGCCGCCGTCGGTGGAGTAGTACTGACCCTGCATGCCCGAGCCGCCGATGTTGTTCGACGCGGCGATGATCTTGGTCGGATCCCAATAGTTGATGCGGATGTCCGACTCGCTGCGGGAGACGGTCTGCGCGCCCGAGGTGCGGACGTTCGTTCCCGGGGTGCCGCCGAGGGCGGTGAGGTGTCCGAAGCGGCGTGTTGGCGACGTCATCGCCTCATCGTCGGCATCTTCGTCGAGGTCCTGAAACGTCCGTCCCGGCGTCATGGTGGCGTCCGGATTTCCCGGCTTCAGATCCTGGTGCGTCATCATCCACTCGAGGATTTCCTTCAGAACGAGCGGATACCCCCCCGTCGGGTCATTCAGGTTGTCGTAATTGGCCTCGGGATGTCCCTTCTGCCAATAGACCTTGAGCCATGGCGGAACGACCACATCGTCCATGTCTTTGTCTTTGAGCTTGTCGAAGTCCTGGTTCTTCCGGATCAGCTTATCGAGCTCGCTGCCGGGATTCGCATGCGCCTTCTTGAGCTGTTCCTCCAGCGAGGGAAACCGTCTCGCCTGTCCGGGAGGAGTGGTGGGAGGGCCCTGGGCAAACATCGTGGTTGACGCGAGAAACAGACCTACCAGGACGAGAGAGATTCTCTTCATTACTTTCCCTTCGTGAATCGTTAAATTTTCGGGGGTCGAAACCGCTCACTAGATCAAGAGCTGTGCCGTCGTAAAAGGGCTCGAAATCGAGCTTTTTGGCAGCTTTGTTGACCCCGAAGGGAAGAAAGGAGGGCTCACCGGTTGAGCAGGGAGGCAGGGGTTGACCCACCGGAAAGGGGGGTAATTGCGGTCTCTACGCTCGACACAGGCATACGGTGGGAGCGCGAGAACTGGTCGAGAGCAAAGGATCTGTATCGAAAGTCGCCACTCGACGCGTTGCTTACATCTGCGACTAAGCGGAGCGTCACGTTGCTCATCAATGTCACCGCAGCTCTTGCGGTGAAAATGGCACGCGGCAATCAATACTGCTTCCCTCCAATTCGCGCGCGGCGGTGTGACATGCTGCGGCGCGATCCGCTTACCACGCCTTCCACTGACGCACCTTCCATCCGAAGCGGTGTTGCCGAATCGTTTGTCGTTCACCGAGTAATCGAAAAAGTGCGGGACTGCACCTCTTCATTCTGTTTGGCGTGAACCTGTTGCTCGCCTGCTGCGAATGGTCTAGATCGTGTCCCGGTGCGCCAAATGCTTCCTACATTTCCAGACATAGGCGGTTTCTTGGCTCGGGGCTGGATCGATTCTCATCGACCTTCACGCCACGTCCAAGGTATCTTCTCTCTCGCCCTTCGAGAAGCGGCTCGGCGACGGTCGTCTCGAGAAGGTCTCAGGGCTTCAGAAGATCGGCGGTTAGATCCCGTTCGGCTCCAAATCCGACCATTCCTCGAATCGGTGCGCTCGCCGACACGGCGGCTCCCCGCGAAACTCTCGACGATCATTCGGTGAGGGGTGGAGATCAGGGGTTCTCGCAATACTTCTAGGTTGACGACCTTCGCAGAAAGCAGAAACAATTTCGAGATCAGCGGCGGGCTCAAATCAGTGAGCGTGGCGGCGCCGGCGTCGATCGCGCCCAACTCTCCTGCCGACATCAACGTCATCGGCGACCTGACGCTGCACGGCGTTACGAAGCGGATGACTATTCCGGTGCGCGTCGTGCTGATCCCGGACGGACGCGTCCACGCCACCACCGACTTCAAGATCCACATGCCCGACTTCGGCATCACCGTCCCGCACAACCTGCTGGTGACGGTGAACGACGAAGTGCCGGTGCGGCTCGACGTCTGGGCCGGCGCGAAGTAGTTGCTCGACGCGGATGGTTGACAAGAGGTCGATGGTTGAACCGTTACGTTCGCCGACCACCAAAACGCTGCCGATGATTCGATCGACGGGTAGGGATCGGAGATTCTCGCAACACTCCTAATCGGACGGCCTTCGCAGAAAAGAAGAATCGATCGCAAGATCGAATTGCCTAGCGGTCAGCCCGGCCGCACTGCGATATGAGCCGTGCAACTCAATGATTCGGGATGCCCGCAATCGGATGATTGCTTAGTCGTTGCACGCCTGCCGGAGGGAACAGATGTTCGCCACCAGGACAACCAAGGTCGAGGGCAGCATTCTTGATCGAACGGTGCAACGGACGCCGCAGCTCCGGAGCGAAGCGGCCACTGTACCCACCTTCGCGCCGTCGTCCGGCTCTCAACCCGACTTCAGCAGGATTCCGATCCATGCATCCAACGCAGGAGCCGTCCAGACGAAACTAGCGATCAACGAAGCGGGAGACGAATATGAGCAGGAGGCGGACCGCGTCGCCGCGCGAGTGATGCAGGCGCCGGAGCCCCAGTTGCAGCGCGCCTGCGCCGGCGGCGGATCGTGCTCCAGGTGTCAGACGGAAATGCACGGACATCAGCGTTTTCAGATGAAGCGGGTCGCGTTGAATGACCTGTCACAAACCGCAGTACCGCCCATCGTTCACGAAGTTCTGCGCTCACCCGGTCATCCTCTGGATCCCGCGACTCGATCGTTCATGGAGCCACGCTTCGGACACGACTTTTCCCATGTGCGCGTGCACTTCGGCGCGGATGCGAACCAATCGGCGGAAGAGTTCAACGCTTACGCTTACACGTTGGGCCACGACATTGTCTTCGGCGCAGACCGGTTCGCGCCAGGGACGCTGGAGGGGCAGCGGTTGCTTGCTCATGAACTGACGCATGTGGTGCAGCAGCGCGAAGGCCGAACGTTTGGTATTCGGCGGTCGTTCGCAAGTTGCCAGCATCTCTTGGCTGATGAACCGAACGCCCTTGAGGGGTTGATTTCAGGCAGTGCCGCCCACAGCATGATTGCTGCGGATTTCATGCAAAAGGCTGCTGGAGCTCGCAGAGTAATAATACCGGGCGGATCTGCAGCACCGCTGCGATCGCAAGGACTGTGTGGCGCTTCGAAACCAGTAATCGACCCACAGATAGTCGGAGGTAAGTCGGGCGCAGGGCTGCCCGATCTTGCTCGCATTACGAGTGGTGGAGTACTTCAGGTCGCTGAGATCAAGCCCGCCTCTAGTCCTTGTTTGGTAGACGGAGAAGAGCAGGCTCTGCGCTATATCGATCAGGGCAACGCACCTGACGCGGCACAAACAGCTTGGCGCGAATCGCTCGGAGTGAGAGTCGTCTCGCCGATGTTAGAGAGTGCATATACGCCCCCCAACCTCGCGGTGATGGTGCCGGCTGTCGGCAGTGCGCAATTAGAAAGTGCTTGGTGTGAACCAGGTTTGCTCGCCTACACGGTCAAAGGATCTATGCAATCGCCACCTCCCTTGCCGGTGCCAGCGTGGGATGCCCTATTGAAAACGATCTTGGCAACTGCAGCGGGGGCGATAGCCTTGAAAAAGCTGAGTACTCTCCTCCCTGGGAGGCCGGCCCTTGCTTTCGCGGCTGGGCTAATTGTCCTCCTTGAAGGGAAGAAATTATCGTTTGCAGGAGAAAATGATCCGCTCGAAGCCATATTCAACTTCGCACAGAAGAGCGGTCAACCCATCCCAGCCGATCTTCAGAAGGCTATTAGGGAAGACAAAGCCCTCAGTGATCTGCTGTCCAGCAGCGCCAAGACGAGCGATTATGCGGAAGTGCGGCGAAAACTCGCCGAGGAGTTCACGCGACTCATCATTGAAAACCGCGACAAGTTCACTGACGCAGATCTGCAGGAACTGGCGAAACTCGCAGAACAGAATCAGGACTCGATCCATACGGGCCCAATCACGGTTGAAGCTTTGCGATGCGAACTGAACGCGATAAAGGCTCGCGGAGGGGAGCCGAGGCCAGAGACACCGACCTCACAAGCGAGCGCGGCCGGTGCTCCTCCCCCGACGCATGATCAGTCACGATTGCCCGCCCTCCCCGACGATCTGCGCAGGCGCCTCGCGGCCGACAAGGCTGCGAGCGCGTTGGTGGAGGAACTCACCGTCGAGGAGGGGGCCGGCACGAAGATCGACGGGTCGTTCGTGAAGGAGATACTCAGGATCGTGCTCGCGGAGAAGCTCACCGTACAGGATGTCAAGCACATCGCCGAGGCGGTGATGGTTACGACAGGGAAGGGTGCCACCGCCGCAGAGCGGCTTACGGCGCTGAAAAGAGCGATATCAAGCCTGAAAGCGGCTAAGGAAGAAGCCGCGTCACCTGCGTCGTCGGCGCCCACCGAGACAGGCGGAATGACTTCCGGCACCGTCGATCCCGCGAAGCAGGTTGCAGCAGAAAAGGCGGCGGCAGACGCCAAACTGACCCTCAAGGAACCCGATCAATATAAGAGTGTCGAAGAAGGAATGATCAGGATGCTAGGTCGATTCGACCTTCCCGCGGGACTAAAAATCAGGCCCGGCGATAGACTCCCTGCCATTAGAGTGGTCGGTCGTCGAAGAGGGCAACTTTTCTTGAGCATCGTCACGCCGACGGCCTTCCGTCGGGTGACGGCATACGCAGGGCGCTGGACAGTGATGACCGATCCTGTACCGGCGTATGACGCCGACGGAAAGAAGGTCGGCGTACTGCCTTCGCGCACCTTTGACCTCGACTTCAACCAATCCAAGACGGGGGCCAGTCGGTCGCGCAAATGAGACGCGACCGGTTCCCGCATTAATTTCCGAAGGCAGACGAATGTCATTCAAAATCACGAAACCGGATTACCCCGGCCTCTTCGACGACTAGTCTTGTAACGAGGTAAAGCGTGTGCTAGCTCTTCCAGATTGCCGTGCCGCTCGCCGAGGCGGTGCATCCCGGGGGCAATCCCGTGACGACCACGCTGGCCGTCACGGTCTCGGCTTTCAGAGTCCCCGCCGGCGCCGGTCGTCTCACCACGAGCTCTTTGGTGTTATCCCCAGAGTCGATCTCGCCGCCCTTCACTGTCCATCGATATGTAAGATCTAAATGCGTCCAATTGACGACCGCGACAAACTTGATCGTGTCCGTGTTGGGCGAATCGTGCATGACCACCACCGTAGGACAACAGCTCGCGACCGGATCAATCCGGTGGCGCAGGTCGGTCACGGACAACGCTGTGGTCCCGACTTTGGCGGCGACAATCGCCAGCGGCGCGTAGTGATGGTCGACTCCGTGCGGCGGTTGAGGGCTGTCGGGCCATTCGATGTCGCCGGTTGAACGGGCGGGGATCAGCCAGTAGTCACCTCTGCGATAAAGAGCTTTGGCCGGCGGCGGCGTTGCGGGCTCGAATCGGATCTGGATGCCGTCCTCCAGGTTGAGCAGCCTCCCCTCGTCGATCTTCGCGGCACCATCGCTTAGCGTCAGGCCGTGTTTCTCGGCATTGCCGCCCTGATGGTCCCAGCGGCGCAGAAAAGGATGTTTGGAGTCGTCGCCACCGCCCTCCGGTTCGCCGCTTAGCGTGATGATCAGCTCCGTTGTGTCGATGTCTTTGACCTGGAAGAGTTGCTCTGGCGTCGCGTCGGCCGCTTCGAGCGCGGTGTCGTCGTCGACGACTTCCACCCAATCGCCGATCTCGAGGCTGAAGCGGTCATCGCGGCCGAGGTGCTCGACAGTGACCAGCGTATCGGCGACCGACTCGATTGGAAAAATGACCGAGGCGTTTTCGCGCGACCATTTGAAGGTCGCATTGTCTTTGTCGCCGCCGTGGTGGATCTCCACGCGATAGAGCTGATTCTCACCGCGGTACCGCGCATCGGGGGCCGAGATGCAGGGAGTTGTCGGCGGCGTGCCCTGATCCGTCGACGCTGTGAGCATGCCATTGTTCGGGTTGGCGATGATGCTTTGCCATTGTTCCGACGCTTCGAAGTGAAGGCAATCGAGAGGCGTCTGGGGGGAACCGGTTGCATCGGTTTTGATAGTCACGAACCTGACTTGCCAGACTACCTTTGCTCTGGCCGAGGTGTCAGGGCCGCCCAAAGCGACTTCGCGGATGCGCGGATCTTCGACGGACGTGATGTGACGCTCCCACACGTCGAGATAGGCGAGGAGCGGCGCCCCCAACTTGGTGACCGTCGAACGCTGCTTCTCGGTGTACTTCACCATCGCCTCGTTTTCGCAGAGGAATCCGTCGACCCAGTACCGTCCGCGTCCGATCGATAGATTGTTGATCGTTGTCGTCGAACCATCCAGGATGATTTCGAAGCCGAGGTCGGAGGACGGTCCGCCGTGCGGCCCGATTACATCGGCGGCGAGTTGCCGTAGATAGTGCAGCAGGATGGCGGTCTGCTCGTTGTAGTCGGCGTCGAGAAGGACGCGTCCCTGCTGCATGAGCACCATGGAGAAGTGCCGCCTACGGTCGAAGGTCACGCGTGAGTAATCGCCTTGCATGTCGTTGTCCTCAGTTCGATGGAATGACGGCGTTGCCGATACCGGCGGGGGTGAATTCGTCGAGGCGGATGCGAAGGTTTGCCTCGCGCTGGGGTTCGAAACGGTCGTGGAAGACGCCCATGGCCGACTCGTCGTCGGCGCCGCGGGCGATCTCAGGAGCGGTCGTGGAGTGCAGGCGGCAATAGGCGGGAGCGCCGTACCGCAGGCTCTCGAAGCGCGGCCGCACGCGCCGTTCGGCCTGCCGCTTTTCGCGGTCGGGTTTCACGGCGGCGATGGCGGCGTCGGGCTGGCAGTCGTAGCGCCGCGGCGTGCGCGAGCAGTCGGGAACGTAGCAGAAGCGCATGCAGCCGATCTGGCTGCGCGCCACTCGGACGCGGCCGTGGAAAATGCAGTTCTCGGCCAGCTCGATCGCGTGTACGTTGACCTCCCCGATGACCGTGCAGCGCGCGATGGTCAGCAGCGCGTGGGCGACGGCGCGCCCGCTGCCGCTCACGCCGATCGCTTCGAGATCGTCCCTGGTGGCGTCGACGATGCTGTCGGTAATCGACACGCGCAGGGGGTCGGTCAGTACTTCGTCCTGGTCGACGAGGATCGAGCCGACGATGCTGTGCTCGATATTCACCCGCGCCGTCGTGCCGAGCAGCTCGATGCTCGGCGCGGTCTCGTGCTCGGGCTGGCAATCGTGACCGAGCGTCCACCCCGGCACGAGCGTGCAGTGGCGGATGACAACGCACGACAAACGATTCTGAATCTGCAATCCCTGCCCGGCGATGAGCAGTCCATCGAGAATGAAGCGCGGATCATGCGCGGACGGATCCTCGGCGGTTGGACCGGAGACGAGCATCGCGTCTCCGCGGCTGGTCCGCTCGTCCATCAGCCTCACCACCGGCCGCGCGCCGTTGCGTGCCCGCAACTCGAGCTTTCGGCCGGGTTTCAGTTCGATCTCGATGCCCTCGGTGTACGCGGCGCTGTCGGCGATTTCGATGATGGCGTCGGGATGTTTGTCCTGTTCCTTCAGCCACGATTGAAGCGCTGCGTTGATGGTCGCGAAGTACTCCGGGTGCGCGGCGGCTTCATCCTGGCGCACGGTGTAGACCTTTCGTCCGGCGGACGGACTGAGCGCGCGTTCGTATTCGCCGCCGCCGAGGTCGGCGGTGAACGCGTAGTGATACGACACGCGCACGTTCTTGGCCGGGTGATCGTCGGCGAAAGCGATGCGGCCGAGGTGTGGATCGACGGCGACCTGGTCGCCTTTCGGGCTGTAGATCCAATCGCTCAGATCCGCCGCCACGATCCGCTCCAGCGCCAGGGGATGATCGTCGACCCAGATCATGAGGCTCTTACCATCGCCGTAGTAATCGGCGGTCCGTTCGTCGAACGCGCGGCGGCGGATGGCCGTAGGGACGTTCATTTCATCCGCGATGTGCGTCGGCTCCGGCTCGTCGACTGGCAATGTGCAGAGCTGCGTGTCGTTGCCGAGAACGCTGAAGGTGAAGCGGTTGCGATCGCGTTTCCGCGCGCGGCGCTCGAGGTGATACGCCGGTGCATGCGTCACCGAGTATTCGCCGAGGGGCCAGACGAAGAGGCCGGCGCTGGGGATGTTGTAGCGGCGGCGGACGTCGACCGTGTGCGCGAGCTCGTCGAAGGGACCATCGATGCGGTCGAGAGCATCGGCATCGCGAAGATCGGCGAATCGTCCGCGGGCGGGTTGCAGATGATTGAGGTTCTGCGCGACCGCCAGCAGACGGTAGAACTCGACGGCGCGCCCCGGCCAGCCGGCCACGTCGCGCGACATCGACTCGAGAATGGCCAGCGTTCCTTTGCGCCTGCGGTCGCGGATGGTGTGGGCGACGTGCGCACGCGGGACCAGAATGCGGTTCCGCGCCGCCCCTTCCGCCGTGGCGGGTGATCCGGGATCGCCTCCTTCGTGCACGGGACGATAGCCGACCAACTCCGCGATGTACGGCACCATCCACTCTTCGCAAGTCTCGATGAACCAGTTTTCGTAAAGCTGCGCGATGTCGTGTTCGACGACGCCGGCCTGTTCGTCGATCACGCGCAGGAGCGCGCGCAACGGCTGGCCGTATTCGGCGTCGCGCTTGCGATAGACGCCCGGCAGAAGTTCGTAAAGACGATCGGCGCGCGCGTCGCTCAATTCGAAAGCTCCGTGAGGATCAACGTGTCAGGAACGGCGGGGCTGAGATAAACCAGTTCCGCGGGCAGGATGCTGGACAGGCGGCGCACCGCGCCGGCGGAGGGGCGCGCTTTCGCCGCGCGGATGCGGTGATGCAACTTGAAACTCCCGCTCACACCCGCGTCTTCGCTTACGGAATCGAAGACATCGAGGTCGACGTAGACAACGCCGGCCTGCGCCTGGATGGCGCTGATCGCTTCGCTGTTGAGCGCATCCTGACCGAGCTCGCGGCGCGCGAAACCGAACGTATCGAGCAGCGCGGCGCGGATCTTCGGCTCGACCGCCTCCCAGAGGTAGTCGGGATCGAGCTTGACCTTCGCGCTGATCATGAGCAGCTTGACTTTGCGCAGGGCCAGCTGGAGGCCCTGCATCGGATCGCCGTACTGCCGCAGGGCATTGCGGAGGTTGATGAAGAGATCGGACGTCGTGGAGATCGGGATGTCGTCCGATCCGGCGATGGTGAGATGCACGGCCTGGCGGCGGCCGTCGGAGAGCAGCGCGGCGGCGGCCTTGCCGATGCCGGCGTAGGTGCGGGCGAAGTCTTCGTAGTCCTGCGTGGAGACAAGCCGGTCGAGGGCCATCACCGCCATGGGAGCATTGCGGCGGGCGGTGTCGCGGTCCTCGCGGTTCGCGCCGCCGGTGGCGGGCAGCGGGTTGATCACGCTCTTCACGCCGAGGGGCCGCGTGGCCAGAAGACTGATCTGGCCGGCCGCGACGTTGCCCGGCGCGCCGATGCCGGTGCGGTAGACGCTGGCCACGTTCTCGCGGCCGGTGGGAAGCCGTGCACCCGAACGGCCATCGCCGAAGATCACCGTGGTCTTATCGTCATCGCCGGTGGCGGTGATGAAGCGGCGATCCTTCGGGCCCAGGCCGGCCAGGGTTTCCACTTCGTGCCAGAGGACGTCGTTGACGCGGACGGCGAGCGTACTCTCGGCGCCGGCGGGGGTGGCCGCGGAGAGGTAGGTGAGCGGCGACTGGCGAAGGGGCATTTCCTGCATCTCTTTGCCCGCGTCGCCGCTGCCGAGGACTTCGACGTGCGTTTCTCCGTGCGTGGCTTTGACCACGTTGCCGTAGATCGTCACGGTATCCAGCCGGTAGCGGTACGACAGCGCGTTGGCCAGCAGCAGCGTGCTGTGCGTCCGTTCGCCGGGGAGCGGAGGAAGAGGACTCTGTTTGACGCCCGCCAGCATGGCCAGCTCGGTCGCGTTGACGCCTGTGACGTTGGGGATGTCGACTCGCTCGCCGCTGATGAGCAGCCAGCGTCCCGACTGCAGTCCGCCGACGAGATCGGCCAGCTCGATGCTGTTGCCCTCGACCGGATTGGCAATCGGATCGATCGGTTCGTCGGCCAGCGGAAGCAGCTCGCTTTGCGCGTAGACGACGGTGTTGCGGATGGCGTCGAAGTCGTTGGGAATCAGCTTCGTTATCTGGTTCTCCACGGGAAGCGTTAACTTGACATCGATCCAGTTGACCTTTGCTCCATCCGCGGGTGCTACCAGATGGATGTCGGTGGTCTTGCCCGAGAGGCCGTAAACGCCGCGGCCGACGGACGCTTTGACTGTGCCGGCTTTCGCGATGAGGGTCTTGCTTTCAGTGAGGCTGGTTTTATCCGTATCGACCACGACCCAGCTATCCTGCAGGATCGACTCGTAGCTGGTGTCGAGATGGACGAGGTCGGGCTCTTCGTACGGGTCGCGTTGGTTGATGATGTTCTCGTGTTTGTCGTCGTACTCCGGTTCTACGACATGCCACCGATCGTCCGTTACGGGGCGTGTTTGCGCGGTCGGAAGCTCGGGTGGACGCGTCGCCGTGGCGTTGTATCCGAACAGCGGCGCGGTCACGCGCAGTGCGAAGACCCGCACGGATGGAGGCTTCGCGATTTCCACGTTCGCCAGCGCTTGATAGAGCGATGTGCTGAGGCCGGGACGAAGAACGGACAGCAGCTTCGAACTGCCGTCGGCTGACTTGCCGAACGCGGTGTCGAGACTTCGGCCGAGATCCAGCGCGCTGGCGGGCGGCGTCGACGGCGTTTGTTCCAGCGCCGCGAGGAGCGCTGCCTGAGGATCGTCTTCCGCGGCTTTCGTGAAATCCGCATTCGTTTCGAGAACAGGCTCTGCGATGCCGGTTTGACTCTCTTCCGCCTTCCCGATCAACTCGCGCGTCAGTTCGGCGAGCCATGGCTGGAGACGGACATAGCCTCTCGCTCGTGCTTCCGCGAGCCGAGCCTTGAGCCGCGCGATGACCGGGGTGAGATCACTGCCTTCCGGGAGCGTTTCGAGATGATTGAGGTCGGCGATCGTTCGCCTCGACGTCGCGTTCTGCGTAATGCCGAAGAGCGCGATCTGCTTGTAGTGTTTCGCGATCTGGCTGAGGGTGACGGCCGGGGGCTTGACCGGATTCTTCGGTGGCGCGATCAGACGCACGTGGGTGCGGTTAGCGGCCGTATCGGGCTCGACGCTGCGCACTCTACGCACGATCTGTTTTCCCGCATCGTTGCTGAAAACGAGCAGCAGCGGATCGTTCGGCTTGAGCTTTGTGGTGACGCCCTGGAGATAAAGATCTTCGAAGGTGTTGGCTGCGTCGAAATTGATCGTTTGCGGTCGCGTCGTGCGCGGCGTGAGGACGTTCCACTCGGTACGCGCCTCCAGATCGGCGGAGGTCTCGAACGACTGCGGCAACTCGCCGGGACCGGGAAGACTCTGCGCGCGCGTACCGGCCGGGATGACCACCGGCGCGCTCTCTTTTTCGAGCGTGTACGCGAGGTAGACACTTGAGGCAACGCCCGGCCGCACCCGGTAACCGATCAGCCGCGCCAGCTCCAGAACGGAGAGGCGCTCGGTGGCCGTGCGCAGAAATCCTTCGTTGGCGATGCGCTCCTGATAGAAGGTCAGCACGTCGGCCACGACTGCCCACGCGTCGAGCATGGCGATGGCGGGATCCGAAGACTGGCGCGTGGTCAGCGCCAGCAGCGGACGGAGAAGATCCGTCGTCAGCGGAACGGGCAGGCCGTTCTCTTGGAAATCTTCGGGCGCGAGCTCGATCTCGGAGAGGCGTGCCTTCATGGTCCGGAAGAAGCTGCCGTGCGTGCCGGCGCGATAGCGCAGCGCGCTGAGGCCGGCCCGGTTGACCACGGTAGCCGGCGTGAGTTTAGCGATGCCGGAGCAGCAGGCGCAGGTCTCGCTCATCGTCCGCCTCGCAGGTTCAGTTTCAGAACGCCGTGGTCAGGCATGCCGGGATCGTTGTCGAGCCGCGCCACTTCCAGCGCGGCAAGCGGCAGGATGCCGTTCTCGATCTCGTCATGCGCGTCTTCGTGCAGCCGCTGTAGCCGCGTCACGGTGACGCTCTCCACGCCGTTCACGGCTTGGGCCGCGGCGACGAGCCGGCTGAGCCTCACGCCCTCGCCGAAGGTGAGATTGTCGGGATGGAAGAAGCCGCGCCGCCCGCCGCCGAGCTCGCGATTGCTGAAGAGGTCGAGAAGGTCGGCCTTGACGTGCGCCCGCAGATAGTGCGGAAGCACGCAGATGTGAAGGGCGACGTCGAGCGCGACGTAGCGCGCTGGCGTGACGCGGAGGTCGTGGCCGATCCTGCGATAACGATGCAGGTAGCCGTCGACTTCGTCGCGCAGTGCGTCCTGCAACTCCTCGCGGTCGCGCGGATCGATGGCCACCTGCGCTTCGTACCAACTGCCCGTCCACCGAAGAGACGGAGCGGCCGCGCGTTGGATGGCCGCGGGATCGCTCCGCTCGGCCAGGCGCGCGTAGTCGTCGCTGATCACGGCGCGCTCGATCTTCCGGATTGCACCCGGCGCGAACAGCTTCACCTCGGCCAGCGGTTCGGGCTCGGTCCCGCCTTGCGCGGGTAACGGATTGCGCACGCGCCGAGTTCCGCCGCTGTCGCTGCCATGGAAAAACACGATCTTCGAAATGGCCTCGGCGCCGACGTTTCCGCGCCTGCCGTTTCCGGTTCGATACGTCGCCGTGAGCGTCGTTCCGGGACGAGGCGCGCGTCCGCTGCTGCCGTCACCGAAGCGAAGATGCGCGCGCCCGTCATCGTCGATCTCGACGACGAAATGGCGATCCTGCGAACCGCTGTCGAGCAGGTCGGCGTGCGCAGTCCAGGATTCGCCGGTCCCACCCTCCGTTAGCCGAACGGACGGAATCGCTTCGCGTGGATCCTGCATGAGCGCCAAGCTGGCCGGTCCGAGCGTAGCCTCGCTGCCGATTCCCGCGACGTCGGCCAAGCTCTCACCGAACATCTCCCCGAGCTCAGCGTTTTCCATGTCACCGAGCTGGTAACCCGAGCGGGCGCGCGCCGCGAGCGCATGCACGCGCCGCGACTTCTTCGCCAGCAGCCGCGCTTCGCGCTCCAGCAAATAGGCGAGCGCATGACCCTGCGCCTGCGCGCCCGGCTTTGCCAGCCCTGCATCCTTCGCTGCCTTGGCGCCAAAAATCGTGGTGAGCTCGGCGATCTCGTCGGTGCTG
>Ga0207650_10002238_pt1 | contig 13508 bp, 9 predicted proteins | sample KBSS63metaG_FD_184325 | JGI IMG/M metagenome (GOLD analysis project Ga0207650, IMG submission 184325) | Switchgrass rhizosphere microbial communities from Kellogg Biological Station, Michigan, USA - KBS S6-3 metaG (SPAdes) (version 2) | ecosystem: Host-associated > Plants > Roots > Rhizosphere >...
TCAACAAAAAGCAATTCCGGGAGCAACGGGTCGTAACTGGAACAGCTACAACAACAGGGTGAAATTAGAAAATGACGTCGATGAAACGGAAGCAAAGCTGCTTTTACCGGATCCACAAACCAACGGCGGGTTACTCATAGCTGTTGATACAAAGGCCGTTGACGAAGTGAAAGAAATTTTTGCAATGCACAATCTTCAAGAATTTGCCGAACCCATTGGCCAATGTGTTGCTAAGAGAGAGAAGGCGATTTATGTAAACTAATCCAGGAGCGTATCAATTCGTTCTGCAAGCTTTCTATCCTTATCCGTTACAACATCACCTGCATCATGTGTGGAAAGCCATACTTCAACAGTGTTCCAAACGTTTGTCCACTTTGGATGGTGATTCATTTTTTCAGCTATCAAGGCAACTCTTGTCATAAAAGCAAAGGCTTCACTGAAATCTTTGAATTCAATTTTGCGGTAAAGCGAATTATTTTTTTCTTCCCAGTTCATGGCTAAGGTTTTTTCAAAGTTAGAAAACCAAATGCTCTTTGTTCTTTATCTTTTCATTGGTTAATTCTACTACAAGCTGTACACCATTGACGGTGCGAATAGATTGAACTAAATGTTGTAGCGATTCGTCTGAAACAAAATCATCTTTTAATAACCACAGAAAATCGAGGTGTTTGAATTCGGGAAGCAAATACTCACCGTCGCAATGGTTATTGTATAGATAATGCTTTAAAAAAGCCGATGATTCAGAATATTCATACACAGCAAAAAAATATGTGCGGCTTTTTTTATTTAATTGAATCTCAAGTTCATTGTTAATACGGAAATCAATTCCAAGAAGATTATTTAGTTGCCAGCAGAATTGGTAGTCTTTCATGGGAGCCATAATGCCGAGAAGCTTGGTTTCTTCAAAAAAACCATCCATCATGTCCTTCGTGTCCAGTACAAGCTTCATAAGATTGGTTTTGGTTTTAAAAAATATTAAAACTCAAGGGCTGAAGAAAGTGTTTGACCATTTCTTGTATAAGTAACAGTCGCTTTATCTCCTTTCTTGAATTTACCAAGCGCTTGCATGTATCCTTCCAATGAGTTGGTTTTAAAATCACCAATGGAAAGAATAACATCCCCGGTTTTGAGTCCTGCTTTTTGTGCAGGTCTTTTATCGCTCACACCGTCCACCCGTACGCCTACACCATTAAATGTATAATCAGGCATGATTCCCATAGTTACATTAAACCTTGCTGATGTAGTGCTTTGCGTTTCTCTTGTTTTTGTGAAAACCAATTTAGTTTTTTGTTTGTCCTCCGATTCAATTACGCTCAGTATATGCTTGACGATTTTCATCTCGCCCGTATAATTGATCTTGTCAAAATCGTCTGTTGGCTTATGATAATCTGGGTGAAGCCCTGTGAAATAAAAAAGTACAGGAATGTTTTTTAAATAAAAAGAAGTATGGTCGCTTGGCCCGGTACCACTTGAATCAAAACGGAAATTCAAGCCATCTGCATACAATTTTTTCTTACCGGTTACATTGTAAACCTGCCCCCACGAAGGTGAAGTTCCATAACCTCCAACAGTAAGTACATGAGTTGAATCGTTTAATCTTCCTACCATATCCATGTTGATCATGTAGTTCACCTTGTCTATATCAATGGTTGGATGTGTTGTAAAATATTTGGAACCATATAGTCCAAGCTCTTCGCCGGAAAAACCAATGAATACGTAATTATTGTTTTTGAGTTTGGTTGATTTTAATAATCTCGCCAGCTCAATTAAAGCAGCAGTTCCGCTGGCATTATCATCAGCGCCATTATGAATCTGTCCCTTTTTTTCAACTTCCCTGGAATTTCCATCTTCACCGTATCCCAAATGATCTAAATGCGCACCAAGAACAACAGTTGTTGCCGCACTGTTATTAATGTAACCGACCACATTTGTGCCCACTCTTTTTTTATCTGTTATATCAACCTTTAGTTTTACATCCAGGGTAGCAGATTCGTCGCTTAAATACTTTTTTGAGGCCTCTTTTGAGAGATAAATCACTGGAATGGAAACCGGCTCCAATTTTTCTTTAGCATCGAACTTCAAACCATCTTCTTTGTTGGAGCTATTGTAAAGAAATACACCCGTTGCTCCTCGTTTGGCAGACTCCTTAGTGGATTTGATGATTGATTCGGTTAAATCAAAGTGCGGATTGTTTGCATTGCTTTCCAGTATATCTTTTAAATCAAAAAACCAGGGTGTGCCTGATTCCTGTAAAGCCATGGAGGATAATCCTTCGAGCGTAGCATTTGCACTTATAACCAGGGGGAAATAATCCTTTTCCAGTACAAGGTTTTTTCCATCAATCGTAAAAAAACTAGTTGGGTTGATTTGCTTTCCTTCATTGACATCAAACGGTTGCAAAAAACCATTTGTGCCTTTAGGCTCCAATCCAATCGCCGAGAACTGCTTTGAAACGTATAAACCTGCGTTTATTTCACCTGCGGTTCCGGTTCTTCTTCCTTCTAATTTATCATCGGCAAGAAATTGAATGTGTTTTTGCAGATTTGTAACCAGCTGTTTTTCGTCCTTTTTAAGTTTTTGGGCGTGGGCTGCTATTGCTGTAAACAAAACAAACAGTATATAAAATTTCTTATTCACGAAGGATGATTTTTATCAGAGAACAAAAGTATTTTGAATGACTAAACCAAAGAGACGAAATTTTCATTTCTTCAAAATATTCTTTTTCCCTAAGCTTTACTTAAAACTTCCGATCTCGTAAATGCCAGCAGGCCTTCGCAGTTTATTTTTGGAGATTCTATTGTGTCAAGAAGAATCATCCATATTGCACTGGTGGGAAATCCTAATAGCGGAAAAACCTCTCTTTTCAATTCCTTAACAGGAATGAACCAGAGAGTTGGAAACTTCCCTGGAGTTACTGTCGATAAAAAAACCGGTGTTACACCCATTTCTGATACCATCACCGGAAACATTATTGATCTTCCCGGAACCTATAGCCTTTATCCCAAACGACTAGACGAATGGGTAAGCTACCGTGTGTTGTTGAACCAGGACAAAGAAATTAAAGCTGACATTTTTGTAGTGGTAGTTGATGCCAGCAATTTAAAGCGCAACCTTCTTTTTTGTTCGCAGATTATTGACCTGAAAAAGCCGGTTGTTGTTGTTCTATCAATGGCTGACCTTGCCAAAAAGAAAGGCATTCAGGTTAATATACCGGAACTTGAGAGAGAGTTAGGTGTTCCGGTTGTTGCCGTGAACGCAAGGAAAGGCAAAGGTGTAACACAATTAAAAAAAGCAATTGAGCAAACGGCATCAAATCTTTACAAAATCCCTGCGAGGGATTTTATAGAAAATAAACTATTGGCAGCTGCTCCCATTGAGGAATTGAGGTCAGTAATACACGAAGCCAGCGACTATTCTGCTATTCATTATTTAATTAACCATGAAGAATTTTCACTTGATCAGGTAACACAGGATACAATAGAAAACATCGAACGCAAACATAATTTCAATCATACTAAAACACAGGCAAAAGAAATTTTGCAACGCTATGGCCGCATCAAACATATCATGAATGTTGCGGTTACAGAACCGGATCCTTTAGAACAAAAAATATTTACAGACAAGCTGGATAATGTTCTATTGCATCGTCGCTGGGGATATTTAATTCTGTTGGTTGTGTTGTTTGTACTTTTTCAAAGCGTGTTCTGGTTGGCACAGTATCCAATGACATGGATCGAAATGTTTTTTTCAACTGCCAGCTCCTGGTTGTTGAAAGTTTTGCCCGTGGGTTGGTTCAGCGATCTTGTTGTTAATGGTGTGGTTGCGGGTTTAAGTGGTATCATGGTTTTCGTACCACAGATTATGATCCTTTTTGGGTTGATTACTTTACTGGAAGATAGTGGCTATATGGCCCGTATCAGTTTTCTTACTGATCGGTTGATGAGGACTGTTGGCCTGAATGGGAAAAGTGTGATGCCTTTGATTAGTGGTTTTGCCTGCGCTGTTCCAGCTATCATGAGTGCAAGAAATATTGAAAACAGGAAAGAACGATTGCTTACTATTTTGGTTACACCGCTAATGAGTTGTTCGGCAAGGCTTCCTGTTTTTACAATACTAATTGGTCTTGTTATTCCGAATAAATATTTGCTTGGGTTTTTCAGCATTCAGGCATTGGTGATGATGGGACTGTATTTATTGGGATTGTTCATGGCACTGATTGTTTCCTATGTAGCCAAGTGGTTTATTAAAATAAAGGAGAGAAGTTTTTTCATACTGGAACTACCAACCTACCGAACGCCGCGTTTAAAAAATGTTGGCCAGGCCATGGTGAATAAGGCAAGAATTTTTGTTACCGACGCAGGAAGGATCATTATGGTGATTAGCCTGGTGCTTTGGGCATTAAGTTCGTTTGGGCCAACAAAAAAAATGGCTTCTGTTACAAGCAGATACGAAAGCCTGATTCTTCAGCATCCAACACAGAAAGATTCTTTGGAAACCGAATGGAGCGCTGAAAAACTTAAAAACTCCTATGCAGGTATTTTAGGAAAATCAATTGAACCAGCCATTGAACCATTAGGATATGACTGGAGAATAGGCATTGCCTTGATTACTTCCTTCGCCGCCAGAGAAGTGTTTGTAGGAACCATGGCCACCTTGTATAGCGTTGGCGAAAACGATGAAGGGCTCCTGCTAAGAGATAAATTACATGCTGCAAAGAAAAAGGATGGCACTCGGTTGTTTACCCTGGCAACCGGCATTTCGTTGATGCTGTTTTACCTGTTTGCCATGCAGTGTATGAGTACACTGGCTGTTGTAAAACGCGAAACCAAGAGTTGGAAATGGCCCGTCATTCAGTTTGTTTACATGACAGCCATCGCGTATGTAATGAGTTTAATCGCCTATCAATTACTAAAATAATCCCACACCAATTTGGACAGCTTTTTTGTCAATATCCAGGCTTCATTGTCATTTTTCCATGAATGATCCTTGTTATTTTTTGTACATACACAAAATATATAACGGGCACCGCGACCATTAACAAATAATACTTCGCTCCTGCTTTCATCCACTGCGCCGTTTTTGCTGGCTACAAAAACATCCGAAGGAATTTGTGAAATGGCTTGTTCATCCCAAAAGTTTCTGCTAAGTAAACGAAGCATTTGAGCGCTTCTTTCCTTGTTGATGACCTCACCTTTTGATATTTTTTCCATGATGGTTGCTATTTCTTTCGGCGTAGTTTGACCCCAACCAAACTGAGACCGGTTTACTTCGCGTCCGGGTGTTCTTGAATTTACTCTTGTATATCTCAAACCAAGACTATCCAGTATTTCATTGATTCTTGTGCCTTTACCTGCCAAAGTTTGAAGCCAAAGGCTTGCAGTATTGTCACTCATGGTTAGCATTAACATCATCACTTTACCCAATTCAATTCTTTGAGTATCCTTGAAAGAACCGAGCATATCGACACCAGCATATAACAATGAGTCCCTGTAAGTTATTTCCTGGTGATAATCCAATTCACCCTTATTGAACTTGTCCATAATGCCAATAAGGATTGGAATTTTTACCATACTCGCTGTAGGAAAAATAGTGTCAGCATTAATAGAAACAATTTTGTTGTTGTCCAGATTTTTTATGTAGATACCAATGGAACCTTGAAAACCCCTGATGCTTGATTCAACCTGATTTTGAAGTTTTTTATCAATTTTTTGTGCAAATAGATGAATAGAAGAAAACGTAAGCACAGCCAGCACCAATATTTTTTTCATTAAAACGATTTTTGCTGCGGCTTGCCTGTTGTTTTAATTTGACCGGTCTTCATATAATCCAAAACCAAAAAGCAAAAAGCTTTGATGCCGGTTTTCATTCCGCCTTCGTCAACATAAAAATCCGGCGTATGATGTGCAGCAGTTTCTTTAGTATCCGTTCCCGGGGGCATTCCACCAATATAAAAGAAGAGTGAAGGCACCTTGGCAGCGAAGTACGAAAAATCTTCAGCACCGGTAACGGCATCCATTACAATGGCGTTGTTGTTGGTAGCTTTTTGTAAGGAAGGAATCATTTGCCGGGTTAGATTCGGATCGTTGTATGTAACCAGTGTTTTGGTATTAATCTTTACGTCCGCAGTAGCTCCCGAAGCTTCAGCAATTTTTTTGGCTGTCCGTTCAATTCGCATCCATACGTCTTTTTGCATAGCTGTATCAAGAGTGCGAATTGTTCCGCCAAGTACAACTTCTTCAGGTATTATATTTTCACGAACTCCAGCTTTAAATATCGTTGTTGAAATGACAATAGCATTTTTTGTTAATTCAGTCTGCCTGCTTACAATCGTTTGTAGTCCCTCAATAATCTGTGTGCCAATAACAACAGGATCAATTCCCAACCATGGTTGTGCACCGTGGGATTGTTTTCCGTGAATGGTGATGGTAAACCAATCGGAGGCAGCCATCATTCCCTGTTCTCTATATTTAATTTGTCCCACCGGTGTTTGGGCATTAATGTGCAATCCGAACATTACATCCACTTTTGGATTCTCCAAAACTCCTTCCTTTACCATCAATGGCGCACCGCCTTCTTCACCAATTGGCGGGCCCTCTTCTGCAGGTTGAAAAATAAATTTTACGGTGCCTGCTAAATCCTTTTTCATTCCGGATAAAATTTCCGCAACGCTCATTAACATGGCTACATGTGTGTCATGCCCGCATGCATGCATTACGCCGACATCCTGGCCATTAAACGTTGATTTTACTTTGGACGCAAATGGAATGTTCACTCGTTCAGTAACAGGCAGGGCATCCATGTCGGCACGAAGACCAATAACCGGCCCAGGCTTTTCTCCACGCAGTGTACCAACTACACCCGTTTTCGCCACGTTTTCTTTTACTTCAATGCCGAGCGAACGCAAATGGTCGGCAATGATCTTTGAGGTTCTTATTTCACGGTTACTCAACTCCGGATGTTCATGAAAATCTCTGCGCCATGCAACGTATTTGGGTTCAATTTTTTTTACAGCTGATTCAATTTGTGACTCAACTGTCGTTTTTTGAGCGTTCACGGTTGTCAGGTAAAGGCAGGCGGTAGTATACAGGACAAATTTTTTCACGTGTTAGATTGAAAAATAAATTTAGGTTATTGGACGTAATGGAAACTAGAATTGTCAGGATGTAGTTTTGGTAAGTACCGTTCCAGCTGAAGGGTTTTTTGAATCAAGTTTTTATAGTATCTACTCAAAAAGGCCATTCATTCGCTTATGTATTGCATTGATCGGGTTGAACACGAGATATCTTCATACATGTAAGGATATTTATTTCTCTTAATTCCACAATAATTAATGAGTTGATATTTTTCATCTAAAAAAAGAAAATCATGAGCGAAGCAACATTCAAGCAAACCAGTGTTAATCTGAATAAAGCGCTATGGGAGAAAGGTGACTTCACCCGCATAGCTGAAACCATGCGCGAAAGCGGCACCGCACTTATTGAAAAACTAAATATTCACCAGGGGTTTAACGTACTTGATCTGGGATCTGGCGATGGCACTACGGCTATTCCGGCTGCCAGGCTTGGTGCAAATGTATTGGCAGTTGATATTGCCCGTAATCTGGTTGCAGCAGGGAACAAGAGGGCGAAAGAAGAAGGACTTGACAATTGTATCTTCCGCGAAGGAGATGCAACGAATCTGGAGGGCTTGCAAGACGAAAGTTTTGATATGGTTGTAAGCATCTTTGGAGCCATGTTCGCACCAAAACCATTTGACGTGGCAAAGGAAATGGTTCGGGTAACCCGAAAAGGCGGTTCTATCGTGATGGGCAACTGGATACCGGGAGATCCAACACTTGTGGCACAAATTCTAAAAATTAGTTCTTCTTACACACCCGCTCCCCCCGAAGGATTTGTAAGCCCAATGCTTTGGGGTGTAGAAAGTAATGTGGTAGAACGGTTTGAAAACGCTGGTGTACCTCGCGAAAACATTTCATGTGTTAAGGACACGTACACTTTTAATGCTCCATTTTCACCAAAAGAATTTTTAAATCAGTTCAAAAATTTCTACGGGCCTACCATGAATGCATTTGACGCAGCGGCAAAAAATGGTATTGCCGATGAACTGCAACGAGAATTGGAAGAATTATTTGTACAAGAAAATAAAAGCGGTGATCCAAATACAACGTCTATCCCGGCAACGTTTTTAAGAGTGACCGTTAGAAAATAACCTATATAATTTCGCGGTCTTATTATTGCCACAGCATCTTCCTTGCATTCAATTTTGCAAAGAAGATGCTGTGATATTTTTAGAGTAATGGAACGATTAGTTCAGTAACCCTACTTATGGGTTTTACGCCGCTCAACAGTATTATCTGCAAACGAACATCTGTTCGTCGCCACTTATCCAAACCTTAACGTTATTTAACCGCTTTTCACTGAGGTTGCGAATATCTTCGTAGTCACATTACCAGCTTATGAAGAAATTATACCTTATTGTTTTGTCAATCCTCATTTTTGGCATTACCTCATATGCCCAAAAGGTAAACGGTATTGCAAAAGGTATTTTGCAGGATTCTGTTTCTGCTGCTCCCCTGGCAGATGCAACGATTTCCATCATTCGCAGCCGCGACTCCTCACTAATTTCATTTACAGTAACGAGTGGCAGCGGTTATTTTGAAATAAAAAATATTGAATCAGGTACATACAATCTTCTTATTTCTTACACCGGGATGCAAAGTTTTAAAAAGCAATTTGTAATTAGCGCTGGCAATCCGGTTACTGATTTCGGTACAATAAAACTAGATCGTAATTATAAAGCATTGAACGAGGTTGTAGTGAAAGACGATGCTCCAGTAAAGATTAAGGGTGACACCGTTGAATTCAGGGCAGAATCTTTTAAATCAGTTAAGCCTAATGCATCTGTTGAAGATCTTTTGAAAAAAATACCCGGAATGGAAGTAGCCAAGGATGGTACAGTAAAATCTCAGGGTGAGCAGGTGCAAAAAGTATATGTGGATGGAAAGGAGTTTTTTGGTAACGATCCTAAAATGGCTACAAGAAACCTTTCGCAGGATATGGTGGAGAGCATTCAGGTATATGACGATATGAGTGAGCAGGCAAAATTTACCCAGATGGATGATGGCAGCAGAACGAGAGCTATTAATATCAAACTTAAAAAGGATAAAAAGAATGGTGTGTTTGGAAAGGCAATGGCTGGGGGTGGTACCAATGGACGTTATCAGTCAACTCTTAGCCTGAACCATTTTAAAGGTGATCGGCAGATTTCTTTAGTGGGATCTGCGAATAACCTGGATAGACAAAACTTTACGTTCAACGATATTGCTGGTGGAATGGGGATGGGTTCATTTAATGGTGGAGGAAACTTTGGTGGTGGAAACACAGTAATTCGTGGAGGCGGCGGTGGAGGCAGTGGCGGAGGATCTGGAATTAGCTCGCCAATTTCTTTAGGCTTGAATTATCGCGACGTGTGGGGACCAAAGATCACTGTTGCAGGAAGTTTAAATGGTTCAAGTACCCGGAATATTTTAGAAAAATCGTCGTTTGGCCAGGAAAAATATACACCGTCCAGCAATAATCCAACGGATTCTATAGCAGATAAAGAAAACGTCACAAACAGTAATAATCTTAATCAAAACCTCCGTTTCAATTTCAGGCTGGAATACAAAATGGATTCGCTTAATTCATTGTTGTATTATCCCAGTTTTACCCTTCAACATTCTGATGGATTTAGCTATAATGCATTACAATCATATGCTACACTTCCAGGCGTTCCGAAGTATTTGGCGTTAAACCAAAAGAGAACCAATGATAACAACAGAGATGGATATTCTATGAATCAAAATGTTTTATTCCGTCACAAGTTTTCAAAAAGAGGGCGAACTTTAACCGTCGGATTAACGAGCACACTCAATCAAAGCGATGGCGGAGGAATTGTGTACTCACCTTATAACTATTATACCCGTAATGAAGTTATATATAAGTCCACTATACTCGATCAACAGTCCACTCAAAAAGTAAAGGGATTTAATAATACGGTGAGTACATCTTATACCGAGCCCCTTGGGCGAAACAAATTGTTGGAATTCAATTATGCTTATACAAATAATCAATCAACATCCGATAAAAAAACCTTTGATATGGACACAGCCTCTCATAAATATGAGGCCATAAACAAAGCATCGACCAATTATTTTGAGAATGATAATATTTCGCATCGTTTAGCTGCCAATTTCAGGGTGCAACAAAGAAAATACAATTACCAGGTGGGCATTGGCGAACAAATTAATCATCTTACCAGTAGAAGCCTCAGGGCTGTAACAGGAAAAGACACTACAGCCAAACAAACATTTGTGAATTTATATCCAACGGCGACATTCACTTATAATTTCACACGTAATAAAAACTTGCGTTTCAGATATTCAGGAAGAACCAACCAACCGACGATTAGCCAATTACAGAATGTTCCAGACTATAGCAATCCTTTACAGGTAAAAACGGGTAATCCATTTTTGGATCCTGAATTTAGTAACAGTTTTAACCTGAACTATAATACTTTCAACATGGTTAATTTCCGTTACTTTTCAGCCAATTTGAGTGTTTCCCAAACGTCAAATAAAATTGTAAACAGTACAGACGAGTTACCGAAAATCTATACCACGCCTAACGATACGTCTACTAAGGGAAAGCAACTGATACTTCCTGTAAATCTTGACGGCAGTTATTCCAATTCCGGATTTTTGACAATTGGTCTTCCATTTAGAAACCCAAAATTGAAAGGAAGCACGTTCAATTCAACAACAATGGCGACGTATAACCGGGATGTGAGTATGTTTTATAGAAAAGTGAATTACGCCAAAACGCTCACATTAACACAAACAGAAGGAATCAACTATACCTATAAAGAGAAACTTGATATTGGTCTCAGAGCAGCCTTGTCTTATAGCAGGGCCAGGTACGATTCAGCGCTCAAAACTCCAGACCAGGACTATTGGTCCCAAACCTATTCTGCCGATATGACCTTTGACTTACCGAAGGATTTTGTTTTTGAGACGGACTTTGATTATTACATTACAACCGGACAAACCAATGGTTATAATACAAATGTTCCATTATTGAATGCTTCTTTTTCAAAGCTTATGTTTAAGAACAAGGCAGGTCAATTAAAATTTGAAGTGCATGATCTTTTTAACCAGAATCAAAGCCTGACAAGAAATTTTTCTACAAATGGTTATGAAGACGTACGTACCAATGTAATTCAGAGATATTTTATGTTGTCTTTCACCTATAGCCTGAACAAAATGGGGGGTAAAAATATGCCCCAGCAGAATCAGAGAGGCTTTGGCGGTAGAAATATGAGAATGGGTCCTGGTTTTTAAAATGTAAGATTAACTATAAAAAAGAAAACCGCTGTGAAGCGGTTTTTATTTGATTATTCTTTTTTTGGTGGTCGAATAGCCGGCCACTGTTGATGATCCGAAAAACAAAACCCCAATAATGGATTTTGTGAAACGCCACAGATTCAAAGACGGCTGGTAGTACTCCCTATAAATCTTCACCTCCTGGCGGGCATGGACAATGTCTCTGTTTTTCATTTTGGATAATTTAAAATTTGTGGAAAACGCGTGGAGAAAATTAGTAAATCTTAATGACTAAACGAAGGATTTTTCTAATTTGTTGCACAACAAATAAGAAAAATCCGTGATTATGAAAATTTCGGTCTCGAAATGGGTCGGATTTTCCTACTTTTCTTATGCTTAGTCAGTGGTAGACAATCAAAACGTCCTGTCAATGCGGTTAGAACTTTGTTAATCCCCTGCCTTTACAAGAGGTATTTTATAGGTTAAGGCTATTTTTGGAAACATTTCATTTTATGAAAAAGTTTCTTTTTGTTGTTTGCGGCATTTTGACGTTCTCAATTTTTTCTAATGCACAGTCAAAAAAAATTGTGGCGGATAAAATTCTGGCAGTTGTAGGTGACAAAATCATTTTACAATCAGATATAGAAAATGCAATCAAAGACGCCGTTCGTAATGGCGGTACTGTACCGGAGAATGCTGAGTGCTCTATCCTTGAACAGGCGCTTATTTCAAAAGTGTTGATGTTGCAGGCTTTGAAAGATTCCTTGCCTATAACTGAAGAAGAAATAGAATCGGAATTAGAAAACCGTATTCGTTATTATATTTCCCAATTTGGCTCGCAGACAGAATTGGAAAGAGTGGCGGGTAAAACCATTTATCAATTAAAAGACGATTCCAGAGAATCCGTTCGTGAAAGAAAGTTGGCGGAGTCCATGCAGAAAAAAATTGTAGACATAATTAATGTAACGCCGACTGAGGTGAAAGCCTATTTCGACAGAATTCCGAAGGACAGTCTTCCCTTTTTTGAATCTGAAGTTGAAGTGGGACAAATTGCGGTGTATCCCAAGGCTTCCAGAGACCTGGAGCAGTTCATGGTAAGTGAGCTTACTCACTATAAGCAGGAAATAGAAGCTAAACATTCAACCTTTGATCAGACGGCAAGATTGTACTCCGAAGATCCCGGATCGAAGGAAAAAGGCGGTTTATATGAAATTGACCGGAATGAAAAAAACTGGGACCCTGATTTTATTCGTGCTGCATTTCGACTCAAGGACGGCGAAATCTCCCCTGTAGTCAAAACCAAATTTGGCTATCATATCATTCAAATGGTTCAGCGCAATGGGGATTTGGCAACAATACGACATATACTACGCATACCCCCTGTAACAGATGCTGAAATGGCCCAGGGGCTGTCTAAGCTTGATTCAGTTCGATCCAAAATCATTGCTGGAACTATGGACTTTAATGGTGCAGCATTTAAATATGGTGAGGATGAAGAACAGAAATACACAGGCCCGTACATCATGAGCTCGGATGGTGATACCTACAACAGGATCGATGAGTTGGATAAAGATGTTGTAGCGGTTTTAACAAAACTAAAAGTTGGAGAATATTCTCAACCCACTGTTTTCACCAACGAACGCACTGGTAAAAAAGGGGTACGTATTTTATTTCTTAAAACACGAACCGAGCCGCATCGTATGAACCTGCGCGATGATTACAACAAGATAAAGCAGGCTGCATTGGAAGAAAAAAAATACCAGTCACTGGAAAAGTGGTTAACCACTCACGTTCCCAACTATTATATCATGATAGATTCTGATAAGGCCAGTTGCCAGCAATTGCAGAAGTGGACCAACATTCAAAAAACATACGCATCAAAAAACTGAGAAAACTTAGAATAAGATAAAAAAGGCCGATAACCCCGGCCTTTTGTTTTTTGAGCTATCTTTAGTTGTAACAGCTGCGTATCCCCCTATTTCCATGTCATTTGCTATCAAAACTCTACCATCTTTTAAATCTGATTCGGACCTAAACGGTGCGGAAAAATATTCACTTGCTTCCTTAAAATTGCTGGCTCATCTGGTTGAAGAAACATCTGATATACTCATTGCTGCAGACGTTGATTATAAGCCCATTACATGGAACA
>Ga0207650_10002239_pt1 | contig 13505 bp, 9 predicted proteins | sample KBSS63metaG_FD_184325 | JGI IMG/M metagenome (GOLD analysis project Ga0207650, IMG submission 184325) | Switchgrass rhizosphere microbial communities from Kellogg Biological Station, Michigan, USA - KBS S6-3 metaG (SPAdes) (version 2) | ecosystem: Host-associated > Plants > Roots > Rhizosphere >...
CGGGGCGAAACCGCTTAGAATTCGCATATTCAACCAGGCCTGACGCATTTTGCGGGCTTTTCTTGTCGTTAACGATTCCCACGGATCGGGAATATACATCTGTTCCGGCGGACCTCAACGGTCTTGCGGTCTCACAATTTGGAGGTGCGATGAATATCAAAAAACTATTTCTCACAATGATCTGTTTAACGGCGGTCGGTGCCTGCGTAGAGTTGGGTGCCCAGACTCGTATAAAGTTTGCAAAAGGGCGAAGCTCGGCAACGGTGTCGGGAACGATCGGCTCTAACTTACGGCGGAGTTATGTGCTGGGGGCAAGAGAGGGACAGACCCTGTCGGCTAATGTCAGCTCAAAGAATGATTGTGTAAAATTCACCGAGGGTTCTACGAACGTCAACCTTTCTATGACAACCGGCAACAACCGACTGTCGTTAACGAACTTTTGCAGCCATTCGACCGTGTTTACTATGACCGTGTCGATCAACGATGATGGAGTTGATTGATCGGGAATGCTCGGATCTTTAAGACGATTGCCGTCCGCAAAATGGGCGGCGTTTTTATTTGGCGGGGCCAGACTTTATATTTAAAGGTGTGCAATTTCGTCTCGTATCTGACAACACACCAAAGGGAGACCAGCCCGAGGCAATAAGACAACTTGTAGATGGGCTCACCGACGGGACCAAGGACCAGGTGCTGCTTGGCATTACCGGCAGCGGTAAGACGTTTACCATTGCCAATGTCATTCAGGAGACGCAGCGTCCCACGCTGGTGCTTGCCCATAATAAGACGCTTGCCGCGCAGCTTTACCAGGAATTCAAGACGTTCTTTCCGGATAACGCGGTCGAGTATTTCGTCTCCTACTACGATTACTACCAACCCGAGGCGTACGTGCCGGCGGCCGACCTATATATAGAAAAAGAAGCGACGATCAACGACGAGATCGACCGGCTGCGAATGTCCGCCACCCGCTCTCTGTTCGAGCGGAGCGATGTGATCGTCGTTGCGTCAGTATCTTGCATTTATGGCTTGGGCGATCCCGATGCCTATTACGGCATGCTGATGTTCGTCGAGCCGGGATTGAAGATAAAACGCGAAGAGTTTTTGCAGCGGCTTGTCGAATTGCAGTACGAGAGAGTGAATATCGATTTTGACCGCGGCGTGTTTCGCGTACGCGGCGATATCGTCGAGTTGTACCCGAGCTATCAGGACCAGGCATACAGGATCGAGTTTTGGGGCGACGAGATCGACTCGGTCTATACCATCGATCCCCTTTTGGGCGAGGTCGTGACAAAACACGAGACGCGAATTCCCATATACCCTAAGACACACTATGTAATGTCAAAACCCGTCATCAAGCGTGCCATTCAGTCGATCAAGGACGAGCTTGAGCATCACGAAGAGTTTTTGGTCAATGAGGGAAAGATCGTCGAGGCACAGCGGCTGCACCAGCGGACCATGTACGATCTCGAGATGATAAAGGAGATGGGTTTTTGCCGTGGTATCGAGAATTATTCACGTCATTTGACCGGCAAACAACCGGGCGAGCCGCCGCCCACGCTTTTGGACTACTTGCCGGGAAACGCATTGCTGGTTATCGACGAATCGCACCAGACAATACCGCAGCTCGGGGCAATGTTCAAAGGCGATCAGAGCCGAAAGGGAACTCTGGTCGAGTACGGCTTTCGGCTGCCGAGCGCAAAGGACAACCGGCCCCTGAACTTTCAGGAGTTTGAGACTCGAATTAACCAGACAATATATGTCTCGGCAACCCCAGGGCCATATGAACTCGAAAAAACAGGCGGCGAAATAATTGAACAGATCATTCGCCCCACCGGCCTGTTAGATCCTATCGTCGAGGTTCGTCCCGTGAAAGGGCAGATCGACGACCTGCTCGAGGAGTGCCGTTTAAGAGCCGAGCGGAACGAGCGGGTTCTGGTGACAACGCTTACCAAACGCATGGCAGAGAACCTCAGCGAGTATTTCTCTGAGGTCGGGGTGAAGGTCAGTTACTTGCATAGCGACATTCACACGCTGGAACGGATCAAGATACTTCGCGATTTGCGTCGGGGCGAGTTTGACGTGCTTGTTGGTATCAATCTGCTCCGAGAGGGCCTCGATCTGCCCGAGGTCTCGCTCGTTGCCGTACTTGATGCCGACAAAGAGGGGTTTCTTAGATCAGAGCGTTCGCTTATCCAAACAATGGGCCGGGCCGCAAGGAACGCCGAGGGCAAGGCGATCCTGTACGCCGACAAAATAACGAAGTCGATGGATTACGCCATGGGCGAGACAACCAGACGCCGTCAGATACAAGAGGAATACAATACGGAGCACGGCATCACGCCGACCACGATCATTAAATCCATCGACGCCACATTGGTCACTGCGTATGAGGCCGATTACTTTAAGGTGCCGCTTGATCTGGACTCGTTCGAGGAGTATTCACCAAAACAGCTTAGCGAGACGATTCAACAGCTCGAGGCCGATATGCGTCATGCTGCCAAGGAGATGAAATTTGAGCAGGCGGCGGAAATACGCGACCGCCTGAAGTACCTTCGCGAACGGGAATTGGCCGTGCGATAGTTAGTTCGGACTCTTTGTGCCATTTCGGTATAATCGTAACTTTATGCAAGTAAAGACCCAGGCCGACGACCTGCAAAACTACCTGACAGACTCCAGTCATATGCAGGGGGGGCATGCGGATAAACTGTTTATTCCTTCGTCGGTTGATGAGTTGTCGCAGGTCCTGAAAGAGGCAGACATCTCTAAAATGGCTGTCACTATTTCCGGCGCCCGCACAGGTACCGTTGGCGGTGCCATTCCGTTTGGCGGCTGCGTTATCTCGCTGGAACGACTTAACAATATAAAAGAGGTAAATAAAGCGGCAAAGGCAATTACCGCAGAGGCCGGCGTGATCCTCGGCGACCTTCAAAAGGCGGTTGAGGCAAAAGGCCTCTTTTATCCGCCTGATCCGACTGAGTGGAGCTGTCAGATCGGCGGGAACGTCGCGACGAACGCGTCAGGGGCGAGAAGTTTTTTGTACGGCAGTACGCGGCGATGGGTAAACGAGATCAGGGTGGTCCTGGCTCATGGGGATTTTTTGCATCTCGTGCGGGGCGAGCATCAGTTCGAAAATGGAGAAGTAGTACTGGAATCGAACCATCGAAAATATACTATCGTAAAACCTACCTACGACCGTCCTTTGGTAAGTAAAAACGCGAGCGGCTACTTTGCCGCCGATCAGATGGATCCCATAGATCTTTTCATCGGCAGCGAGGGAACACTTGGCGTAATTGTTGAGGCACGCTTACGGCTGCTTCTTAAACCTGAAGGATTTTTGACCGGGATCGTTTTCTTTTGCAGCATCGAAGACCTGCTGGCATTCGTAGACAAGGCCCGCGAGATCTCGTTTGAGAATCGGAGTGCCCGAGAAAGTTTGACGCCAATAAACGCTACTCTTCTCGAATATTTTGACTGCCAGTCCCTCAGGTTGATATCTGAAAAGTTCCCGGACATTCCGAAGGGTGCTGCCGGAGCCGTTTTCTTTGAACAGGAAACGACCTCGGCGAACGAAGAAGAACTGCTCGGTCATTGGCACGATCTGTTTGAAAAACATCATGCCGATCTCGACCATTCGTGGTTCGCCACAAGCGACGATGATCGCGCACGGATGCGAAAGTTTCGTCACGCATTGCCGATTGCCTGCAACGAACGCTACTCGAGATATGGTTTCAAGAAGGTCTCGACCGACATGGCCGTACCTGTCGACCGGTTCAGGAGCCTCCTAAGATTTTACGAGGACATTCTGAGCGGCAGCGGAATTGAATACGTCTTATTCGGGCACATCGGCGACTGCCATTTGCATGCAAATCTGTTTCCCAAAAAGGAGTCGGAAGTTGAACGGTCACGTCACATATACGGCCGATGTGTCGCCCAGGCGCTTATGCTCGGCGGAACGGTCTCGGCGGAACACGGCATCGGCAAGTTAAAGAGGAAATATCTATCCGCCATGATGGGCGAGAGATACCTGAATGAAATGGCGTCGATTAAGCGAACCCTCGACCCGAACGGAGTACTCGGACGCGGGAATATATTTGACGAGAGTTATCTTTAGCAACGCGTGTCGTTCAACAGTTCTTGTATAGAAACAGATGATAAAAGCTATCTTAATGGACTTTAATGGTGTCGTGATAAACGACGAACCCGTCCAGATGCAGGCGTACCAGGAGATCCTGGAGGACAAGGGTATCGCTCTGAGCGAGGCGGACTATTATTCGTCTCTCGGGATGGACGATCGGACCTTTATCACCGCCGCTTATGAGCGAGCAGGTAAAACGATTGATGGACCGGAAATAACCGAGATAGCCGAGGCCAAATCCGTCAGGTGGCGCGAGATAGTCACTGGCGGCCTTCCGCTTTTTGACGGCATAAGCGAATTTATCGAGAAAATGTCGCGGGAGTTTACCCTGGGCATTGTCAGCATGGCGGGCAGGAACGAGATCGATTACGTGCTGAACTCGAGCGGCCTGGCACGGTTCTTTTCGAGTGTGGTGAGCGCGGCAGACGTTTCAAAATGCAAACCTGATCCCGAGTGCTACAGGATCGGGTTTCGCGAAATAGATCTTGTGAGAGTTTCGCAGGGACATTTGCCAATGACACACAGCGAATGCCTCGTAATTGAAGATTCGCCTCCGGGGATCAAGGCCGCGCGGATTGCCGACTTGCCCGCTCTCGGCGTTGCCAACACGGTATCTGCCGATGAACTGCGTGCGGCAGGAGCGGCAGCTGTTGCGACCGATCTTCGCGATTGGATGCCCGACTCAATTCGCCTCGTTTTTGATGACAGGGTAAGTTAACTCAACCAGCCATTTTATGCCTGACTATTTCATTTCATATGAGGACGCCGAGAAAAATCTTTTGGCGTGCTCCGCATACCTTGCCGAACGGATAAAAAGCAGCGACGGCCACGCCGAGGCAATGAAAACCATCATTCCCAGATATTTGGGAAAACAAAACGTCGATCTCGCTGCGGAACTCGCTAACGCGGTCGACGATCCATTCTCACGCGACCAGCTGCTAACAATGGTGGCCGAAAAATGTGCCGAACTTGGGGATGACGAGTATGCCTTGCAGCTGGTCGACGCGGTCGAAGATCAGGGTATGCGGGCCCAGGCCCACGAGCGAGTTGCGGTGGTGATGGCTCACAGGGGCGATACGGCTAAAGCAGCTGAAATAGCCGAGACCATGGCCCATCCTGATTTTGTCTATGCAAGTATAGCCGTCCAGCAGGCTGGCAGCGGGGACGAGAGTACGGCAAATATGACTCTGGACAAGATCGACTTTCCGACCGCCCGAGTTTCCGCCCTTTTGCATATGGCCTCTGTTGCAATAAACGACAAGGAACCCGAAAAGGCAGCGGATCTGCTGCAAAGGGCTGTTGACGCCGCTGGCGAGATCGAACACGACGAGGAAAAGATCAGGACCCTCTGCGACATAGGAAACCTTTTTATCGAAGCAGGCCGCAACGACGCCGCCATCAATACTTTCGAAACCGCGCGCGGACTCGCTGAAGTCCTCGACAATATTCACCGCGATTTTTTCCTCGTCAATTGTGCTCTGGGATTTCTATTTGCCGGCAGCCGCGACACGGCTGAACGGACGCTGGATCTGGTAATGGATAAGACCCAGATGGGGTCCGCTCTGTTGGGGTTCGCCCGCGACGAATGGTCAAAAGATAAAAAAGAAGATGCCCTCGACACAATTGAGGAAGCGTTTGCGATCGTTAACTCGCAACGCGAGGCGGAAACGCGCGATAGGCGTTCGCGTAATACGCTGCTTTCGGCGATCTCCGCTCAATTCGCGGGGTTCGGCAGAACCGATCGGGCCGTCGAGATCGCGATGCTGAACCCGGACCCGAATGAGGAAATGACGGCCCTGTCGCAGATCGCACAGATCCTGATCATTCAAAAAGACGACCAGCAGGCCCGTGAGACCATAGACATGATCAAAGAAGATGCCACTAGGCTCTTCGGGTTGCTGGGCCTGTCGGATGCGAAAACTAAATTGGGCGAGGCTGAGGCCGCCGCGACCCTCCTCGATGATGCCGCCTCATTGGCTGATACAGTGCCGCAGCTGGCTGCCCGCTCGAGTGTATTGAACCAGATCGCCCTCAGGTGGGTCGATCATGGACAGATGGAAAAGGCCCGTCAAGTTACACATGAGAACCTCGAACTCATAACTCACATTCGCGATGAGAGCAGCCGCGCCGTTGAACTGGCGAACCTGAGTTCTGTCAGGGAACGGTCCAATCTTGACCTTACCGAAGACGAGAAAGCGGTGCTCGAGAAACTAACCAGATGCATTTGATATAGATGATCAGTGCCAGCCGGCAACCTTGCGACGACGCAATCGTTCGATCGGGAACGGACGTCGAAGATTGCCGGCGCCCGCAAGCACGCTGGGTCCTCGCAGCGGCCATCATAGGGTCGGGCATCACGTTTATTGATGGAACTGTAGTGAATATCGCCCTGCCGGTGCTGCAAGTCGAACTAGGGGCAAGTGTATCCGGCGCACAATGGATCGTCGAGGCTTATGCCTTGATGTTGGCATCGTTCATCCTGGTCGGCGGATCGCTGGGTGACCGTCTAGGACGCCGGCGGGTCTTCATGACCGGAGCTGCCATTTTCGGCGCAGCGTCGATCTGGTGCGGGCTGGCACCGGATCTTATAAATCTCATTATCTCAAGGACCGTTCAGGGCCTGGGTGCCGCACTTCTCGTACCGGGCAGCCTGGCCTTGATAAGCGCCAATTTCTCGAAAGCGCTCCGTGGCCGGGCGATCGGAACATGGTCCGGCGTAACCGCGATAGCGGCCGGCATCGGACCGGTGTTTGGCGGTTGGCTCGTCGCTAATTTTTCGTGGCGATTGATCTTTCTGATAAATGTCCCTCTCGTCGCTGCCGTACTTATTATCTCATGGTTTAGGGTTCCTGAGAGTCGCGATGAGAGTTCCACGGGACACATTGACTGGTCTGGTGCTGCACTAGTGACGTTGGGCTTAGGTGGTATCGTCTTTGGGTTGATCGAATCGAACGGGCAGAGTTTTCGTTCGGTCCGAATCATTTTGAGCTTTTTGATCGGAGCCGTAGCTCTGGCGGGGTTCTTTCTTGTGGAATGGCGCAAGAAAGATCCGATGATGCCTTTTGAATTGTTCTCGTCCTCGACCTTTTCAGGTGCAAATTTGTTGACGCTGTTCCTGTACTCGGCACTGGGCGGAATGATGTTCTTTTTGCCATTCAACCTGATACAGGTGCAAGGCTATGCGCCGGCAGCTGCGGGGGCGGCCTTTTTGCCGTTTGTCATCACGATGTTCCTCCTTTCGAGGTGGGCCGGTGGGCTGGTCGACCGCTACGGGTCAAAGATCCCTCTCATTGTCGGACCGTTAATAACGGCGGCAGGCTTTGCTCTGTTCGCCTTGCCGGGTACGGATGTCCGCAGTTTTTGGACCAGCTTTTTTCCCGCGATCATGTTAATGAGCATAGGTATGTCCACGGCAGTAGCCCCGTTGACAACCACCGTCATGGGAGCAGTCAGCGAGCAGCACGCTGGAGTAGCGTCCGGCATCAACAACGCGGTTTCGCGTGCCGCTGCTCTGATCGCGGTTGCCGTTTTCGGGAGTATCATGTTGGCTGTTTTTTCTGCCGGCCTAACGCAGCGGCTGGAGTCCTTGCCCTTACAAAATGAGGAGAGGCAGCAGATACTTTCACGAACGGTGGATCTCGTAAATATCCAAATGCCTTCGGATATGGATGCGTCCGCGACGTCGGCTATTTCTGCGGCCGTACGTGAATCATTTGTCAGCGGCTTTCGTTATGTCTCCTTAACGGCTTCAGGACTTGCGATTCTTAGTGCGATCGCCGCGGGGCTGATGATCGATGGAAAGCCTGCCGGGCCCAAAGCGTGACCAGCTCAATTTTTTGTAAAAAGGGCAAAAACCGCTTTACCTTTTACAAACTTGACGTATAATCCCCGTTAACCAGAACTCAATCTACAACAACTATTTTGATATCTACACACTGACGTTACCACCGCTGGATGTGTTCCAACACTGCTTATGGAGATAAAACAACTTAAGGCATTTATCGCCATTGCCGAGGCCAGAACGTTTACCGCGGGAGCCAAGCGCGTGAAAGTGACTCAAGCTGCCATCTCAATGCAGATTCGTCAGCTCGAGGATGAAGTTGGTGTGCAGTTATTCACCCGAACGCCGCGGCGAGTGATATTGACCGAGGCCGGCGAGTCACTGCTGGTACGGGCGCGGCTTATCCTGAGGGAACACGATGATGCTCTGGCAGAGATCGCCGAACTGGGCGGCGCGGAGCGCGGCCGTTTGCGCATCGGCTCGGCATCCGCGGAGTTCACAACACAGCAGCTGCCTCATATTCTGCAGGATTTGAAAACGGGTTATCCGAATGCCGAACTTAGTGTAACTGCGGGTACAAGCCATACGCTGGTCGAAAAGATCACGCACGGGGATGTCGATATAGCATTCGTATCTCTGCCGGTTGAGAACGCGAGCATCACGACCGAACGCCTCTTCAGCGATCAGATCGTCGCGATTGCACATCCGCGTCACCCTCTTGCGGGCAAGAAACATATAACGGCCGCGGCCCTGGCCCAGCAAAACCTCATACTCGGCGAGCGTGGCGGAAATACCCGGCGAATGATCGACGATTTTTTTCATCGGGCGGGTGTGCAGCCAAATGTGATCATGGAACTTAGCCGCCAGGAAGCAATTAATCAAATGGTCGAGAATGCGCTTGGTGTCGGAACCGCGGGGGCCAAGACGATCGCAGACGAGGTCCGGGAAGGACGCCTTGTCTCGTGGCATATCGATGGTACCGAGATCAAGTGGGAATTGGGCCTGGCACGTTTGCGGGGCGGATATTTTTCGCCGATCGCCAGAGAGTTCGTTGCATTGTGCAAAGAACATTTTGTAACGCGTGATAAAGAGCTGAAAGCAAGAAAGCTCTTAAAGGCCGTAGTCGGAAAGGGATAAAGCCGCCGACTGTAAAGAATTGTAAAACCCACCACCGCCCCCGCGTTTTGACGTAAAATTCAACCTGATGGATAAGATACTCATTGTCGATGACGACGAAGAGCTGTGCGAACTCGTGTCCGAATATTTGACAGTCGAGGGGTTTGATGTCAAATGTGCAAACGATGGCGAGGAAGGCTTAAACCAGGCACTCAGCGACGAATATGATCTCGCCATCCTGGATGTGATGCTGCCGCGGATGAATGGTTTTGATGTATTGCGTAAACTGCGCGAAACGTCCAAGCTGCCTGTTCTCATGCTGACAGCACGCGGCGATGACATGGAGCGCATCGTGGGCCTCGAGATCGGTGCCGACGATTATTTGCCCAAACCTTTTAATCCACGCGAGTTGGCAGCACGCCTTCGAGCGATCCTTAGACGTGCGACAACGAGAAACGACGAAAATGGATCCGGAGAAAAACTGGATGTGGATGGGATACAGATCTCACCGGCCTCGCGAGCGGCGGTCCTCGACGGTATTGACCTTAATCTGACATCGGTCGAGTTCGAACTCCTGCGCGTCCTGCTTAGCGAGGCCGGCAAGGTGGTCAAAAAAGAGGACCTGAGCCAGCGCGTTCTGGAACGCGATCTTTCGCCCTATGACCGCAGCCTGGATATGCATATCAGCAACCTTCGCAAAAAGCTGGGAGCCCGGGGCAACGGCACTGAGCGCATAAAAACGATCAGGTCGGTGGGGTATATCTACACCCTCGTATGAAACTGTTCCTAAAGATCTTTCTTTGGTTTCTGGCCGCCATCGCTCTGATGGTCGGCGTCGTCATGTTTATAACCAAGACATTTCAGACGGAACCGACCTTTGGCCGCTGGCAGCGGGGGGCACGAGCCCAATTGTCGGTTTACAGTGCCACTGCTTCGCAGATCTATGACCAAGAAGGCGAAGCCGCTCTCCGCCAGTTTATGTCCCGGTTAAAGGACGCCGAGACACTGCTTGAGGTGGATCTGCTCGACCGTGACGGAAGATTGTTCTATGGCGACGCGACGAATATCCGCGAGTTCGACACCGTAATTGCCCGGACCCTCGCAAGCGGCACTGCGGAACTTGATGTAACGACAAAGGACACGCCGTTAGGGGCGACCTCGGTAAAATTTGCCGATGGGCAAAGTTATCTGTTGTTGATCAGATGGGAACCCTCGCGTGCACCGTCTTTGTTCTTTGACTCGTGGCTCGGATATCTGCGCCTTGCGGGGCTGCTCGTTACTGTAATAGTCGTTTGCTATGCATTGGCCTTGTACCTGACATCTCCGATAAGAAAACTGCGCGAAGCGACGCAAAAGCTGGCGGAGGGCGATCTTGAAACTCGCGTCGCTCCACGCGTTGGGCGGCGGCGGGACGAGCTGGCGGACCTGGCCCTTGACTTTGACATAATGGCCGAACGGATCGGCTCGCTCATAACTTCGCAGCAGCGTCTCGCCCGCGACATCTCTCACGAATTGCGGTCCCCATTGGCCAGGCTCAATGTCGCGCTCGAAATAGCAAAACAAAAGGCGGGCGGGGAATCGGAGCCTCTGCTGGAAAGGATCGAGACCGAATCAAACCGTCTTAATGACATGATCTCGCGGCTGCTGACGCTTTCTCGTTTAGAAAGCGGAGCGGTCGATGTCGATCGCGTCCGGGTAGATCTGGCCGAACTTGTCCGTGACGTTGCGGCGGATGCCGAATTCGAAGCTCAGGCGAAAGGGAAATTTGTCCAGGTCTTGTCAGCCGACGCATGCAATGTCGAAGGAAGTGAGGACCTTCTAAGAAGTGCGATCGAGAATGTGCTGAGGAATGCGATTCGATACACGCCTGATCGCTCGGTGGTCGAGGTTTCTCTGGCTGCCAATAACGGTAAGGCGGTCTTAAAGGTTGTTGACAAAGGCGGCGGAGTTCCCGAGGATGAACTGCCAAACCTTTTCAGGCCTTTTTACCGGATCGGTGAATCAAGAGAGCGTCGAACCGGAGGGTCTGGGCTCGGCCTTGCGATCGCCGAGCGTGCGATCAAGGCCCATAAGGGAACCATCACGGCACGTAACGCCAATGGCGGGCTGACGATCGAGATCGGACTAAACACGGCGAGCCGCGCCAGCGGTTAGAGTGTCCGCCGTGCTGCGATGAACGAACGGACCGCGAGAATAACAAACACCAAACAAACCAAAGCCATCGCCAACTGTGATACGACCGCAGCGGACATGGTGAGCTGACCGATCTTCATCAACAGCCGGATCGCCGGTATAAGAAATCCAATGAGGCCTAGAAGGACCGCGACGTGCATAAGATGCTTGCGAAGGTCGGGCTTTGCCGCAGCGATGGCGCCGAGTATTGCGATCAATAGGCCGAAAGCAGCCGGTATCAACGCCGTTGGGCTCGCGGCCCCCGCCGACATTCCATATACATAGCCGATAAGGCCGATCAAGATCAGCAGGACGCCGCAAATTATTGAGATAGATGTCATATAAAGATTATACCTTCCTATGCCCGCATCTCGTCTATCATCTCGGCGACTCTGGCCTTCAGATATGAGGTGACGATCTCATATCGTTTCTCATCGGTCATTGCTTCATCCTTTAGTCCATTGGGAAGAATGTCATTCGCGCAAAATGGCTTGCCTATTTTGATCTTTACTTTAGCCAGACGGATCCGCGATGACTTACGGGCCCAGACCTTATGGAGGCCATCGAGAGCGACGGGAACGATCGGCAGGCCAAGCTCGGTCGCGAGAATGGCGGCCCCTTTCTTGAACTGATGCAGGTCGCCGTCAAATGCACGCTCGCCTTCAGGATATATATTCAGCACCTTGCCATGTTTTAGCCCTATAGCTCCCGCCTTCATGGCCCGCATCAACTCGGTGTCGGGGTTCACCGGAACGACATTGAGCATCTTCGCGATGAATCGCATAAGCGCATTGCTAAAAAATTCGCTCGCACCGACGTGGAAAATGTTCCGGAAAAGCGCGAATGGGTAATTTGAAGATAAAACGAACGGATCAAGAAAACTCTGGTGATTCGGACAGATCAGGAACGGGCGTTCGAGTTTTTTGATCTCTTCGAGGCCCTGAACCTCAAGCCTCAGAAACAATCGGCAAGCGTAGTTAAAAATGCGGTAAACCGTAAAAGCTAGAGCGGCGAAGTATGGACGGTTTTTCAGGACGAACCGCACCTCGGGAAAATCGTCATCGGCCCCGCGTACGATCTCGCCCCAGTTTAGCTCGGTCGATACACGGTCCAGCGATTCACCGTCGTCCGCATGTTCACGAACTAATTCTATAAGGTCTTTGACCGTCAGAGCACGGGCTGCTTCTTCCGCGGCAAACTCTATTGAATACGCATGCTCGAGTGCGGCAAAAACCTCAGCGCGGCCGAGACTGTCGAGGCCCAGGTCGATCTCGAGATTCATTGCCGGATGAACAACATCGGCATCAACGTTTTGCCTTATAGACGACATTACGGCCTTGGCTATGTTGGTATCGAGCAGGACCCGGTCTTCATCCGACAGTTTCCAGGACGTTTCAGGCTTTGTTTCCGCTGCGATCTCGCCGGTCTCGATCTCTTTCTTTAGCTGAAACCTTTTGATCTTGTTGGTTGCTGTCCGCGGGAGCGGTTCTATCCTTATCAGGTAGTCACGGACCCGCTGGTACTCCGGCAGTTCGCGGCCGAGATTATCGAGAGCGTGGCGAATGGCCTCTTTTGAATTGGCTACCGCTGCCTGTTTGAGGTAAGCAAAATCGGGGACGACGACCGCAGCAAGTTTTTCGGAACCGGCACGCGATTCGGTCTCGTCTTCGACACCGATAATGGCGAGCTCGGCGACGAGCGGGCATTTCAGATAATGTGCCTCGATGTCCTCGGGATGAACGTTCTTTCCGGACGGCAGAACAATGACGTCTTTTGCCCGGCCCACGATAAAAAGGTGGCCTTCGGCGTCGATGCGGCCGAGGTCGCCGGAACGAAACCACCCGTCTTCGGTAAAAGCGTCCGCGGTGGCGGCCGGGTTTCGGTAATAACCGTCAAAGACCATCGTGCCGCGGATAAGCACTTCGCCGACGCCATTCTTGTCAGGATCGCTGATCCTGATCTCGGCACCTTTCATCGGTTTGCCAACCGAGCCAACACGATTGTCGTCCTCGTGTGTCGCCGTCGCGGCACCGCTCGTTTCGGTCAATCCATAGCCCTGCAAAATGGTGAAGCCGAGCTTGTGAAAGTCCATCGCAACGTCTTCGTCAAATCTGGAGCCGGCCGAAATAGCGACTCTTAATTCACCGCCGAACGATGCATGGACCTCGCGAAAAAAGTTGCGGCCGAGATTGATCCTGAACCTATCGCGAAGAAAACCATTGGCCGCCAGCAAGGTCCGAAACACCAATCGGACAGTCGCCGGTTTGGCCGCCACAGCATCAAAGATCTTTTTATGAAACAGGT
>Ga0207650_10002240_pt1 | contig 13502 bp, 14 predicted proteins | sample KBSS63metaG_FD_184325 | JGI IMG/M metagenome (GOLD analysis project Ga0207650, IMG submission 184325) | Switchgrass rhizosphere microbial communities from Kellogg Biological Station, Michigan, USA - KBS S6-3 metaG (SPAdes) (version 2) | ecosystem: Host-associated > Plants > Roots > Rhizosphere...
GAGCGCATTAGTTGGCACCTCGCGTTTTGTCAGTTCGGCAAACTCAATCCCTTCGCGGTTGAATATTTGGTACTGCTGCGACCGCAGCACGATCGCGCCAACATCCAATGCTCCGGCGAGGGTGACACACACAAACAGCACTGCGGCGATCATTTTGTTCGCAACGCTGCCGCGCCAAAGACGCGCCAGCAAAAGCGCCACAAGCGGAGCGGCTGCGAGCCACCAGTAAAACAAGACTTTGATGTTATCCCAAATCCACGGCGCCATTTTCATGACGTTTGGAACAATAAAGCAAAGCCCGAACGGCAGTAGGAATAACAGCAAGCGCTGCGACACGAGCGGCTCCTTTTCGCGTCGCCAGAGTATCGCGGCGATGGTCAACGGAATAAAGACGCCCGTATTTTTCACCCAGAACCAAAGAATGTTTTCCTGGCCATGGTCCCAACCAAACTGCCATTCAAAAAACTTTTTCGCGTCGACGGCACTGTTGTGAGTAGACCACCACATTTGCGGCAACGCGATTATCGAAGCGACCAGGGCGAAGGTAAACCATTCCCGCCAACGCCTCTGTAACAATGCGATAACCCCGCCAACCGCCATGACGACTACAAAGCTGTGTGCGTGAACGAGGGGCAGCAGACCGGCGACGAAGCCGGCGGCGATCATCCGACGTAGCGAAAGGGAAAAAGGGGAAGAGGCGAAGAGGGGAAGGCGTGGGTGGTTCGGTGAAACCAACGGAAGCCTCTCAGGACTCTTTCGTCTCTTGTCCCTCTTCCCTTTCCCCGTTCCACCTTTCCCCTTTTCCCCGCGGCTCTCTTCCGCCGCGTTCCCTTGTCCCCGCCTCTCCGCGTCCCCCGGCGGCGCCGTCGCTTTCCACCACTGCGTAAACACAATCACCGCGAGCGGCAAACCCAGCAGAAATCCACGCTGCGGAATCAGTAAGGTCGAAACGGCGTTTCCCCAACGCCAGGAAGTGTCGGGAATAATCGTGAACGAGGGCGGCAGGCTGCGAAGCGCGTGCATCAAGCCGTCGTCATTCTTTTGGCTCAGTTGGTTCCACAGCAAGATCCAGCCGAAGCCGCCGTTTAGGAACACGAGCAGTGGCGTGATTATCGCCGCGAGCTTGTCGCGCAACATTTCGAGCGCCCAACGATGCAGCAAGCCGACGAACGACATCGCGACCACGAAATTCTCGATGAACATCGACTGCCGCAGGTCGGCGCCGCAACGGACAAAAATCGCGGAGATAAAGTCGGTCAGGAACGGATAGGTAAAGTGGACACCGGCATAGGTTGGATCCTGCGGAGGAAAATTGTTGCCGAATGAGAAGCCGGTGATGACGCTGAGGTGAAACGGCAAATCGCCGAAGTTGTTCAGCACGCCGGTGTAGAGACCTTCAGGAGTTTCAATCACGGCGCGCTGAAACGCTCGCCATAGGATTGCCGCGACTACGAGGTAAAAAATCGTGTAGCCCCAGGGGACGAGTTCCGGCCTCTTCAATGCCCGGCGAAGCGTTCGCGCCGTCCGGCGCAGATCGGCTTGAACAAACGCCCGGCGATCGAGATCGCTTAGAACAAAGATCGGCAACGCGAGAATTACGAGCAGCGCCAGCAGGATCGCTAAAGGCGTTAGTCCGAGGAACGATGCGAAAATAAATCCAACCAGACCCAGCGCCGCGATGCCGATGCACGCACCAGCGCAAAGGCGGGCGGCGAAGTTCGCGTCGTCGTCGTACCAATAACTCGCGAGCGTGGCGGCGGCCGTGACGAGGAGAACGAGCACAAGCGAGGTAATCACCTGGGGCTTCAGCGACGGTTAAGAATGATCGAGGCGGCTCGCACCGTCTGGTCCTTTGCTTGGGAATGAATTAAGACGGTGGCGATTATACGCGAAGCGCGAAGCTCGCAAAAATTTCAGCCGCGGATCTACGCGGGTATCATCAAGTAGTCAGGACGGGTGTTTTGCTCCTAAGCTTTTTCAGATTCGTGTAATCCGCGTTCATCCGCGGCCAATTCTCCGTCGTTTGCGCGCGCGGATGTTATCGGTTAGTTTCAAAGTCGAGGAAATCAAACCATGTTACGAGCAGGAATTGTTGGCTTGCCCAACGTTGGCAAGTCAACGCTTTTTAATGCGCTGACGGCGCAGACCGCCGCCCTCGCGGCGAATTATCCCTTCGCCACCATCGAGCCAAACGTGGGCGTGGTCGCCGTACCGGATGAACGGCTCGAGCCGCTCGCGAAATTAGTAAAGACGAATGTGATCATTCCGGCGACGGTCGAGTTTCTCGACATCGCGGGCCTGGTGCGCGGCGCCTCGAAGGGCGAAGGACTCGGCAATCAGTTTCTCGCGAACATACGCGAGACGGACACGGTCGTTCAGGTAGTGCGTTGCTTTGAAGACGACAGCGTCATTCACGTTGAGGGTTCGGTCGATCCGGCGCGCGACATCGAAACGATCCAGATCGAGCTCGCGCTCGCCGACCTGGCCACCGCTGAACGCCGGCGCGAGAAGGCGCAGAAGAACATCAAAGGCGGCGACAAGACTGCGCGCGCCGAGCTCGCGGTGCTCGATAAACTTCAACCGGTGCTGGAACAGGGAAAATCCGCGCGCACTGTCTCCTTAACCGACGACGAGCGCGCCGTCGCCCGTGATTTTTTTCTGCTGACGATGAAGCCGACGATTTACGCTGCCAACGTTGATGAAGCGACGCTCGCCGCGCCGGACGAGAATGCACACGTGCAGGCGGTGCAAAACATCGCGGAAGCGGAAGCGGCGGAGTGCCTGGTGATTTGCGCGCATCTCGAAGCGGAGCTGGTTTCACTTCCGGCGGATGAACGCGCCGAGTATCTCAAGAGTTTGGGCGTGACGAGCAGCGGCGTCGATCGACTAATCAAGAGCGCCTATCACCTGCTGGGTTTGATGTCTTTCTTAACGGCGGGAGAAAAGGAAGTGCGCGCCTGGACCATTCCGCAAGGCACGCGCGCCCCGCAAGCCGCGGGCACAATTCACTCAGACATCGAGCGCGGTTTCATACGCGCGGAAGTAGTTAGTTATGACGACTTGCTGCGAAGTGGTTCGAACGTCGCGGCGCGCGAGCAGGGTCTGACGCGACTGGAAGGCAAGGATTACGTTATGCAGGAAGGTGACGTGGTGCATTTTCGCTTTAATGTCTAGCGCAATTCATGCATCAGTGAGGGGATTCCCGTTCCGACCCTTTGTAACAATCTTAATGAGTTCAGCGAGGCTGCGATCGGTTCGCGCTTGCGATTCGGCTAACTCCGCAAATCTCCGATCTGTTTCCTCTGAAAGCCTGCTCAATCTTTCTTCGTCTCTTTGAAACCGTTCCTCGTTTTGCGCAAATCTTGCTTCGCACCGCATCTGGGCATCCAACAAAATGTCATGCTGCTGACGGAATCGATTACGTGCGCGCAGCTCTGCCCTAACGAATAACTTCGCGATTCTTTCCAGCCGGTCGAGTCGTTGTTCTGGTGTCATGCCCTCAAGGACGATCTGCTGAAGTCGCAGAAGCGTGTCTGAGTTCTAAGACAACATTATGCTTTTGGTCAAGAGGGAGGAAGTGTTGCCAGGCAGGAGCGTAATGCAAGGATTTTGGCAAAGCCCTCTTTGTCGAGGGCCCTTGCCTGAGGACTAACGCAGCACGGCGCGGACGCCGACGAGCACCAGATACGCTACCGCGATCACGACAGCCAGTTTGATTAGCAGCACGGCGATGCTGAAAAGGATACCGAGGATGCCGAGCGTTATGCCGGCGGCTGCTAACACCAGGGGGATGCCCACGGCCAGTACAAAAATTCCCAGCAGGATGATTCCTACCACTCTCAATGCGTCGGTTGCGTCTCTCATCGTTTCGTTCCCCAATTTCTCCGCTAATTCCAGATACGCGGGTTATCTGCGTTCGGCTCAATATACGAAGACGGCGCTGGCCACGTTCCGTCGAAGTTGGAAGTACCTCCCAAGCCGTAAAGTCAGGGCGTAAGAGCGATCCGAATTCGCGAATTTTCTAACCGAAGACTTGAAGTATGGCTCTAACCTAGTGATCTGGCTCTTGTGGACCTTTGTGTTCTTTGTGCCTCTGTGGTGAATTTTCTTAAACATCACCACAGAGACACAAAGACCACAGAGGATGCACAGAGGTTTCAAATCACTCTTCGAACTTACGAGCAGTCGCGCGTAGCTCGGCTTTCAGCCATAATTGTTCACACGTCGATAGTGACCACTGACCACCGACGATCATGGCGTATTCAACCACAGGTAATCTTTTCAGCAAATCGCCTGACGAGCACGCAGCGACGCCCGCGGCACCGCTTGCCGAGCGGATGCGGCCGCGTTCGCTCGCGGAGTTTGTGGGCCAGAGTCATCTCGTCGGCGAGGGAAGAATTCTGCGCCGCCTGCTAGACGGCTCGGCAAATCTGCCGTCGTTAATTCTTTGGGGTGCGCCTGGCACGGGCAAGACAACCCTTGCGCGTCTGCTTGCGGAAAAATCGGACGCGCGCTTCGTCGCCCTCTCTGCCGTTTTTTCCGGAGTAAAAGATCTGCGGGCTGCCATCACCGAGGCCCGGCACGAGCGCGAATATGGCAAGCGCACCATTCTCTTCATCGATGAGATTCATCGCTTTAATAAAGGACAACAGGACGCGCTGTTACCGGCGGTCGAGAACGGGACCGTGACGCTAATCGGCGCCACCACCGAGAACCCTTCGTTTGAAGTCACCGGCGCTTTGCTGTCGCGTTCCCGCGTGCTGGTACTTAACCCGCTCGCACCCGGCGAAGTTAAGGCCATCATGGAACGAGCCCTTACCGATAGCGAAAATGGTTTGGGAAGTTTGCATCCGGTAATTTCTGACGAGGTACTCCAACGCGTCGCCAGTTCGTCCGGCGGAGACGCTCGTGTCGCGCTGGCGGCACTGGAAGCTGCGGTGGAATCAACTAAGCCGGACGCCAGCGGTGCGCGGCAAATTTCCAACGACACAATGATCGAGGCGCTGGGTCGCGCGCACTACGCCTACGACAAAGGAGGCGAGGACCATTACAACCTGGCTTCCGCGCTGATCAAATCGCTGCGTAACTCAGATGTGAACGCTTCGCTTTACTGGCTGGCCCGCATGATCGAAGGCGGCGCGGATCCGATATTCATAGTCCGGCGTCTTTGCATCCTTGCTTCCGAAGATATTGGCCTCGCCGATCCGCAGGCGATGGTCCAGGCAGCTGCGGCCGCCGACATTGTGAAACTGATCGGACTGCCCGAAGGGTTGTTTCCGCTTTCGCAAGCCACCATCTATCTGGCGCGCGCGCCCAAGTCAAACGCCGTCAAGAATGCCTACCACGCGGCGTTAACTGACGCTGCTGAAACTGCGCGGGAACCGGTGCCGCTGCATTTGCGTAACGCCGTTACGCCGTTAATGAAGCACGTTGGCTACGGCGAGGGTTACCGCTACGTTCATAGCGATCCGGCGGCGAAAGAGGAGATGGCGTGCTTGCCGGAAGCGTTACGCGGGCATGAATACTTCAAGGAGGAAGAGTAGGACAGACATTCCTGTCTGTCTGACTTTTGTTACGATGTGAGGTGAGTGTTAGACGGAGATTTTCCATTTCTCATTTTTCAGTTCTCATTTTTCATCGGCACAAAAACGCGATCGTTTAGAAAGCGGACTTGTCCGCCTCGGGAAATGGGGGCACAAGTGCGCTATCTAAACGAGAGTCACCAGGGGGCACAAGTGCCTCGTATAAACGGTATTGAAACAAGACATGCCTGCGAAAACGAACAAGGAGTTGGCGTTTCTGCTTGAACTCTTCGTCGCCACTGACTGGGGCGAACGCTTTGCCGAGTTGATCGACGAGCACGTCAAGCTGCCGAAGAAGGGCAAAGCACTGTATGTCGCCTCGGGTACAGGGGGGCACGCGATCGCGCTGCAGTCACGCGCCGGTGAAAACCTCAACTTTGTTTGCGTCGATGAGAATCATGAGAGTCTCGAACTCGCGCGGGCCAAGGCCAAGACAGCGATAAGTTTCATAACCGAGTTTCGCGACGAAGCAGTTGACCGGCTCACCTTCCCTGACGATGAATTCGCTCTGGTTATCGGCGACGGCTCGCTAATACATAGCGAACGTGTGCCGGAGATGTTTTCCGAGATGGTGAGAGTGGCCGCGCCCGGCGCTACCGTGGCCCTTGGGCTTCCCACCTTCTCGAGCTTTGGAGAGTTTTTCTCAATCTACTGGGAAGCGCTGCACAACCTGGGGCTGATGGATCACGAACCGGACGTCGAGAGTCTGATCACCGTTTTGCCGGCGGTTTCAACAATCGAAGAGATAGGTGACCACGCTGGGTTGGAAGACATAGACAGCTCGACGAGGATCGAAGAATTCGATTTCGAGTCGGCAGACAAATTTCTGGAGTCGCCGCTGATCGCTCATTTCCTCATGCCAATTTGGCTGGAGACGTTGCCGCAGGGCTCGCGCGAAGGCGTCCTCGCTGAGATTGGCCGGCTGATTAACGAAGAGAATCGCGAAACCGCGTTTGCACTTACTGTTAAGGCAACGATAGTGGTGGGTAAGAAGGCGGTGAGCCAGTGAGGGAGCCCGCGCGCGGCAATCAGCCAGTCACTTGTTTTTCTTTTTCCTTTTGCGCTTCTTTTTCGCCCTCATCCAATCCTTCTTTGAAAGCGCGTTTGCTTTGGCCCAACGACTTGGCCAGTTGCGGCAGTCGGGTGGCGCCAAACAGCAGGAAAATAACAACCGCAATTACCAGCAGTTCTGGAGTTCCCAGTCCGCCAATTGCCAGTACGATTTCGTTCATGACGTCCTCTTTCTAGTGTTGAGCAGCAATCAAACTCGGCGTTCAACTGTTGCTGCCGTTATCAGATTCGTAGAAGAGATATTTCCTCCACGTCACATCGGCCCGGCCAAGATAGCGCATGATCTGGCGATTGACGTGCAGCGAAAAGCCCCGCGGTCGTCGCAACAGATGCATGCCCGATTCCTCAGGAGTGCGATTTCCCTTCTTGTGGTTACACTTCTTGCAGCACGCCACCAGGTTGTCCCATGACGATTCACCGCCGCGCGAACGTGGCAGCACGTGGTCTAACGTCAACTCCGAAGGGGCATGTTGGCGCCCACAGTACTGGCAAGTGGAATGATCGCGCAGCAGAATATTCTTGCGTGAAAGCGAACGACGCTCGAAAGGAATATGAATGTATTCAGTCAACCGGATCACTGAAGGCGCATGAATCGCCAGTTTTGCCGAATGCAGCATGTGCCCATTGTGCTCTTCGACGCGCGCCACGCCCTTGAAGATCATCACCACCGCGCGCCTCTCGTTGCACACATTGATGGGCTCAAAAGAAGCATTCAGCACTAGAACTCTTCCGGTCATACATTGCCGATATTACGCGAGCGGCGGAGAAAGTGACAAGTAAGAAGGCTCGATGGCCGTGCCCGAATTCGAGAATCTCTGTGCATCCTCTGTGATCTTCGTGTCTCTGCGGTGAATGATTCAAGTAAATTCACCACGGAGGCACAGAGAACACAAAGGCAGCACAGAGAGAACCTGAAATTCGGACGCCACCGGCACGGAAGGCTTGCCATTGTCCGGGTTTGTCGTTACCTAATGCCGGCTGGCACGCCCAAAATTATCAGTCGCCTCGATCAAGGCGTCGACGATACCCGGCTCGCTGATTGAATGCCCGGCGTCAGGAATGATCTTCAGTCGGGCCTCGGGCCAAGCGCGATGCAGCTCCCAGGCGCTCATTATGGGACAAACAACGTCATACCGGCCCTGCACGATGACGCTCGGAATTCCGCGGATGCCGCCGACGTTCTCGATCAGATAATTGTCGGTTGGGAAGAACGAGTTGTTCATGAAGTAGTGGCATTCAATGCGGGCGAAGGCCAGGGCGAACTCGGCGTCGGCAAACTTTTCGATCATTTCCGGATCGAAGAAAAGTTTCGAAGTGCTGCCCTCCCAAATGCTCCAGGCGCGCGCCGCCTCCAATCTAACCGCAACGTCATCACTGGTCAGACGACGATAATAAGCACTCACCATGTCCGCCCGTTCATTCTCGGGTATTACTTTCAAATACTCTTCCCAAACATCGGGAAAGATTGCGCTCGCGCCCTGCTGATAGAACCATTGGATCTCTTTTGGGCGGCAAAGAAAAATGCCGCGCAACACCAGCTCGTTCACCCGCTCAGGATGTGTTTCAGCGTAAGCAAGGGCGAGCGTGCTGCCCCACGAACCGCCAAACACCTGCCAACGATTGATGCCTAAGTGTTCGCGCAGGCGTTCAATGTCCGCGACCAAATCCCAGGTAGTGTTTTCTTCGAGGCTTGCATGCGGAGTGCTCTGGCCTGAGCCGCGTTGATCGAAAAGAACGACGCGATATATTTGCGGATCGAAGTAGCGACGGTAGTCAGGAGAGATACCGCCACCGGGTCCGCCGTGCAGAAACACCACCGGCTTACCATTCCGGTTACCGCACTGCTCATAATAAAGCTCGTGAATGGGCGAGACTTTTAAGCGGCCGCTATTGAACGGTTCAATTGGATCGTAAAGGATTTTCAGTTGGGTCATTGGCGGTAAACAGTAGCTCCATGCAATCTGCCCCGTTATTTATGGAAAGAATAACACTAGCAGGATACAAATGACGGATCGGGACTGCGGCTTAGCCGCCTTCCGTGCGGAAAGGCTCGGCCTTTCCGTTTGCTAACTTTTTCCACGAGGCTTCGCCTCCGTCAAAATATTTTCGAGGCGTAGCCTCAAGAGTGTTTAGAGCTGATCGGAAAGGCGCAGCCTTTCCGCACGGCCGGCGGCCAAGCCGCAGCTAAGACCGCACCGGTCGAGCGATCGTGAGCACGAGAACCTCAGCGGCCCCTGCTTCCAGGAGTACGTCGGCGCAGGCCGAGGCGGTGGCGCCGGTGGTGAAAACGTCGTCGATGAGTAACACGCGTTCACCCGTAACCAGAGCCGGCTGAACGACGCGAAAAACATCGGCGACTGTGTCCCGCCTTCCCTTAGCATCCATACCGGCGCGGTGCTGCCTGACATTTTTCGTGCGCATCAAACTGGCTGTATTGAGCGACAGTCCGGTCGCTCGCGAAAGCTCTCGCGCGATCAGCGTCGCCTGGTTGAAGCCACGCTCCCGCTCGCGCTCGGCGTGCAGCGGCACTGGAATAATTTGCGTGGCCACGTTCAGCGGAGCGCGTTGCTGTGTCTTAACGAGTTCCTCGATCAACTTCCGACAAACATGCGGTTCACGTTTCAAGAGGAGGATCGAGGCGCGCAAGGCTCCTTCGTAAACACCGCAAGCACGCGCCGCCGTGAAGCTAGCGACGTCGCAGCGACGACAGCGTACCGCTTCTCTTTTTTCCGCGGCCACTGTGGCTGGGGAAAGTTCCCCGCACTTCCAACACAAAGTCTCATTCGCAAATATTCTGGTCTGTTGCCAGCAGTTTGCGCAGGCGGCGCCCAACGCGCGCGATTCGACGCTGCCACCACACACCTCACACCGGCGTGGATAAACGACGGCGAGCAACGAGTCGTAACAAAGGCTGGCGGCGTTAGTAAGGTGCATGACGTTTTTCAAGTTTCAGGTTGAGTTCCAAGTTTCAAGTTCAACATCTGGTTTTCAGTCTGGCGCTCACGGTCCAACTTCCGGATTTCAAACTTGAAACTTGAAACTTGGAACCTGAAACTTGAAACGGCCTCCTGAGCGACAAACTCAGGAGGCCGTTAATTATGCCATCGACTATTTTAGACTTCTATTCGTCGTCTTCGTTAAGCAGGCCTCGTTCCTGCAACTCCTGGCAGCGCACGCAATGACGCGCCCACGGCACCGCTTCCAGCCGCTTCTCCGGCACCGCTTGTCCGCAACGTATGCACTTGCCATAGCCGCTGTCGTCCATTCGCACCAACGCCTCATCGATCAAGTTCAACAATTGACGATCGTTGTCCGACATCGATACCAGCAGTTCCTTGGTGTAAGCGTTGGCTGCCATGTCCGCCGGATCCTGAGTCGCCTCCGCGTCGCGCTCACGGCTGTAAAGCTCAGCCTGCTGCACTTGGCCCACCAGACTCTCGCGCCGATCCAAAAGCTTGTCGCGAAAAACCCGCACTCTTCTTTTATCCATTATGCGTAGACCCTCCACCCCACTTGTAAAGTTCTTCTTCATCATTTTTGATAAGGCAGACCATGAATGATCGTATAAGCCCGGTACAATTGTTCCAGCAATACCACTCGTGCCATTTCATGAGTCAGCGTCAAACGTGAAAGACACCAGCGCTGATCAGCTCGCGCTGCCAGTTCAGGGGAAACTCCGTTTGGTCCGCCCACGATGAAAGTCACTTCCTTCGTTCCACTGTCCTGCCAACGCTGGATCGCTTCCGCCAGTTGCCGCGAACTCCACTCTGTTCCCGAAAGATCCAGCAAAACATTTATGGCGCCCTGACGCAGCCCGTCTGAGATGCGCTTCGAATCTCTATCGATGCCCGTCTTTTCATCGGCGGCGCCGCTCTCGCGCAATTCAGATACTTCACAGCGCGTGAAGTGCGACAGTCGTTCAAGGTAATCAGCAGCCAGCGCTCGCAAGTGAGCGTCTTTCGTCTTGCCCGTCCAAATCACTCGCAGCCGCATGGTTCAAAACTAAAGACGCGGAGAGAGGGAGACGCGGTGAAACGGCGATCTCCGCGTCGCCGCGTCTCAATGTCTCCGCGTCTCGTCCTCAGTTTCATCCTTCTTTTGCCGCGCCAGCTTCTCGTACAGATTCTTCCTGCTGATGCCTAAGATTCTCGCCGCTTCAGTTTTGTTCCCGTTCGCGCCGGCGAGCACTTCCGCCACATACTCAGCTTCGATCTCGGCCAGCGTTCGCGGTTCGATTCGTAGTCGTTGCACGTTAACTGCCGCCCGAATCGGTTCCGGCAAGTCGTCGACTTCAAGGCGAACGCTACTCGATACAATCACTGCGCGCTCGATGATGTTAGCGAGCTCACGCACGTTGCCGGGAAACTGGTAGTCGCTCAACAAGGCCAACGCGTCGGCCGAAATATCGGTTACCGGCCGACCGTGTTTGCTCGCATAAACTTTCACGAACGACTGGGCCAGCTCCGGCAAATCTTCCTTGCGATCGCGCAACGGCGGCACTTCAATCTGAACCACATGCAGACGGTAGTACAGATCCTCGCGAAAATTCTGCCGCTTCACTGCATCATCCAAATCGACGTTGGTCAGCGCGATCAGCCGCGCGTCGACTTTGATCGTGCGGCGACCGCCCAGCCGCTCGAATTCCCGGGTTTCAATCACGCGCAGCAATTTTGCCTGCGAGTCAGTCGACAGATGCGCAATTTCGTCGAGCACGAGCGTACCGCCATGCGACGCCTCGAGACGACCGGGCTTGTCTTCAGCGGCTCCGGTGAACGCGCCGCGTTCGTAACCAAAAAGCTCGGCTTCCAACAAACCACTCGGCAACGTGCCGCAATCAATTTTCACAAACGACTCGCCGGCCCGTTTCGACTTCGAGTGAATGTAATACGCGATCGCGTCTTTGCCGACGCCGGATTCGCCGGTGACCAGAACATTGGCGTCAGTTGCGGCAACCCGCTCGGCGAGGCGAACCGCCTCACGCATCCCTTCTGACTGCGCTACGATCTCGATCACGATTCACTTCTCAAAGAACCAGTCGCCGCGGAAGAAAATTCCGGCGGCAGCTCAACTCGTTTCGATTCTCGCCAGAGTCGTTCCAGGTCATAAAACGTTCGCGCTTTTTCGTTAAAGATGTGCACGACGAAATCGCCGTGGTCCAACAGAATCCATTCGGCGCTCTTGTATCCTTCGACGCGCGTCACCGGCGTACCCGCCGCCTTCAGCGTTTCTACCACCGCATCAGAAATCGCCTGCACTTGTCGCTCGTTTGCGCCGCTGGCAATAACAAAGTAGTCGGTGAAGCTCGCGATCTCGCGCAGGTCAAGGACGACAAGGTTGATAGCTTTCTTTTCCGCAGCAGCGGCGATAGCTGTCAGTATTTCTTCGTCGAGTTTTGCCGGCTCAAGCGGCGCCGTCACGTTCTGCAATTGCAGAGCTGCGCCGGGTGTCGGGCTGAGGGATTGTTCCTTGATACTTGTATTATGCTTCATTCGTTTTTCGGTATAACTCATACTTCCTAATGTATTCCGCCACTTCCGCTGGAACCAGACTGTTCAACTCATTACTGTTGGTTTGCGCCGCGCGCCTGATGTCGGTGGCCGAGACATTCATCGTTACCACGTCAGTCACAAATACTTTCGGCGCTCCTTCGTCGAGACTTATTCGCTCGGTTTTTGAGTCGCGTAAATCAACAACCCGCCCTGCCGTTTCCACGCCGGCGTGATCAAAACCGATTACATATCCGGGACGCGTAACAACGATCAAATTCGCCAGGGTGATCAGTCGCCGCCACTCGTACCAGGTTGTAATCTCCGCCCAGGAATCCGCGCCCATGACGAAAAAGAGATCGGTTGACTCGCCAAACTGCGCGCGAAAATGAGTAATCGTATCAACCGTGTATTGCCGGCCCGGACCATCCAGTTCAAAAGTCGAAATAGAAACGCGCCGCTCGGCATTAGTCGCAAGGGCCAGCATCCCATAACGATGCAAGGGCGACGAAACTTCACGATCGAACTTGTGCGGCGCCAGCTTCGCGGGCACCATCAAGAAGGTATCGATCTCAAATAACCGGGTCACGCGCCTGGCGATTTCCAGATGGGCCGAGTGAACCGGATCAAACGTGCCGCCGTAAATCGCAATGCGCTTCCGCTGTGCCATCTATGTCCTACATCGCCAATTCGATCACGTCGTTTTGCGGCGAGGATTCCTTCAGTTCATCAAGCCGCGCCGCGATTGCCGCAACAAGTTCCTTCGTGCCCCGATTGGTTACCGATGAGATTTCATAAAACGGCAACCCGTCGGCTTCTGCCTGGCGTCGCAACGCTGCGAGCCGCTCCGGATCGTCGAGCGCATCGATCTTGGTGGCCACCACGATCTGCGGTCGCTGGGCCAACTCGGGGTTATATGCCTCCAGCTCGCGCTTCACTGTTAGGTAGTCTGCGACTGCATCGCGGCCGGAAGCAGACGAAACGTCCACCAGGTGCAGCAAGAGCTTGGTTCTTTCGATATGACGCAGAAAGCGGTCTCCGAGACCCGCGCCCTGGTGCGCGCCTTCAATCAAACCGGGCATGTCTGCGACTACAAACGTGCGAAAGTCGCCGAGATCAACAACGCCCAGATGCGGCTCAAGCGTCGTAAACGGATAGTCGGCAATCTTCGGCTTGGCGGCAGAGATGGTCGAGATAAATGTCGACTTGCCGGCATTGGGAAAACCTACCAGGCCGACATCAGCCAGCAGCTTCAACTCCAGCTGCAACTCCAGCTCCTCGCCTTCACTTCCCCATTGGTGGTAGCGCGGCGCGCGGTTGGTTGACGTGGCAAAGTGCGAATTGCCAAAGCCGCCGCGACCGC
>Ga0207650_10002243_pt1 | contig 13495 bp, 11 predicted proteins | sample KBSS63metaG_FD_184325 | JGI IMG/M metagenome (GOLD analysis project Ga0207650, IMG submission 184325) | Switchgrass rhizosphere microbial communities from Kellogg Biological Station, Michigan, USA - KBS S6-3 metaG (SPAdes) (version 2) | ecosystem: Host-associated > Plants > Roots > Rhizosphere...
ATCGATCGGTCCCGGAGAGGCCGGTGACACGTATCAACTCGCCAATAAGATAATTGACCATTGCTCCCACCAGCAGCGTGGCGATGAACATGATGGCGCAGCCCGCGATGACGCGAGCCGAAGGTGTCTCGATGTATCCGGCCAGGTAGACCGACAATGAACCGCCGAACATCCAGGCTACGACTCCTGCGATGATCCAAGTCAGCAACGACAATGCTTCTTTTACGAAGCCGCGGCTTAGACTGATCAAAGCGGAGATGGCGACGACTGCAACAATCGCCCAATCAACCCAGGTAAATGGCACGTTTGAGCCCACGGACGGATGAGGCGGCGCATTTTAGCAGAGCGCTGGGCTGTCGGTAAGCTGTGATTGCGGCTGCTTTGCAAATCAATAGTTTGTGGCGAGTGAATCCAATTTCAAGCACACCCTAAAACAACTGTGGGAGGAGACTTACCCCCGATAGCGGACTGCCAGCCAATACACACATGACTGATCCATCGCCATCGGGGGCAAGCCCCCTCCCACACTTGACTGCATTCCAAGCTCAAAGCGCTGCGAAATCAGCCGCGCTCAGGCTGGAAACGGGTCACAAACCCCTTCAGGTTCTGCTGGCGATCCAGCAAGTCCCGCAGGCGATCCGCCTCGGCACGCTCGATCAGCGGCCCGATAAACACGCGGTTCTTGCCATCGGCGCTGCGGATATAGGCGTTATAGCCCTGGCTACGCAGCTTCTTCTGCAACGCGTCGGCGCCTTCGCGATTGCCCAGGCTGGCCACCTGAATCGACCAACTGATCGGCAGACCATTCGGATCGATACGGCTCTGCCCCACCTCCGGCTTGCCCGGTGCGGCAGGTTGCGGCGCTACCGGCTTAGGTGCAGGCGCGGGCGCAGCGGGCTTGGCGGCGGGCGCCGGCTTGACCACTGGCACACTGGGTTGCACCGGCATCGACGGTGCCTGCTGCGCGGCCACTTCATCATCGGTCGGCACGGGTTCTTCTTCCGGCAACGCCTGAGGCTCAGGCACCACCACCGGCTCAACCTGAACCTGCGGCACCGCCGGGGCTTGTGGCGCGGCCGGAGCCTCAACCACCACCTGACGCTCTTCGTCCTGGCGAGAAAACAGCATCGGCAGGAAAATCACCGCCAGCGCCACCAGAACCAAGGCTCCGACCATTCGCTGCTTGTATGCGCTATCCAGTAATGCCATGTGCAGCTTCCTCCGTGGAGCGCCGGGCCAACCACTCAAGCGCCTCGGCAACACAATAAAATGACCCGAACAACAGAATCTCATCATCGGGCGTGGCAATGGCGCACTGTGCTTCAAGGGCATCGGTCACGCTTGCATACGACGCCACCGCTGCACCAAGGTTCTGCAAGGCCACTTCCAGTTCAGCGGCCGGACGGCTGCGCGGGGTATCCAGCGGCGCCACGGCCCAGGCCTGGACATTGCCCAACAAGGGCGCAACCACACCTTCCAGATCCTTATCAGCCAGCAGACCAAAGACCGCAAGGCGACGACCGACCGGCGGCGTGCGGGACAGCCGCTGCGCCAGGTACTCGGCCGCATGGGGGTTATGCCCCACATCCAGCAGCAGGTTCAGGCGCTTGCCTTGCCATTCGAACTCACGGCGATCCAACCGCCCGACCACGCGCGTGGCCAACAAGGTGGTGGCAATCTGCTCGGCGCTCCACGGCAGGTCCAGCAACAGATAGGCCTGCAGCGCGAGTGCGGCGTTTTCCATCGGCAGGTTCAGCAACGGCAGATCGTGCAACTCTACAGCCTGGCCACGGGCATCGCGCCCACGCCATTGCCAGTGCTGCTCACCGATCTCGAGGTTGAATTCGCGGCCGCGCAGGAAAAACGGGCAATCCAGCTCACGCACCTTATCCAGCAGGGTATGCGGCGGCTCCACGTCACCGCACAGCGCAGGCTTGCCCTGGCGGAAGATCCCGGCTTTTTCATAGGCCACGGATTCACGGGTATTGCCCAGGTAGTCGGCGTGGTCCACACCAATGCTGGTGACCAACGCCAGATCGGCATCCACCACGTTGACCGTGTCCAGACGCCCACCCAGGCCGACCTCCAGCACCACCACATCCAGTTGCGCACGCTCAAACAGCCAGAACGCCGCCAGGGTGCCCATCTCGAAGTAAGTCAGGGAAATCTCGGCCCGGCCCGCATCGAGTGCGGCGAAGGCTTCGCAGAGTTGCTCATCCGAGGCTTCGACGCCATTGAGCTGCACCCGCTCGTTGTAACGCAGCAGGTGCGGGGAATTGTAGACGCCGACTTTCAGCCCTTGGGCCTGCAGCAGCGCCGCGACAAAGGCACAGGTAGAGCCTTTGCCGTTGGTACCGGTCACCGTGATCACGCGCGGTGCCGGGCGGCCTAACCCGAGGCGGGCCGCTACCTGTTGCGAGCGCTCCAGGCCCATGTCGATGGCGGACGGATGCAACTGCTCAAGGTAGGCGAGCCACTCGCCCAGGGTACGCTGGGTCATAGGTTCTCAGGCACCGGCGGCACAACGATCGGCTCAACTTTAGGCGCGACGTAGACGGGCGTCGGCAGGCCCATCATCTGTGCCAGCAGGTTGCCCAGGCGTGGACGCAGTTCACCGCGCGGGATGATCAGGTCGATCGCGCCGTGCTCCAGCAGGAACTCGCTGCGCTGGAAACCTTCCGGCAGTTTTTCACGTACGGTCTGCTCGATCACACGCGGGCCGGCAAAGCCGATCAGCGCCTTCGGCTCGCCGACGATCACGTCACCCAGCATCGCCAGGCTGGCGGAAACGCCGCCGTAGACCGGGTCGGTCAGCACGGAGATAAACGGGATGCCTTCTTCACGCAGACGCGCCAGTACCGCGGAGGTCTTGGCCATTTGCATCAGCGAGATCAGGGCTTCCTGCATACGCGCGCCACCGGAGGCGGCGAAGCAGATCATCGGGCAACGGTTTTCCAGGGCGTAGTTGGCGGCGCGCACAAAGCGCTCACCGACGATGGCACCCATGGAGCCGCCCATGAACGAGAACTCAAACGCCGACACCACGACAGGCATGCCCAGCAGCTTGCCGCTGACGGAAATCAGCGCGTCTTTCTCACCGGTCTGCTTCTGCGCAGCGGTCAGGCGGTCCTTGTACTTCTTGCCGTCGCGGAACTTGAGACGGTCAACCGGCTCCAGGTCCGCGCCCAGCTCGCTACGGCCTTCGGCATCCAGGAAAATGTCGATGCGGGCGCGGGCGCCGATACGCATGTGGTGGTTGCACTTGGGGCAAACGTCCAGGGTCTTTTCCAGCTCCGGGCGGTACAGCACCGCGTCGCAGGATGGGCACTTGTGCCACAGACCTTCAGGAACCGAGCTTTTCTTCACCTCGGAACGCATGATCGAAGGGATCAGTTTGTCTACTAACCAGTTGCTCATGCTTTCTTTCTCCAGTACCGGTGGCTTGAACACAGCCCCGCGTATGCCCTTGAGCTAAATTCATATGTGGCGATGACACATGCTGGACGGGGTCAGACGTTCGACCGGCCTGTTCCCGCATGTATCCTCAGCCTTCCAGACAACCTGCCAGCGCAGGGTTGCCACTTCATTTCCGGGCCACCCACAGGCGGCGCCGGGCTGTTTTACACAGTGGTAGTTATGGACGGCGGCAGACTGCCAGCCGTCACATCGCACCGCTGCTGTTGCGCACGGCCTGCATGAACGCGCGAATCTTGCTGTGATCCTTGATGCCCTTGCCCTGCTCTACTCCACCGCTGACATCCACGGCATACGGTTGTACCTGCTCGATCGCCGCCCCGACATTCGTGGGGGTGAGCCCACCGGCCAGGATGATCGGCTTGCTCAACCCCGGGGGAATCAGCGACCAATCGAACGCCTCGCCGGTACCGCCAGGCACGCCTTCGACGTAGGTGTCCAGCAGGATCCCGCGAGCGCCACTGTAGGCGGCACACGCTGCCGCGATATCGTCCCCGGACTTGACGCGCAGCGCCTTGATATACGGGCGCTGGTAGCTTTCACACTCGTCGGGTGTTTCGTCGCCGTGGAACTGCAGCATATCCAGGGGCACGGCATCCAGGGTTTCGTTGAGTTCGCAGCGGCTGGCGTTGACGAACAAACCCACAGTGGTCACGAACGGCGGCAATGCGGCGATGATCGCCCGCGCCTGCAACACATTCACCGACCGCGGGCTCTTGGCGTAAAACACCAAACCAATGGCGTCCGCCCCCGCCTCGACTGCCGCCAGCGCGTCTTCTATGCGGGTAATCCCGCAAATCTTGCTGCGAACGGCTGACATGTCGTGGAAACCTCAGGGGTTGGGCCGAGAAAGTCCCGGATGGTAACAAAAGCTTTTCCGGGCGTCAGCCGCCAAGTTCGCTGAAACCTGTGAGGAAGTGTGGCCCGATGAAACGCTCCGGCAATTCGAACTCGTCGCGGTACTCCACATCCACCAGGTACAGGCCGAACGGATGCGCCGTGACCCCGCCGGTACGGCGAACCCGGCTTTCCAGCACTTCCTTGGCCCACGCCACCGGGCGCTCGCCGGTGCCGATGGTCATCAGCACCCCGGCAATGTTGCGCACCATGTGATGCAAGAAGGCCCCGGCGCGGATATCCAGCACGATCATCTTGCCGTGGCGGGTCACGCGCAGGTGGTGGACTTCCTTGATCGGCGACTTCGCCTGGCACTGGCCGGCACGGAAGGCACTGAAATCATGCACGCCCACCAGGTGCTGCGCGGCTTCGGCCATGCGCTCGGCGTCCAGTGGGCGGTGGTTCCAGGTGATTTCTTCGTTGAGGTGCGCCGGGCGGATCTGGTCGTTGTAGATGACATAGCGATAACGCCGGGCAATGGCTTTGAAGCGCGCATGAAAATGCGCAGGCATGACCTTGGCCCAGCTGACGCTGACATCATGGGGCAAATTGATATTAGCCCCCATCACCCAGGCTTTCATTGAGCGCTCAGCCTGGGTGTCGAAGTGCACCACCTGGCCGCAGGCATGCACGCCAGCATCGGTACGCCCGGCGCACATCAGCGACACTGGCGAGTCGGCAACTTTGGACAGGGCCTTCTCCAGGGTTTCCTGCACTGTCAGCACGCCGGATGCCTGACGCTGCCAGCCGCGATAACGCGAGCCCTTGTATTCCACGCCCAGCGCGATGCGGTAAAAGCCTGCAGCCGCCATTTCGGCGGCCGGATTATCTATATTTGCCAAGAACTGAGAGCCTGATGAGTTGCGCGAAGGCGGCCATTATAAAGGCGACTACACAGTGGCGGGCGCTTTTGTAATGGATTGGCTTGAGCCAATGTGGGAGGGGGGCTTGCGGTGGTGGGCGGGGTTATTCCTCCAGATCTAGTGGGGCTGCTTCGCAGCCCAGCGCGGGGCAAGCCCGCTCACCACAGGAAGCCCGATCACCACAGCGAGCCCGATCACCACGGCAAGCCCCACACTGGATTTGCGTCGCCCGTTAAATACGGCCGAGCATTTCCTTGGCCTCGCCACGCTGTGCCTCGTCACCCTCGGTCAGCACTTCGGAGAGGATGTCCCGTGCGCCGTCCGCATCACCCATGTCGATATAGGCCTGGGCCAGGTCGAGCTTGGTTGCCACTTCGTCTGTGCCGGAAAGGAAGTCGAACTCCGGCTCGTCATCGCCCATTGCCGCGTCTTCCGCGGTGAACGATGGTTCGATGGACGGGTGTTCCAGACTCTGGGACAGACGGTCCAGCTCGGCGTTGACATCATCCAGCTCCGACGCGAACGCATCAGGCTTGGCGCCCGCTTCCGGCTCATCGGCCAGGGACAGGTCGAAATCTTCCGGCAGGTCGAAGTCGTCCAGTGCCGCAGGCGTCAAGGTCGGCGGCTCGACGGCCGGCACGTCCTTCATCTGGTCTTCCAGGCCTGATAGGAAGTCGTCATCGGATTGCGCCGAAGCCGGCGCATCCAGTTGCAGGTCCAGGTCGAAGTCCGACAGGTCATCGGGGCTAGCGTTGGCTTCGGTCTGCTGCTTCAGAAGCGACTCGAAGGTCTGCTGATCGTCCTTGACCTCCGCTGGGGAGGCTTCTTCCAGGTCGTCCAGGCTCAGATCGAAATCGGTGTCGAAAGCCTCCGGTTGCGCAGGCGCCGGCTTGTCTTCGAGCAAATCCTTAACGTATTGAGCATCCAGGGCAGCGGCGGCCACCGCCGCGCTGACACCCGCCGCCAACACGGCCATGGCCGGGAAGCGACTCTTGAGCTGCTCGACCTGGGCATGGTTTTCACCATTGGCCACCAGTTGACGCTCCTGGCTCACGAAGCCGTCCTTGTCGTTTTGCAAACCGTAGACTTCCATCAGCTTCAAACGCAGATCGCTGCGTTTGGGCTCATGCTTGATCGCCTGCTGCAATACATCGGCGGCCTGGTTCAGGTGGCCACGATCGATATGGGATTGAGCTTGGGCCAACGCATCGTTGGCGTTTACCGGGGCAACAGCAACGGCCAGCGGCGCCAGCACGGAAGCAACGGTCGGCACAGCGACAGCCGGCTCAGCCACCGGGGCCGGTGCTGGCGCGGCGGCCAGCTTGACGTTTGGCGGCGGCACTTCCAGGCCTTCGAAGCTGTCCGGCGGCAGGTCGTGGTCGATGTTCGAGGTGAACACCGGCTCTTCAGCCAGGGCCCGCGCCATGCGCAGGTGCTTTTCCTCTTCGAGGCGTGCGTTGCGATGGCGCGCCCACAACAGCAGGAGCAACAGCACCAGCAGGCCAGCCGCACCGCCGACCACGCCGAGTACGATCGGGTTGGTCAGCACGTCATTGAATTTACCTTCGGTGCTGTCAGGCGCTGCATCCGCCTTGACGGGCTCAGGCGCGGGCGCGGCGGGCGCAGGGGTCGCGGTGGCGGCATCCGGCGCGGCAGGGGCAGACGGGGCAGCCGCCGGCTCGCCGGCCAACTGCGCAGGCATCGCCGCCGTGGCCGCCGTGGCCGCCGTGGCCGGGACACCCTTTTCAGCCTGCAGACGCGCGAGTTGATCGTTTTTCAGTTGAATCAGCTTTTGCAGCTTGTCCAACTGGCTTTGCAGGTCGGCAGCGCGGCTTTTCAGCTCTTCGTTGTCGCGACGGGTGGTGTCCAGTTGCTCCTGGGTCATCGCCAGTTTGTCGCTCAGCGCCGCGCTATCGCCCGCCTTGCCCTTGGCGCCCTTCTTGGCCGCCTCGGCCGACACCAGGCTCAAGTTGTCCTTGGCGTTGGTGCTTGCAGGCGCATTGCCAGCCTGGGTGCGCTTGGTGGCGTCCAGCTGCTGCTTGCCCGCCGCAGGATTGGTTGCGGCACGTCGCCCCTGGCGCCAGGCGGCGTTCTGCGCGCTCACTTCGGCAATCGCCTGGGGTTGCGGCAGCGCGGTGCTTTGTACGGTATCCGGCAGGCGCAGGACGTGACCGGTTTTAAGGCGGTTGATATTGCCGTCGATAAACGCGTCCGGGTTCAGCGCCTGGATCGCCAGCATGGTCTGCTGAACCGAGCCGCCGTTACGGTTCTTCGCGGCAATTTCCCACAAGGTGTCGCGGGGCGTGGTGGTGTGCTGTGCGGGTTTGCTCACGGCCGGCGCTGTGCTGGACGGCGCTGCCAGGCGCGGTGCCGGCGCGGCGGTCGTCGGTGCGGGCTGGTCGAACTTGGCCGGGTCGAGCAAAACGCTGTAGTCGCGCATCAAACGGCCATTAGGCCATTGCACCTGCAGCAGGAAACGTACGTAGGCGTCCGGCAACGGCTTGCTGGAGGTGACACGCACCACGCTGCGGCCGTTGGGATTGACCACCGGAGTGAACGTCAAGTCATTGAGAAATGCCTGGCGATCAATACCGGCATCCACAAACGCCTGGGACGAGGCCAGGCTCGGGGTGATCTCGGAAGCCGTGAGGCCACCGACATCGAGCAATTCGATTTCCACCGCCAACGGCTGGTTCAACTTCGACTTGAGGGTCATCTCCCCCAGCTGCAGCGCCTGCGCCATACCGGAGGACAGCGCCGAGGCGGCCGCTATTGCTAACACCAGTTTGCGAACTTGAACCATAGCCTCATCCTTTTTGAACACTCCCCGGCCTGCGAGAAGGTTGGTAACCGCTGCCATAAGGCATGGCGAGCCGATAGGTCACCGACGCGCAACTTTTCCTACCTGGGGCCAAGCATAGCGCCTGGCTAGAATCAATCTACAAATTGCCGCCAAGTATCTTTTACGCAAGGCCTTTTATCAACAACTGCGCCAGCTGTACGGCATTCAGCGCGGCGGCTTTGCGTACGTTATCTGACGTCAGCCACAGATTTAGTTCCGCCGGGTCATCCACGCCCGCACGAACCCGCCCTACATAGATCACATCCTGGCCCACGGCGTCACCCACCGCCGTAGGGTAGTCGCCCTCGTCCACCAGCTCTATACCTGGGGCTGCGTCGAGTAGGCGGTTCACGGCAGCGAGGTCCACCGGTGCTCCCAGTTGCAGAGACACAGTCAGGCTATCGCCAAAAAACACCGGGGCTTGAACGCAAGTTGCGGAAATCTTTAGCAAAGGTAATTCCAGCACTGCGCGCAGTTCGTGTACCAGGCGCTTTTCCAAGGCGGTATGACCTTGGGCGTCCGGCGTGCCGACTTGTGCCAACACATTGAAGGCGACCTGGCGATCAAAGAATTTCGGCTCCAGCGGGCGCATATTCAGCAGCTCGGCGGTTTGCCGGGCCAGCTCGCTGACGGCCTCACGGCCCTGGGACGACATCGCCAGGCTGGCGGTGACGCTCACGCGCTGGATATCCAGCACGCTACGCAAGGGGGCGAGGACGACTGCCAAGTTGGTCGCCGACGGGCTTGGGCTGCCGAGCTGGAACGGCTTACTCAGGCCGTCCAGCACATGGGCATTGGCTTCCGGCACCACTTGCGGCGCCTGCTCGGCCGGCAATGCGCCAGACAGATCAATCAACGAGCAGCCCGCCGCCGTGGCGCGCGGCGCAAAACTTGAGGTGACCGCCGGCCCCGCCGCAAAGAACGCCAGCTGGACTTTACTGAAGTCGAACTCGTCAACCTCCCTCACCCGCACGTTCTTGCCGCGAAACGGCACCGATGCACCGGCGGAGTTGCTGCCTGCCAGCAGATGCAGGGTGCCGACCGGGAAGTCCAGCTCTTCGAGGATCTGCACCAGGGTTTCACCTACGGTGCCGGTGGCGCCGATCACGGCGATATCAAAGGTCGGGTTCATGGGGACTGCCTCGGGCATTGCGGGGGGAGCGGCACTTTACCGGGTGGTGGGGGGCGAGGCAATTAAGCTGGGATTTGTGGCGTGGCTGATGGCCATATCGGGGGCAAGCCCCCTCCCACATTTGGGCGCGTTCGCCAATCAAGGGTGGGAGGGGGCTTGCCCCCGATAAGGCCCGACCAAACAACAAAAAACCCGCGCCTGTCACCAGTCGCGGGTTTCTCTCATTGCCTCAAACTATCAACGTTCCAGCAGAATCCGCAGCATGCGGCGCAGCGGTTCGGCCGCGCCCCACAGCAGCTGGTCGCCTACGGTGAACGCGCCCAGGAACTGGCTGCCCATGTTCAGCTTGCGCAGACGGCCTACCGGTACATTCAAGGTGCCGGTGACCTTGGTCGGGCTCAGCTCCTGCATGCTGATGTCGCGGTTGTTCGGCACCAGCTTGACCCAGGGGTTGTGCTGGCTGATCAACGCTTCGATATCGGCGATCGGCACGTCTTTGTTCAGCTTGATGGTCAGCGCCTGGCTGTGGCAGCGCATCGCGCCGATACGCACGCAGATGCCGTCCACCGGGATCGGGCTCTTGAAGCGGCCGAGGATCTTGTTGGTCTCGGCCTGGGCCTTCCACTCTTCGCGGCTCTGGCCGTTCGGCAGCTCTTTGTCGATCCAGGGGATCAGGCTGCCGGCCAATGGCACGCCGAAGTTCTCGGTCGGGTACGCCTCGCTGCGCATGGCTTCAGCCACACGGCGGTCGATGTCGAGGATCGCGCTGGCCGGGTCGGCCAGTTGATCGGCGACGGCAGCGTGGGTCGCGCCCATTTGCTTGATCAGTTCGCGCATGTTCTGCGCGCCGGCCCCGGAGGCCGCCTGATAAGTCATGGCGCTCATCCACTCGACCAGGCCGGCTTCGAACAGGCCACCCAGGCCCATCAGCATCAGGCTGACGGTGCAGTTGCCGCCGACGTAGTTCTTGGTGCCGGCGTCCAGTTGCTGGTCGATGACCTTGCGGTTCACCGGGTCAAGGATGATCACCGCATCGTCCTGCATGCGCAGGCTGGAGGCGGCGTCGATCCAGTAACCCTGCCAGCCGGCTTCGCGCAGCTTGGGGAAGACTTCGCTGGTGTAGTCGCCACCCTGACAGGTCAGAATCACGTCGAGGGTTTTCAGCTCTTCAATGTTGTAGGCGTCCTTGAGCGGAGCAATATCCTTGCCCACGGACGGCCCTTGGCCACCCACGTTCGAAGTGGTGAAAAACACCGGCTCAATAAGATCGAAATCCTGCTCTTCCAGCATCCGCTGCATGAGCACGGAACCGACCATACCGCGCCAACCGATCAGACCTACACGTTTCATCGCAACTACACCTTGTTAAAAAGTGGGCCGCCTTGCAGCAACAACTGCAAGTGGGCCCGAGAGATTACAGATTCCGCAGCGCGGCGACTACTGCGTCGCCCATTTCTTGCGTACCGACCTTGGTGCAACCCTGCGACCAGATGTCGCCGGTGCGCAGGCCCTGATCGAGTACCAGGCTCACGGCCTTCTCGATGGCATCCGCCGCGTCGCTCAGGTTGAAGCTGTAACGCAGCATCATGGAGACCGACAAAATGGTCGCCAACGGGTTGGCAATGCCCTGGCCTGCGATGTCCGGCGCCGAACCGTGGCAAGGCTCGTACATGCCCTTGTTGTGGGTGTCCAGGGACGCCGACGGCAGCATGCCGATGGAACCGGTGAGCATCGACGCCTGGTCGGACAGGATGTCGCCGAACAGGTTGTCGGTGACGATCACGTCGAACTGTTTGGGTGCACGCACCAGTTGCATGGCAGCGTTGTCGACGTACATGTGGCTCAGTTCGACGTCCGGGTAGTCCTTGGCCACTTCTTCGACGATTTCGCGCCACAGTTGGCTGGAGGCCAGCACGTTGGCCTTGTCCACCGAGCAGACCTTCTTGCCACGCACGCGGGCCATGTCGAAACCGACACGGGCGATACGGCGGATTTCGCTCTCGCTGTACGGCAGAGTGTCGTAGGCCTGGCGCTCACCATTTTCCAACTCACGCACACCGCGTGGCGAGCCAAAGTAGATACCACCGGTCAGCTCGCGCACGATCAGGATATCCAGGCCCGCGACCACTTCCGGCTTGAGGCTCGAGGCGTCCGCCAGTTGCGGATAGAGGATGGCCGGGCGCAGGTTGCCGAACAGGCCCAGTTGCGCGCGGATTTTCAGCAGGCCGCGCTCAGGGCGGATGTCACGTTCGATCTTGTCCCATTTCGGGCCGCCCACGGCGCCGAGCAGCACGGCGTCGGCCGCGCGTGCACGGTCCAGGGTCTCGTCGGCCAGCGGTACGCCGTGCTTGTCGATGGCAGCGCCGCCGATCACGTCGTGGCTCAGCTCGAAGCCCAGGCTGTACTTGCTGTTGGCGAGCTCCAGTACCTTGACCGCTTCGGCCATGATTTCCGGACCAATGCCGTCGCCAGGGAGAATCAGAATCTGCTTGCTCATGCGTTCCTCATTTCATCAAGCGACCCGCCCGTGGGCAGGTCGGGAAAAATCAATCAGCGTTCGGCAAAGACCACCAGCACGTCGGTGCTGAAGGTGCCGTCGGCTTGAATTTCGTAGTAATCGCGCACTTCCTGGCCCATCGCCTGTTGCAGCTCAAGGATCGCGGCACGCAACACCTCTGGCGTGCGCATGCGCTCGACCCAGGAGGTGTATTCCAGGCGCAAACGCTGGCGGCTACTGTTGCGCACGTGCAGACCGGTTTCGCTGAGCTGCTGCATCCACTCGGCGGCGGAGTAATCGCGCACGTGGCTGGTGTCGCGCAGCACTTCGGCGGTTTGCAGGTAAGTGTCCAACAGCGGGCTGCCCGGTGACAAGACGTCGACGAACGCCACCACGCCGCCCGGCTTGAGCACGCGTCGCACTTCGCGCAGGGCCAGGCGGAGGTCGCTCCAGTGGTGGGCCGAATAACGGCTGAACACGAAGTCGAACTCACCGTCGGCGAACGGCAGGCGTTCGGCGGCGCCCTGTACGGTGCGGATGTTCTCAAAGCCGCGGTCTACCGCAGCGGTGGCGACGACGTCGAGCATCTGCTGGGAGAGGTCATAGGCCACGACCTCTTTAACCAGCGGCGCCATATTGAAACTCACATGACCGGCACCGCAACCCAGGTCCAGCAGTCGCGCAGCGCCCTGCCCGACCAGTTCGGCCTGTAACAGCGCGAATTCGGTGCCTTGGGCGTGTACGGCACTGCTCAGGTAGGCCGAGGCTTGCTCGCCGAATTGTTTTTGCACGACTTGGGTGTGGACGGTGGCGGTCATGGTGGTTTTCCTTGGGTTTTGGGGTGGTTGTACGGGCGCAATCGCAGGCAAGCCAGCTCCCACATTGATCGGTGTTCTCCTGAACAACTCGGTCAACTGTGGGAGTCGGGCTTGCCCGCGATGGGGCCAGCACGACCTACCTCATATCAGGCATCACGAAACAACCAAGGCTGGCTCGCCCGGTGCTTGACTTCAAACGCGGCAATCGCATCGCCGTCCTGCAAGGTCAGGCCGATATCGTCCAGGCCGTTGATCAGGCAGTGCTTACGGAACGCATCCACTTCAAAGTGATACACCTTGCCGTCCGGACGCGTCACGGTTTGCGCGGCCAGGTCGACGGTCAACTGGTAGCCCTCTTCGGCTTCCACCTGCTTGAACAGCTCGTCGACTTCGGCATCGCTCAAGATGATCGGCAACAGGCCGTTCTTGAAGCTGTTGTTGAAGAAGATGTCCGCGTAGCTCGGCGCGATGATGCTGCGAAAGCCATATTCTTCCAGCGCCCACGGCGCGTGCTCACGGCTGGAGCCGCAGCCGAAGTTTTCCCGCGCCAGCAGCACGCTGGCGCCCTGGTAACGCTCGGCGTTGAGCACGAAGTCCTTGTTCAACGGGCGCTTGGAGTTGTCCTGGTAGGCGTAGCCCACGTCCAGGTAGCGCCACTCGTCGAACAGGTTCGGGCCGAAACCGGTGCGCTTGATCGACTTCAAGAACTGCTTGGGGATGATCTGGTCGGTGTCGACGTTGGCACGGTCCAAAGGGGCGACAAGGCCAGTGTGTTGAGTAAAAGCACGCATCGGGTATTCCTCAGATCAATTCGCGAACGTCGATGAAACGACCGTTGACGGCAGCGGCAGCGGCCATGGCCGGGCTGACCAGGTGGGTACGCCCGCCGGCGCCCTGACGCCCTTCGAAGTTACGGTTGGAGGTGGACGCGCAATGCTCGCCCGACTCCAGGCGGTCGGGGTTCATCGCCAG
>Ga0207650_10002244_pt1 | contig 13493 bp, 11 predicted proteins | sample KBSS63metaG_FD_184325 | JGI IMG/M metagenome (GOLD analysis project Ga0207650, IMG submission 184325) | Switchgrass rhizosphere microbial communities from Kellogg Biological Station, Michigan, USA - KBS S6-3 metaG (SPAdes) (version 2) | ecosystem: Host-associated > Plants > Roots > Rhizosphere...
CTCCGAAGTCGCGGCGTACATGTCGGGCGTCCCCATTCGGCGCGCAAAGTTTGCCGCGTACATGTTGTCGGGGCTGCTTGCGTCGATGGCCGGTCTCTTCCTCACCTGCGTCACCTATTCCGGCGAAGCGTCGGCCGCGAACGGCGGCTCGTACACTCTGTATTCGATCGCTGCGGTCGTGCTTGGCGGCATCTCGCTCTTCGGCGGTTCCGGGAGCGCCATCGGGGCAATCTTCGGCGCGCTCATGTTCCGGACGATCGGCGACCTCCTCTTCGTGTTCAACGTCGAGCCGCTGTGGCAGCCGCTGTTCCAGGGCGTCGTGCTCGTCGCGGCCGTTTGCCTCGGCTCGCTGCGGCTGCTGCGCATCCGCAACCGGCTGGATCTCTATGGGTGATGTGCGCGTGCCGGCCGACGATTCGCGCGCGGCGCCGGCGGACGGGCCGCGGCGAAGACTTTCCCGGTTCGATCCGGCGGTTGTCGCGGCGTTCGGCTGTGTCGCGATCGTGCTCTTCGTCGGAAGCCTCTACTCCACGAGTTTCCTGTCGCCCGAGTATCTGCTGCAGCAACTCAAGGTCGCTTCTTTCCTCGGCGTGATCGCAACCGGCGCCATGATCGTCATTCTGCTCGGCCAGATCGATCTGTCGGTGCCTTGGGTCGTCGCGGTGGGCGGAATGATGGCGACGGCCGCGACCGGCTGGGGCTCGCTCGGGGAGGCGCTCGCCATTCCTGTGGGTGTCGCGTGCGGCATTGCCCTCGGGCTCGTCAACGGACTGGGCGTCGCGTTCCTGCGGCTGCCGTCGATGGTGGTCACGCTCGCCGTCAACGCGGTAGCGCAAGGGCTGATGGTCGTGCACACCGGCGGCTTCTCGCCGCAGGACGCATCGTCGCCGGCGATGCGCTTTCTGGCGACGGGCCACAGCGTGCTCGGAATTCCGAATGCGCTGATCGTATGGGCGGCGATCGGCGCCGGCGCAGTCTTCCTGCTCACGCGCACGACGTTCGGCCGTACGGTCTATGCGATCGGCAACCGGGAACGTGCGGCTTACCTCTCGGGCGCCCGCACGCGCCTCGTCGTGATGGCAGCGTTCGCGATCTCGGGCGCGCTCTCCGCGTTCGGCGGCGTGCTGCTCGCGGGCTACGCGAGCAAGGCGGCGCAGGCGATGGGCGATCCGTACCTGCTGCCGGCCATTGCGGCCGTCGTGCTGGGCGGCACCTCGATCCTGGGCGGCCGCGGCAACTATCTCGGCACGGTCGCCGGCGTGATCCTGATCACGCTGCTGCAGTCGATGCTGTCGGTGATGCAGATGGAGGAGTTCGGCCGGCACGTCACGTACGGCATCGTCATCATTGCGATGCTGTTGATCTACGGCCGCGGCCGCCGCCATTCGGAATAGCGCATACCCTTTATCATCCCTGCGAGCACGAAATGGCCCTTGACCTGACACCGAGCTTCGAAGTCGTCGACCGGCGCTTTCGCAAAGTCGCGCTTCCGTACATCCACGTCGAGAAACTCTACACAGGCTGCCGATGGGCAGAAGGGCCCGCATGGTTCGCGGCCGGCCGATATCTCGTCTGGTCGGACATCCCCAACGATCGGATGCTGCGCTGGGACGAGACCGACGGCTCGGTGTCGACGTTTCGCCAGCCGTCGCACAACAGCAACGGGAATACGGTCGACACGCAGGGTCGTCTCGTCACGTGCGAGCATCGCAGCCGGTGCGTGACCCGAACCGATTTCGACGGAACGCGCACCGTGCTGGCGGACCGGTACGACGGCAAGCGCTTCAACTCGCCGAACGACGTCGTCGTCAAGGGCGACGGCAGCATCTGGTTCACGGATCCGAGCTACGGGATCGACTCGGACTACGAAGGCGACGCGGCGAAGAGCGAGATCGGTGCCTGCAATGTGTACCGCATCGATGCGTCGAGCGGGAAAGTCGCCATCGTCGCAGCGGACTTCGTGCAGCCGAACGGGCTCGCGTTCTCGCCCGATGAATCCCTGCTCTACATCGTCGACACCGGGCTCACGCACAAGGCAGACGGCCCCCATCACGTGCGCCGCTTCAAGGTTTCCGCCGACGGAAAAAGCATCGGCGGCGGCGAGGTCTTCGCGACATGCTCCGTCGGTCTCTACGACGGGTTTCGCGTCGACGTCCACGGCAACCTGTGGCTATCGGCGGGCGACGGCGTCCACTGTCATTCGAGCGACGGGGCGCTGCTTGGCAAGATCCTGATTCCCGAGGCCGTCGCCAACGTGTGTTTCGGGGGGCCGAAGCAGAATCGCCTTTTCATCTGCGGCACGACGTCGCTCTATTCGGTGTATCTCAACACGCGCGCTGCGCCGCGCGGCTGACGAGGCTGGCCGCCGGCAGCGAGGACTCGAGCCGATCGTTCAGGACTTCGGCGGAACGTAGCCCGAGGGCATCTCCGCGCCTGCACCGAAGAAGTGCTGCTCCATCTGCTCGGCGAGCCACTTGCGCGCGCGGGCGTCGGCGAGCGACAGCCGGTTCTCGTTGACGAGCATCGTCTGGTGCCGCAGCCACGCCTGCCACGCCTCCTTCGACACGTTCTCGTAGATGCGCTTCCCCAGCGGGCCGGGGTAGGGCGGCAAATCGAGCCCTTCGGCCTCGCGACCGAGCTTCACGCAGTGAACCATGCGCGCCATTGTCAGACTCTCCTAGAGGATTTTGCGGTAGACCTGCGACTTGCGTTGGAAATTGTAGAGCGCCTGCTTTTGCCGCGGCAGGTCCGCCACCGTCGCAGTATGATAGCCGCGCTCGACGAACCATTGCGAGGTGCGCGTCGTGAGCACGAAAAGATCGTCGAGCTTGAGCTTTCGCGCCCGGGCCTCGACCTCCTCCATCAGCGCCTCGCCGTAGCCCTCGCGGCGAAAATCCGGATGCACGGCGAGCGCCGCGAGCTCGCCGGCTTTCTCGTCCGGAAACGCGTAGAGCGCCGCGCATCCGATGATTCCGTTGTCGTGCTCGGCGACGATGAAGCGCTCGATCTCCATCTCGAGCCGCTCGCGCGAGCGCCGCACGAGGATGCCCTGCTCCTCGAGCGGCTCGATGATCCGCAAGATGCCGCCGACGTCGTCGATCGTGGCGTTGCGCAGGTGCGCAAGCGGCGCGGAAGCGATCATCGTGCCCACGCCGTCGCGCGTGAAAAGCTCGAGCAGCAGCGCGCCGTCGACGTGCCGGCTGATGAGGTGCGCGCGGCGCACACCGTTGTCGCACGCGCGGATCGCGTAGGGCAGATAGTGCAGGACGTCGGGCGGCTGCTTGCCGCCGTTTCGCGCGAGGAGCGTGTCGGCGTCCTTGGTCGACAGCTCGGTCAGGAGCTGCCGGCCGCGGCGCACGCCTTCCGTTTCCATGAGGAAGATGAGCTTGTGCGCCGTCAAGCGCACGGCGACCTGCGTTGCGACCTCTTCCAGCGCAAGGTTGAAGATTTCACCTGTGGGAGAGTACCCGAGAGGGGAGATGAGAACGATGTCGCCGTCGTCGAGGCGCGCGCGCACCGCATCGGTGTCCACGCGGCGAACTTCGCCCGTCAGCTGCATGTCAGTGCCGTCGCGCACGCCCATCGGCTTCGCGGTGATGAAATTGCCGGTCGAGACGCGGATTCGCGCGCCCGCCATCGGCGAATTGGGCATGCCGAGCGAGAGCAGCGCCTCGATGCGCGAGCGCACCTGCCCGTTCGCTTCCAGCACGCAGTCCATCGTCTCCGCGTCCGTGACGCGCAATCCGAACGCGTAGCGGCTTTCGATGTCCTGCTGCGCGAGGATTGCCTCGATCTGCGGCCGGGAGCCGTGGACGACGACCAGATGCACACCCAGGCTGTGCAGCAGGTTGAGATCGTGGATGATGCCGAGAAACGTGTCGTCGGCGACCACCTCGCCCCCAAACGCGATGACGAACGTCCTGCCACGAAAGGCGTGGATGTACGGCGCGGCGGAGCGTATCCACTGGACGAACGCGCGGGTCGTCGCCGTGTTCGCGGCCGGCGCGGCGTTGGGGTTCGGGGGCATCGGAAAAGCGGCGACGGAAGCGGCGTGAAAGGAGCGAGGTCCGCGAGGAGCGCGGATTATAGCGCTGCGCTCTGTTAGGGTGACACTTCGGAGCGCGATGACGACTTCGAAATGCCCGCAAGCGCCGTGGATTGCATTCGTGCGACCGGGCCGCGCCTCATCGATGGAGGCGAGCCCATCGCAGCGCTGGCATCGCTCCTCGAGCGCATCGCCATGAAGTGAGTTCGGCACGTGGCGGCCACGTATAATTCGAAGTCCGCCGCCATGTCGAATCCGCTTCTCTCCAATCTCAATCCCGAGCAGCTCGCCGCAGTGACGCTGCCGCACCGCTCGGCGCTCATTCTCGCGGGGGCGGGCAGCGGCAAGACGCGGGTGCTGACCACGCGCATCGCATGGCTGCTCGCGACCGGGCAGGCCTCGCCGTTGTCGATCCTCGCCGTCACCTTCACGAACAAGGCCGCGAAGGAGATGCTCGTCCGCCTTTCGGTCATGACGCCCATCAACCTGCGCGGCATGTGGATAGGAACGTTCCACGGCCTTTGCAATCGCATGCTGCGCACGCACTACCGCGACGCGCAGCTGCCGCAGCTCTTCCAGATCATGGACACGCAGGATCAGCTCGCCCTGATCAAGCGGCTCTACAAGGCGCACAACATCGACGAAGAGCGCTATCCGCCTCGTCAGCTGCAATATTTCATCGCCGACGCCAAGGAGGACGGCCTGCGCCCGAACCAGGTCGAGGCGGGCGACGAGATCGCGCGCCGCATGGTCGACCACTATGCGCTCTACGAAGCGATGTGCCAGCGCGAAGGCGTCGTCGACTTCGCCGAGCTGCTGCTCCGGAGCTACGAGCTCCTCGCCCGCCACGACAGCCTCCGCGAGCACTACCGGCGGCGCTTCACGCACATCCTCGTCGACGAGTTCCAGGACACGAACGTGCTGCAATACCGCTGGCTCAAGCTCCTGACCGGCGAGCGCGCGGCGGTGTTTGCGGTCGGCGACGACGACCAATCGATCTATGCGTTCCGCGGCGCGAACGTCGCCAACATGCAGCACTTCGAGCGCGACTTCTCTCGCGACGGCGCGCCGGTCGAGCTCGTCAAGCTCGAGCAGAACTACCGCTCGCACGGCAACATTCTCGATGCTGCGAATGCGCTCATCAGCAACAACCAGGCGCGGCTCGGCAAGAACCTGTGGACGAGCGACGACAAGGGGGAGCCGATTCGCGCGCTCGCGGCGCCGTCCGATCTGGACGAGGCGACCTTCATCGTCGACGCGACGAAGGCACTCTCGGCGTCGGGCATTGCGTTGTCGGAAGTAGCCGTTCTCTACCGGTCGAATGCGCAGTCCCGCGTGCTCGAGCACGCGCTCTTCAACGCCGCGATTCCCTACCGCGTCTACGGCGGCATGCGCTTCTTCGAGCGGGCCGAGATCAAGAACGCGCTCGCGTATCTGCGGCTTCTCGCCGCGCCCGAGGACGATGGCGCATTCCTGCGCATCGTGAGCTTTCCCCCGCGAGGCATCGGCGCGCGGACGCTGGAGACGCTCGTCGACGCCGCGCGCCGTGAAGGAACGACGCTGTGGCAGGTCGCGTGCGCTGGCGGCAAAGTGGGCGGCAAGGCGAGCGCGAGCCTCGCGTCGTTCGTGCGGCTCATCGAGCAGATGCGCGTGGCGACAGCCGGTTTGCCGCTGCCGGAAGCGGTCGAGCACGTCAACGCGGCATCGGGACTTCTCGCGCACTATCGGAACGAGAAGGACGGGCAGGACCGCGTCGACAACCTCGAAGAGCTCGTCAATGCGGCGCAAAGCTTCATGCGCGAGGCCGATCTTGCCGTCGACGCGCCGATTGCGGCCGATGACAACGACGACGGGCAGGTGGCAGCCGACTCCGGCGCGACCGACCCGCTCACCGCGTTTCTTGCGCACGCGGCGCTCGAGGCGGGGGAGACCCAGGCGGCCGAGGGCCGCCCAGCCCTGCAACTCATGACCGTGCATTCCGCGAAGGGCCTCGAGTTCCACACCGTGTTCATCACGGGTCTCGAGGAGGGTCTCTTCCCGCACGAGAACAGCCGCGACGAGATCGACGGCATGGAGGAGGAGCGCAGGCTCATGTACGTCGCGATCACGCGCGCGAAGCGACGTCTTTACGTCACGCACGCGCAGAGCCGGATGCTCCACGGCCAGGTCCGCTACAACATCCCGTCGCGCTTTCTGGACGAGCTGCCGCGCGAGCTCGTCCACTGGCTGTCGCCCCCGCGCCGCAGGATGGCGGCCGCGGTCGACATCGATCCGGCCGAATGGGGCGAGCGCGCTGCTGCGGTTGCGCCGGCGGCGAGTCGTGCGCCCGCTCCACGAAGGGTGGCCGACCCGGGGCACGGGTGGCGCATCGGCCAGAGCGTCCGTCACGCGAAGTTCGGTCTCGGCATCATCATCGATGCCGAGGGGCGTGGCGACGATTCGCGGGTGCAGGTCAACTTTCGCGACGCCGGCGTGAAATGGCTCGCGCTGGAATACGCGAAGCTCGAGGCGGCGTAGCGCCGCTGTCCGATCGCGTCAGGCGGTCGCCGACTCCGCCGGACCGCTCGCTTCGCCCGCGTGGAAGATGTCGCGGTAAGCGACGTAGTCCGAGATCGTCTGCGTCGCCACGAACAGGAAGACGTAGGGGACGACGGTCAGCGCGATCACGAACGGCGCTGCAGCCTGCGGAACGATCAGCGTGATGATCGCAACCGCCATGCCTGGCAGCACGGCACCGAAGAAGAACAGCAGCACCCCATAGACAGCGACCGGTCGCCAGTTGGCGAGCGCCGCGCGCAGGCTCGTGAGCATCGCGCGGGTCGGTCCGCAGTCCTGGAACACGACGAGCGCGGGCGCGAACCAGATCGCGAGCAGCGTCGGCAGCGCGACGAGGATCGCCATCAGCATCGCGCTTTCGATGCGCGAATTGATCACGAGCCCTTCCTCCGCCTTCGTGTTGGACGTGATCGCTTCGAGAAGAGCGCCTCCGTCGACGAGCGCCGTCGACAGCACGGCAAGCGTGGTGCCGAGGATCAGCACGATTCCGATCGGGATCAACGCCCAGACATTGGCGCCGAAGCCGCGAAACAGATGGCGGATCTGCGGCATCCCGCCGCGCTCCTGCGTCCAGGCTGCGGCGAGAAAGCCGACGGTGAACACCGGTCGCAGCACCATCATCGCGAGCGGTCCGGCGAGCGGTATCACGCTCACCATCAGCTGGATCAGGTAGTAGGACAGCAACAGCATGAGCCACGAGACGCGCGCAGCCGACAGCATCGTCGCGGCGTCCTTGAGCCAGATGGCGCCGCGGCGCCCCGAGTAGCGCACGAATTCGATCGTGGTCGGCGGCGCACTCACTGCGCCATCCCCGCGCCCGACCGCTCGGGCAGTGACACGCGGTCGTCGATCCGATGCCGAAGGATGCGCTCGAAGTGCGCGGGGTCGTGAGCGTGCACAAGCTCGCCAGGGCGCGGAAGGTGGAGGTCGTAAAGCCGCGACAGCCAGAAGCGCAGGGCGGCAGCGCGCAGCAAGGCGGGCCACTGCGCACGCTCCTCCGTTGTCAGCGGCCGCACCGCGTCGTAGGCGCCGGCGAGCGCCGAGACGAGCTCGGGCGCGAGCGCGCCGCTTCCGCCCTTGTCGACGCACCAGTCGTTGACGGTGATCGCGAGGTCGTACGCGAGCGCGTCGGTTGCGGCAAAACCGAAATCGATGATCCCGGAGACACGCTCGCCGACGAACAGCACGTTGTCGCAAAAGAGATCGCCGTGGATCGCGCCGCGCGGCAGTCGCCCCTTCGCGAAGCCGGTGAGGAACTTGAGCTCGCTTGCGAGCAGCTCGTTTTGCCGAGCCGTGATGAACGGCCGCACCGCGCGGGCGGCCTGGCGCCACCACGCCGGGCCGCGGCGATTGGTGAGGCGCGCCCGATACGTCGCCGACGCGACGTGCATGCGGCCGAGCGCGTTGCCCACCGCGGCGCAGTGAACGACGTCGGGGTCTTCGATCGGAACGCCGTCGAGCCGGGTGACGAGGCTCGCCGGCTTGCCGTTGAGCGTGCCGAACAGCGTGCCGGTGCGATCGCGAATCGGCGCCGGACACTCGACGCCGGCGTTCGCGAGATGCGCCATCAGGTTCAAGTAGAAAGGGAGCTCGTTGGAAGGAAGCCGCTCATACAGCGTCAGCACGTATCGGCCGTTCGTCGTCGTCACGAAATAGTTGGTGTTCTCGATGCCCGTCGCGATCGGCGATTGCGAGACGAGCTCGCCCACCGCATAGCGCGCGAGCCAGGCTTCGAGTTCCAGGGTGGTGACGGGCGTGTAGACCGACATCGGGCATCGCGGCGCTTCTCGGTCGACCTCGAGCGCGCCGTTCAGGCGGACTTCCGGAAAAGGGGAATCAGTTCAGAACTCGAAGATGAGCCACATCGGCACCTTGAGCCCGTAGTCGAGGCTGTCGCTTCGTATGTAGCGCCTGCCTCCGGCGTCGGGGATCAGGAAGTACGGCCTTCCGTGTCGCGGCGTCACCTTGATCCACTTCAGCTGGCCGTTGACCCGCGCTTCCTCGACCGTCTCGTTCTCGTTGCGCCGAATCGTGATCTGCGGCTCGAGGTCCGCATCTCCCGTCACGCCCGGAGGCGGCGGAATCTCGGGCAGCGGCTCGAGCTGCGCCGGTGGCGGAGGAGGAGGCGCCGCGTTCTGCGCGAGCACGGGGGCCGAGGCCGCGAACAGCGCGACTGGAAAGAGGTAGCACACCGACAGGGGTCGAAGGCCGTTCATGCGGGACCATTTTCGACCGATTCTAGCAGAGCGAGCCGCGCCGGGCGCGAATCGGCGCGCGTGTTGTGCATCGGAGCGATGCGGCCGCGCTCTTCTAGAGATTCAGCATCTTGCGCCGCTCTTCGCGTGTCGGCTGGAAGCCGCGCGACTCGTAGAAATCGAAGATCGCCTCGACGATCGCCTCGGGTTCCTCGATGACTTGCATGAGGCCGAGATCCTCTTCGCCTGCCATCCCTTCGCCGATCAGCTTTTCGCGCATCCACTCCACAAGCCCGCCCCAGAATTCGCCGCCGACGAGAATGATCGGGATGCGGCGGCTCTTGCCCGTCTGCACGAGCGTGAGGCATTCCGAAAGCTCATCGAGCGTGCCGAATCCGCCGGGCAGCACGACGTACGCGGACGCGAAGCGAACGAACATCATCTTGCGCGCGAAGAAATACCGGAAATCGAAGCCGACGTCCTGGAACTCGTTGCCGCCTTTTTCATGCGGCAGCAGGATGTTGAGCCCGATGGCGGGCGACTTGCCCGCGAACGCTCCCCGGTTGGCCGCTTCCATCAGTCCCGGGCCGCCGCCGGAAATCACGGCGAATCCGGCATCGGACAAGAGGCGCGCGATGCGCTCGGCCTTTGCGTAATACGGATGATCCTGCTTGATGCGCGCGCTGCCGAACATCGAGACCGCTGGACGCACGCCGCGCAACCTTTCGGTCGCCGCAGCGAACTCTGCCATAATTCCCAGCACCCGCCAGGCTTCCTGCCCGTTGGTGGTGTACGTCGCCTGCGGATCGATGAGTTCCGGAATCTTGGTGGTCTGATACATGCCTACGCTCGTTCTGGTGGATGGGTCGTCGTATTTGTATCGCGCATTCCATGCCTTGCCGGATCTGCGCACCTCCCGCGGCGAGCCGACCGGTGCTCTGCGCGGCGTCCTGTCGATGCTGCGCAGGATAGCCGAAGACGAGAAGCCCGACTACTTCGCCGTCGTGTTCGACGCGCCCGGCAAGACGTTCCGCGACGACTGGTATCCCGAGTACAAGGCAAACCGCCAGGCAATGCCGGACGATCTCGCCCGCCAGATCGAGCCGCTGCACGACCTCGTCCGCGCGCACGGGTGGCCGCTCATCATGGTGGAAGGCGTCGAGGCGGATGACGTCATCGGCACGCTCGCCGTCGCCGCGGCCGCGAACGGAATCGATTGCGTCATCTCGACGTCCGACAAGGATCTTGCGCAGCTCGTGCGCCCAGGCATCAAGCTCGTCAACACCATGAGCAACGAGACGCTCGACGAGGCCGGCGTCCTCGCGAAGTTCGGTGTTCGCGCGGACCAGGTGCTCGACCTTCTCGCGCTCACCGGCGATGCGGTGGACAACATTCCGGGCGTCCCGAAAGTGGGACCGAAGACCGCGGCGAAATGGCTCTCGCAATACGGCACGCTCGACGGGGTCATTGCACGTGCCGCCGACGTTCCGGGTGTCGTCGGCGAGAATCTTCGCGCCACGATCGAATGGCTGCCGCAGGGCAAGCGCCTCCTCACGGTGAGGACGGATTGCGAGCTTGCGCACAAGGTCACCGATCTCGCGCTGCAAGCGGCCGACATCGAGCGATTGACGTCGATGTTCGAGCGCTTCGAGTTGAAGCAATGGCTGCGCGATGGCACCGCGCGCCCGGCCGGCGGGCGCGCTGCGGAGAACCGCGAATCGGCGCAGACGCGATCGAAGGACGCGGAAACTGCGACGGGTTACGACGATGCGCTCGCTAACACCGATCGTCCCGGCGCGCGCGCGGCAGGTGCCGAGGCGCCGCTGCCAGTGTCGCGGCACTATGAGGTGGTCACCGATGCCGCGGCGTTCGAGCGTTGGGTCGCGGCGATCGAGCGCGCCGAGCTCGTGTGCTTCGATACCATGGCGACAGGCTTCGATCCAATGCGGGCGAAAGTCGTCGGCCTTTCATTTGCGATCGCGCCCGGCGTCGCCTGCTACGTCCCTCTCGCGCATCGCTATCCCGGCGCGCCCGACCAGCTGCCGCTCGCCGATACGCTCGCGCGCCTCGCGCCGTGGTTCGCGGATGCCTCGCGCATGAAGATCGGGCAGAACGTCAAATACGATCAGCACGTGCTCGCGAACCACGGGCTTGATCTTCGCGGCGTCGCGCACGACACGCTGCTGCAGTCGTACGTGCTCGAAGCACACCGGCCGCACGATCTCGACAACCTCGCCCGGCGACACTTGAACGTGAAGACTGTCACGTACGCGGAGGTCGTCGGCAAGGGTGCGAAGCAGATCGAGTTCGACCAGGTGAGCGTGGCCGACGCGTGCGTGTACGCGGGCGAGGATGCCGACGTCGCCCTGCAGCTTCACGCCCGCCTTCATCCGCTCGTGAGCGCCGATCCGAAGCTCGACCATGTGTACGCCGCGATCGAGATGCCGGTGCGCGAGGTGCTGTTCCGCATGGAACGCAACGGCGTGATGCTCGATGGGGCGTTGCTGACCGCGCAGGGCGCCGAGCTCGGAGCCAAGGTGATGGCGCTCGAGCAACAGGCGTTTCAGCTCGCCGGACAGCCGTTCAATCTCGGCTCGCCAAAGCAGCTCGGCGAAATCCTGTTCGACAAGATGAAGCTGCCGACGGTGCGTAAGACCGCGACGGGCCAGCCGTCGACCGACGAGGACGTGCTCACCCAGCTGGCCGCCGACTTTCCGCTGCCCAAGGTGCTGCTCGAGCATCGGACGCTGTCGAAGCTCAAGTCGACATATACGGACAAGCTGCCGCAGATGGTGAATCCGGACACCGGCCGCGTGCACACGACGTTCAGCCAGGCGACCGCGGTCACCGGCAGGCTTGCGTCGACGGAGCCCAACCTCCAGAACATTCCCGTGCGGACGGCGGAAGGCCGGCGCATCCGCGAAGCGTTCATCGCGCCGCCCGGAAGCGTGATCGTATCCGCTGACTATTCGCAGATCGAGCTTCGGATCATGGCGCACCTATCGTCCGATCCGGCACTGCTGCGCGCGTTCAAGGAAGGCGCGGACATTCACCGTGCGACGGCCGCCGACATCTTCGGCGTTCCGCTCGCGGACGTCACGACGGACCAGCGTCGCTACATCAAGGCGGTGAACTTCGGGCTGATCTACGGGATGAGCGCGTTCGGCCTCGCACAGCAGCTCGGCATCGAGCGCGGGGCGGCGGCGCAATTCATCGAGAAGTATTTCCAGCAATATCCCGGCGTCGCGAGGTACATGCAGGCGACGCGGGAGTTTGCGCGCGCGAACGGCTACGTCGAGACCGTGTTCGGCCGCAGGCTATGGCTCAACGACATCAATGCGGGCGGTGGTCCGCGCCGTGCGGCCGCCGAGCGCGCGGCCATCAACGCGCCGATGCAGGGAACGGCAGCCGACCTGGTCAAGCTCGCGATGATCGCGGTGCAGGAGTGGATCAGCAGCGAAAGACTGGCGACCAAGCTGGTGCTGCAGGTTCACGACGAGCTCGTGCTCGAGGTGCCCGAAGAGGAGCTCGAGCGGGTTCGAAACGAGCTGCCGCAACGGATGACGAGCGTCGCCGCGCTGTCGGTGCCGCTTGTCGTCGACGTCGGCGCTGGACCGAACTGGGAGCAGGCGCACTAGATCGACGATCGCCCGCGGGCGGCTCGGCGTCTCGATCCCACCCGGCGGGCGCTAGGCCACGCCGAAGATGTCCTTGTAGCTCGCGTAGATACTGGTCGCGATCACCGGCCCCAGCACAAACCACCCGAGACCGAGCGGAATCGTCGCGGCGATCATCAACGCGATGCCGACGAGTCCATAGACGGTCATCGGCCAGATGTTGACGAGGCATGCAGCGAAGCTCGCCTTCATCGCGTTCACAGGCTCGACGTTGCGCAGCATCACGAGCGCCGGCGCGAACCAGTAGGCCATCATCAGCGGCAACGCCAATAGCGTTCCGACGAGCACCGCGAAGAACGCGCCGGCGCCGAGCGTTGCGAGCGTGCCGAAGCCGACCTGCGTCGGGTCCATGCCGCTCCACAATGCAGCGAAACCGCTCATGCCGACGGTCGCGACGATGATGGCCGCGACGATCGCCACGATGATCATCGTACCGACGAGATACAGGAGGCCGACGAAGATCAGCGGCATCAGCCTGTCGCGGAAGCCCGCGAAAAGGTGATTGAACGTGGGCGGGCCACCGCGGTCCTGGGCCTCGCATGCGGCTATCAAGCCGGCGGCGAGCACGGGGGACAGGACCGTCGATGCGAGGCTGCCGATGAGCGGAACAAACGAGACCAGGACCAGGATCACGACAAACGCGATGGCGAGACCGATCCATACCCAAGGCGCAGCTTTGAAGTAGCGCCAGCCTTCGCTCCACCAGGCAACGCCGTTGCCGCTCGCCCTGGGAGCGGCGGCTCGCGCGCCCGCCGCAGCATCGAATCCGGAGCCGGGTACGGGGTGAGACGGCGTTGGCTCGACCATCGCGTCCTCCATGAGCGGTGGAAATGGCTACGGTAGCACGAGCGAACATAGGCGCCACACGGGCAGGAGAGGCGTTCCATGGGCGACGACGGGCGCCTGACCGGGTGAATCCGCTCCGCCGAAGCCAAAAAGATGGCCCGCCGGGGGTTGCGTATGCCGAGCTACGTCCGTATCATTAGCACTCGCTGGCGTTGAGTGCTAACAACACTTCAT
>Ga0207650_10002245_pt1 | contig 13493 bp, 10 predicted proteins | sample KBSS63metaG_FD_184325 | JGI IMG/M metagenome (GOLD analysis project Ga0207650, IMG submission 184325) | Switchgrass rhizosphere microbial communities from Kellogg Biological Station, Michigan, USA - KBS S6-3 metaG (SPAdes) (version 2) | ecosystem: Host-associated > Plants > Roots > Rhizosphere...
TGTGCGCCGTTCGCAGCCGACGCTCGTCGAGGCGCACGAGCGAATGCTCTGCTGCGACATCTACCGCGCGAGCGGCGGCGTCCATGCGGCCTGGGCCGACGAGTGGCTCCAGCATGCGAGCGCGGCGGGGCGCGTCGCGCTCCAGCTCTCGCCCTACAACCGTTACCTGCTCGAGATGGAGAAGCGCCTCTACGCGTCCACGTGGCTGCGAGCGGTCATCTGCAATTCGCGCATGGTGAAGCAGGAGATCCGCCGCTACTACGACGTTGCGGAATCGAAGCTTCACGTCATTTACAACCCCGTCGACGTCGACCTCTTCCATCCCGCGCTGCGCGAGGGGCGCGCGGCGATCCTCGCGCGCCACGCGATTCCGACCGACGCCGCTGTTTTCCTGGTCGCGATTCCCGATGCGGCGCGGCTCCACGTGGACAGCGCGATCGAGGCGTTCGCCCGGCAGAGCGGGACTTCCCGCCTCGTCGTCCTGCTGGGCGAGGAGGCGCCCGAACGCCACGTGTCGCGAGCGCGGGCGGCCGGCATCGGCGATCGAGTCGCATTCGTCGGCCGCGATGCCGATCGCCGATCGTGGTTCGGCGCGGCAGACGTGTTCGTCTGGCCGGCGCGCTACGATCCGTCGCCCGACGTGGCGTTCGAGGCGATGGCGTGCGGGCTGCCGGTGATCGCGAGCGACAAGTCCGGGGCCGCGGAGCTGCTGGCGGACTGCGATGCCGGCCTCGTCTATCCCGCGCGCGATGTCGCCGCGCTCGCCGCGAAGATGCAATCGCTGCTCGACCCGGGAATGCGCGCGCGACTGGGACCCAATGCCCGGCGCGCCGTGTCGTCGTTCTCGCCCGCCGCGATCACGCTGCAGCAGGTGCTTCTGTATCGCGACCTGCTCGCCTCGCCCGCCCCGGGCGTCGCCTCCGCCGTGAACACGGCTCATCCGATTCACGATCTTCCTGCGAACACGAGATGAGCACACTCGACTTCAGCGATGTCGCGCCGTCGGCCGTCTGCGCGTTTCACGATGCCGATCTCGAACGGAGTGCCGGCAGCGCGGCCACGTTCGACGGCTCTTCGTCGGTCTGGCGGTGGATCGAGTCGAACCATCGATGCAACCGCCTGCTGTGGGACGAGGAGGATCAGGCCCGAAGGCGCGACGTCCCCGACACGGCCATCGCCGCGAACAAGCGTGCGATCGACGGCCACAACCAGCGGCGCAACGACGCGATCGAGAAAATCGACGAAGCGCTGCTCGAGCGGCTGGCGGGCGTATCGCTTGCGGCCGACGCGTGGCACAACTCGGAAACGGCGGGCTCGATGATCGACCGGCTGTCGATCCTCTCGCTCAAGATCTTCCACATGCGCGCGGAAACGACGCGCAACGATGCGACCGAAGACCACCGCGCCGCATGCCGCGAGAAGCTGGCCCGCCTCGAGCTGCAGCGCCAGGATCTTGCGCGCTGTTTCGGCACGCTTCTGGCGAACGCCGCCGCCGGGCGCGCGTTCTGGCGCGTCTACCGGCAGTTCAAGATGTACAACGACGCGAAGCTGAACCCGTATCTCTACGGAGGCAAGCGCTAGGCTGGGGCCCTGTTCACAGGCCCTAGCGTCTCCGCGGGGCGCGCAGCGGAAGCGGCGCCGAAACGGCGTCGGCCGGTCCCGTCGGTATCGGCTGCACGGGGGCGCCTGCAGGCGGCGCATACTCGGGAATCCACGCTTTCAGTCGCGCGCGCACTTCGGCATCGTCGGCGGGGCGGTCGCGCTGGCACCACGCCACCATCTGGCCGACGGCATCGAAGTTCGCAGCCCGCGACAGCGCAATCCGCAGCTTCGGATGGGACGTGGCGAGCGTCGCTTCCTCCGCGGTCAGGAGCTCCTCGAACAGTTTCTCCCCGGGACGAAGGCCGGTGAAGACGATCGGGATGCGATCGGGATCGGCGCCCGACAAGCGGATCATGTCGTGCGCGAGGTCGATGATGCGGACGGGATCGCCCATGTCGAGCACCAGGATCTCCCCGTCCTTGCCCTGCAGCGCGGCCTGCAGCAGGAGCTGTGTTGCTTCGGACAGCGACATGAAATAGCGCGTGATGTCCGGATGCGTGACGGTGACCGGTCCGCCGCGGCCGATCTGCTCCCGAAAACGCGGGATCACGCTGCCGGCGCTGCCGAACACGTTGCCGAAACGCACGATGACGAACTGCGTGCCGCGTCCTTGCAAGCTGCAGCAGACGATCTCGGCGAGACGCTTCGTCGCCCCCATCACGTTGGTCGGATTGACCGCCTTGTCGGACGACACGAGAACGAACTTCTCGACCTTGGCCGCGACCGCAGCACCGCCGACGACCCACGTGCCGTAGGTGTTGTTGAGCACCGCCTGCCACGCGTTCGTCTCCTCCATCAGCGGCACGTGCTTGTACGCGGCGGCATGGAAGATGACGCTCGGCCGCTCGCGTCCCAGGACTTCCTCGACCAGGGACGCGTGCTTCACGTCGCCGACGATCGTGGCCATGGGCAGCTGCGGAAAGCCGTCGGCGAGCGCCGTCTGGATGTTGTAGAGCGCCGCCTCCGAAAGGTCGAACAGCACGAGCTTCGCGGGACGAAACCGCGCGATGTGCCGGCACAGCTCCGCGCCGATCGAGCCGCCCGCGCCGGTCACCATCACGACGCGATTGCCGAGCCAATCGCCGAGGCCCGCGTTGTCGAGGACGACGGGGTCGCGCCCCAGGAGGTCGTCGAGCTCGATCGTGCGGATCGTCGTCAGCGCCGAGCGGCCGCTCATGAGATCTTCGTACGAAGGCACGGTGAGCACTTCGATTCCCGCGTCGGCGCAGATCTCGGCGACGCGGCGCCGCACGCGATGAGCGGCCGACGGCAGCGCGACGATCACCTGCCGCACGCCGTACTTCTTCGCCCACGCGGGCAGGCTCGAGATCGGTCCGAGCACGCTGACGCCGTGGAGCAGCCGGCCGCGCTTCGCCGGATCGTCGTCCACGAGGCCCACGACGCGCCATTGCCGGCTCCGCGCGAAGTCGCGAGTGAGCCGCGCGCCGGCCTCGCCCGCACCGATGACGAGCACCGGCTCGCCGAGCGCTGCGAACGGGCTGTAAAGCCGATGCTCTTTCCAGATGCGGTACGCGAACCGGTCCCCGGCCATCAGGAAGATGAGCATTACCGGGTAGAAGATGAGGACGCTGCGGGGAACGATCGCCTGCATCTGCAGCATCACGAGGCCGAGCGGAATCAAAAGCGCGCCCAGGCCCGCGGCGAGCACGATCCGCTGCAGATCGAGAAGGCTCGCGAAACGCCAGAGGCCGCGGTAGAGGCCGAATGCTACGAAAATGGCGCCCTGCAGCGGCAGGATCCACACGAGCGTGCGCCCGATGTCGGCGACGAACGGCTCGCGAAACTCGAGGCCGTAGCGAAGCCAGTACAGGGACGCCCAGGCGAGCGCTGCGACGCAGAGGTCGTGGACGAAAGCGAGCCACGCCCGAAAATTTTGGGGGTGCTTCATTCTTGTTCTGATCCGCGCCTGCGCCAATGATAGTCGATGCCGGCGAAGAGCCCGCCGATCGCGACGATCCACGCCGCCATCACCGACCATCCCAAGCCCGGCGCGACCGCGAGCGTGTAGAGAGCGGATGCGGACGTGCCGGCGATCAGGACCGCGTAGAACAGAAGCGTGCCGCGATGTCCCGATCCCATCTGGTGCAACCGCTGATAATAATGCGTTCGGTGCGCTTCGAAAAGATGATCGCCGCGCGCGATGCGTCGCACAACGGTTGTCGTCGCGTCGGCGGCGAAGGGCAGGAAAACGAGCAGCGGAAACCAGCTCGGCCACATTTCGGCGCGAATGCCGTAGAAACCGAAAGCCGCCGCAAGAAATCCCAGGCCCACCGAGCCGCCGTCGCCCATGAACGTGCGCGCGGGCGGCAGATTGACCCGCAGAAAGACGAGCGTCGCCGCTGCCAGCGCGAGGAAAACGTCCGCATTCGCGCCCGCGCGCATCGCGGCGATGCCGTAGGCGCCGAATCCGCAGATCGACATCACGGCGGCCAGTCCGTCGTTGCCATCCATGAAGTTGAAGAGATTTGCGGACCAGACGACCGCGAAGGCAATGGCGATGGATACGAGAACATGCGATGTCGACGTTGCTTCCGCCGCGCTCCCCGGCAATGCGAACGCGAAAGCGAGCGCGGCGATCGTTTGCACGATGAGGCGCACGCTCGCGCGCACGCCGAACCAGTCGTCGGCGAACGAGACGGCGGTCACGATCGCCCACGGCCCAAGCCAGGCGACGTTGTTCGCGAAGGGTCCTGCCAAGAGAAGCGCGACCGGCAGAAATCCCGCCCAGATCGCAATGCCACCGACGCGGGCCACCGGCCTGTCGTGGAGCGATCGGCCGGATGGGTAATCGAGCGGCAGCCGGATCGAATTCCACGACAGCAAGCCGAGGACGAGCGCGGCGACGACGGCGGAAAGGATCGGTGCGACCCAGGCACCGTGCGCGAGCGCGCTCATTCGGCCGCGGGTTCCGCGCAGCGGCGCACATAGCGTCCGAAGTTGGAGCGAAAAGCCGAAATCGGCCCGCAGAGGCCAGAAAACCCCACAAAATCCCGGCTGCGCGTGCCGGTCTTTCGCCAACGCGGGAGAAAGGCAAGTTTCCTTTGCCCGATCATACGTTTAGCCGCTGATTTTAGAGTGTATTGCGATCCGGACGACGAAGGGGTCGCCGCTTGAGGCAAGCTGTTCCGTGTCGCGTTTTAGCAACAGCCTTATCGCAGCCGCCTGCCTGTCCGGTCTTTTCCTTTGCCTCGCGGGCGCCCGCTTTGGCACAATGAATCTAACTTCTCGACACCGCAGAGAAGGTTCCGACGGCAAGCCTGCTAGACGCGTTTCACGGTTACTTGCCTATTTTATCCGCTAGAGGAGAGACTCCATGAACAAGAAGCTTGTCGCTGTCGCCGTCGCGGGCTTGCTGGCTGCCCCGTTGGCACAAGCGCAAACCGCGAACGTCGTGCTGTACGGTCGCATAAACATCGATATGGAATTCGTCAGTGGCAGGCTTGCGAACAACACCAACCCGAACGTGTACCGGGTTACCTCGAACTCGTCGCGTTTCGGTCTGCGCGGCACCGAGTCCCTGGGTGGTGGTCTCAACGCGATCTTCCAGATTGAAAACGGCTCCATCCGCCCGACCACGGGTGACGGCGGCAACCTGGCGGGCCGCGACTCGTTCGTCGGCTTGAGCGGCAACTGGGGTACGTTCAAGATGGGCCGCTACCTCGCCCCGTACGACGACATCCACGGCATCTTCGGCAACGACAACACGGCGTCAACGTCGATCCTGTCGACCGCGTCCGTCTGGGCGCAGGGCTTCGCCGGCCAGCCGGTCACCGGCGGCTTCGACGATCGCCTGCAGCAGTCGGTGCGCTACGACTCGCCGTCGATGGCCGGCTTCCAGGCCGAGGCGCAATTCTCGACGTACGGCGGACAGGTGGGCCCGTCGGGTCAGGTGAATCCGGCCAGCAACACGAACGCACAGTCGTATGGCCTGTTCTATCGCAACGGCCCGCTGCAGATCGGTACCGCGTATGAATATCACCACAACACGCGTGGACCGACCCCGCCGCCGGGCGTCGTGCCGGGCGCGAACACCCTGCCGCTGTCGGACTGGGCATGGTCGGTCGCGGCGAAGTGGCAGTTCTCGAGCTTCAACATCGCCGGCGTCTACGAAAAGATGAACTATGAAGTCAACAACGGAACGACCACGTTCAATCAGGTCCGCAACAACCTGAAGCGTAACTTCTGGGCGGTGGACACCACGATCAACGTCGGCGCCAATGGCCAGGTGTTCCTGTATTACGGCCAGGCGGGAGACGGTTCGGGCAGCGCGCAAGACACGCCGGCGCCGACCATCACGCAGAACGCCGTCGTCGGTTCGAACATCTCGCGCGTCGCCGGTCTCGCCAAGGGCGACAACACGGGTGCGAAGCACTGGGAAGTCAGCTACTCGTACGATCTGTCGAAGCGTACCCGGATCTACACGGGCTACGTGAAGCTCAACAACGACTCGAACGCGAGCTACAACTTCAACATCAACGCCTACCCGGGCAACGCCAATGGCATCACCGGCGGTCCGGTTGGCATGCACGTCGGCGGTTTCGTGATGGGCATGTACCACAACTTCTGATCGACCTACGAAGAAGTGGTGCGTCCGGCAGCCGCCGGAACGATCGAGAGAACGGGCGCCTTCGGGCGCCCGTTTTTCATTCCGCAGATCCTGCGCTGCGAGCGGCCGAACGTCCGCGCGCGCTGCGAAGCGCGCGTCCCTCTGCGATATGATTCGCGGGCGGAGAAACTACTTGAAAACGAAGCTCGTCGCCGCTGTCACTGCCGGCCTCTTCTGCGCGCCGGCCGCGCACGGGCAGGAGGCCAACGTTACGCTTTACGGCCGGATCAATCTCGACATGGAGGTGGTGAACGGCAAGCAATCGGGAACGGCCTGTCCGGGCAACTGCCCGAACCCGAACGTGGTTCGGGTGAATTCCAATTCGTCCGAATTCGGCATCCGTGGCAACGAGCCGCTGGCCAACGGATGGTCGGCGATCTTCCAGATCGAAAACAGCATCAACCCGACGCAGGGACGCGGCGTCGTGACGGGACGCGACTCGTTCGTCGGCTTCTACGGCCCCTTGGGCACGTTCAAGATGGGCTATTTTCTCGGGCCGTACGACGACATCCTGTCGATCTTCGGCAACGTCCCTACGCTCACGAGCTCGATTCTCGCAACGTCGGCGTTGTGGGCGCAGGGCTTCGCCGGACCGCCCGAGAACGGCGGTTTCGACGACCGGCTGCGCGAATCGATCCGTTTCGACACGCCGACGATGTCGGGATTGAGCGCCGCCTTCCAGTTTGCAAGCTACGAAGGGATCGTGAGGCCGCACAGCAACGCGATCAGCACGGGCGCGTTCTACAACAACGGCCCCCTGCAAATCGGCGTCGCGTACGAAGCGCACAACAAGATCCGCGGCACGCCGACGGAGCCGCTGTCGGATCATGCGCTTTCCGTTGCAGGCGCTTATCAGTTCGAGTACGTGCGCTTGGGCGCGGTGTACGAGCGGCTCAACTACGACGCGACGAGCACCACGAATCTCAAGCGCAATTTCTACGGGCTGGGCGCGACCGCCGACGTCGGTCCGGGCCTCCTCTACCTATTCGCCGGACGCGCCGGCAAGGGCACCGGCAGCGCGAACGACGGCACCCGGATCGGCGGGCTCACCAAGGGCGTCAAGACCGGGTCGACGCAGTGGGAAGCGAGCTATACGTATCTGCTGTCGGGCCGCACGCTGGCGTACGCCGGCTACGTGAAGATCAGGAACGAGTCGAACGCGGCGTACACGTTCAACCACAATCCATACCCCATCGTGTGCAACCCGTATCCCAACGGCGGGTGCGGCCAGCCCGGCGGCTTTCTTGTCGGCATGGCGCACTTTTTCTAGCGCCGCATTGAGTGAGCACGCTGCCTCAGGAGGTCATGACCCCATGAAGGACGATCTCGTCGTCGGTTTCGATCGCGCGCTTCGCATGATCGCGGGCGTGCAGGCAGGCGCGCGAGCCACACCGGGCGCGAATCTCGAAGAAGCCCCGCTCACACCCGCGGAGCGTCGGCACGCGGCGGGCCTCATGCGCGTGAATCACACCGGCGAGGTCTGCGCCCAGGCGCTGTACGCTGCGCAAGCCGTCCTCGCCCGCGAGCCCCGCGTGAAGCGCGGGTTCGCCGAAGCCGCGCGCGAGGAGGAGGAACACCTCGCGTGGACGCAGCAGCGTCTAACCGAGCTCGGGGATCGTCCTTCGCTTCTGAATCCACTGTGGTACGCGGGCTCGTTCGCCATTGGTCTCGCCGCCGGCTTGAAGGGTGATCGCGCGAACCTCGGGTTCGTCGTCGAGACGGAACGCCAGGTCGAGGAGCACCTGACGACGCACATGGAGCGGTTGCCGGCCGCGGACGCGAAATCTCGCGCGATCGTCGAGAAGATGCGCGACGACGAGGCCCGTCACGGCGCTGCGGCGCGGGCAGCGGGCGCCGAGGAGCTTCCGCTGCCGCTCAAGGGTGTCATGCGCATGGCGGCGGACGTGATGCGGCTGATCGCGTATCGAGTCTAGCGGCGTCTCGACCGCATCCACGCCCGAAGCGCCGCGAGCCGCGCCGCGCGAATCGCCGCCGTCACTGCATCCGATTCGCCCACTGCGCGCGATGCGTCTTTCGTGCGCTCCGCCGAGCTCGCGCGGGCGATGGCTCCGGCGTCGACGCCTTTCACGACTTTGAGCGCGGCACGCAGGTACGGCGCGGGCGCAAACTCGGCGGGCGCGTTCGGCGCAGACATCGTTTCGCATTCGGACGCCTCGAGCAGCGCTTCGAGCCGGGCGGGCCGGCGCAGCGCATCCGCGGCGGAGAAGAGGTCGAGCACCGCCGCGGCGGGCAGGGTCCGCGCGCTTGGGATGGCACGGCCCCAACGCGCTGCAAGGCGCGCAGCGTCGCGACAGTCGAGCGGCACCCTGAGGCGTTCGGCGATGGCGGCGGCAGTCGCGACGTTCCGCTCCGCGACGCGGCCTTTGCCGGTTCCCGGAGCGAAAGCGGCGCTCGGATCGCCCAGCCGGTCGGTCAGCACGGCGTAGCGCACGGGAAGCGTAAATCCGCGCTTCGCGGAATACTGGAGCGCCCGAGTAAGCGGCCGCGCGAGGCTGGCGGATTTCCGGCCCGCCCGCGGCTTCTCCACGTAAAGCGCATCGACCTCCGGCAGCAGCACGCGCAACGCGCCGCTCTTGCGCAGCACGTCGATGAGCCGGGCGGGATGCGGTTCCATGAGACCTCGCGCGAGCTCCTGCCAGACGCGCTCGGGCGAGAGCTCGGCGAGCTCTCCTGACGCAACGAGCGTGCGCATCAGCCGCGCGGTCTCCGGCGCAACCTTGAAGCCGAAGCGCGCGGCGAACCGTGCGACACGGAGCACGCGCAGCGGGTCCTCGACGAACGCCGGAGAGACGTGGCGAAGCACGCCGGCGTAAAGATCGGCCGCGCCGCCGTACGGATCGATGAGCGTCCCGCGCTCGTCGCGCGCCATCGCGTTGATCGTGAGGTCGCGCCGGGCGAGATCCTCGTCCAGCGTCACGTCGGGTGAGGCGAAGAACTCGAAGCCGCGGTAGCCGCGTCCGTGCTTGCGCTCGGTGCGCGCGAGCGCGTACTCCTCGCCCGTATCGCGGTGAAGGAACACCGGAAAGTCGCGGCCCACCGGCTTGTATCCCGACGCCGTCATGATCTCGGGCGTGGCGCCGATCACCACCCAATCGCGATCGGCGACGGGACGGCCCAGAAGCTCGTCGCGCACCGACCCGCCGACCCGGTAAATCCTGACTTCGTTCGGACTTTTCGCCATGCGCGCGGGGCGCAATGTCAGCGCGCGCCGCGCAGGCGCAGCGTGCTGTACCGGCTCCTGATCGCGGTAGGCCCGAGATACGACGGCACGACGTTCTCGAGCGCCTGCGGGACGACGCCGAACGCCGCGACCGATTCCCCGTCGCACGTGCTGTCCTTCCGCATCGATGCGAGGTTGTCGCGCGTGAGCAGCGATCCCGGCAGATGCTCGAGCACGCTCGCCTGGATGTTCGAGAGCATCGGCCCGAGGCCTATGATCGGCCGGGATTTGCCCGTGACCGCACCCGCATAGCGGACGAGCTCCCGCAGCGAGTAGACGTTCGGCCCGCAAAGCGGATAGATCCTGCCGTAGGTCCACGGGCGCGGCAGCGCTTCGACCAGGCACTGCGCCACATCGCCGACGTACACGGGCTGAAACCGCGCATCCGGATTCGCGAGCGCGATGACGGGAGCGTAGCGAAGCAGCGCGGCGAACAGATTGAGGAACCGGTCCTCGCGACCGAAGATCACCGACGGCCGGAAGATCGTCCAGTCGAGGCCGGATGCGGCGACGATGGCCTCGGCCTCGCCCTTGCTGCGAAGGTAGCGGCTCGGGCCATCGGGATCGGCATTGAGCGCGCTCATCTGGACGAGACGGCGCACGCCCGCCGCTTGGCACGCCGCCGTCACTGCGCGCGCGAAATCGACGTGCGCCTTCTGGAACGTGATGCCCCGAGACTCGTTCAGGATCCCGACGAGATTGACGACGGCGGCCGATCCCGCGACGAGACGAGTCAGCACCTCGGCTCGGTTGGCATCCTCCGCGACGACGGTGACCGTCGGCAGGACTTGCAGGAAACGCGCCTTGTCGAACCGGCGGGTCGGCACGAGGACTTTGTAGCCACCCGCCACGAGCCGATCGACGACGTGCCGTCCGACGAAGCCGGTGCCTCCCAGGACGAGGATCGATCCCTCGTTCATTCGTGGACCCCCGAAGCTGCGCGGGTCAAGGATCGCCGTTCGCGGCGACCGGCGCGTTGCTGCCGCGCGGCGGCACGGTGCCGAGGCGCGTCCTGAGCGGCACGTACGCAAGATCCAGGAAGCGCGAGTAGACCATCGCGTTCGCAAGCACCTTTTTCACGTAGTCGCGCGTCTCGTTGAACGGAATCGTCTCGACCCATACCGCGCCTTCGAGCGGCGTCGCGGCGCGCCACGCCTGCGCCCGACCCGGACCGGCATTGTACGCGGCGGCGGCGAGCGGCTGCATCCGGTCGAGCCGCTCGAGCCAGTACTTGAAGTAGAAGGCGCCGAACTGCGTGTTGAGCGACGCATCGGCGATCTGCGACGGACGATAGTCGGGGCGGTTCAGCTGCTTCGCAACCCACTTCGCCGTCGGCGGCATGAGCTGCATCAAGCCCACGGCGCCGGCCGACGACACGATGTCGGCAGCGAAGCGCGATTCCTGGCGCGCGATACCGAGCAGCAGCGACACATCCACCGCGTTGTCCTGGGCGGCCGCGATGAACTCCGCGCGGAACGGCGCCATGTAGCGCAGGTTGAAATCGTGCCGCGTCGACGTGCGCTCGGCTGTGTTGATCGCGCGGTCGTAAAGCCCTTCGCGCCGCGCGTACTCGGCGGCCAGAAGCAGCGCATCGTCCGGAAGCCCGCGCACCACGGACAGCCATTCGCGCTGTGATTCGGGCCGCATGTCGAGCGAGGCGAGCTTGACGGCGCGGCGCACCGAGGGATTGGCGCCGAACGTCGCGAGCGCCTCCGACGTCGCTTCGAGCGGCGCGCTCGCGAGGTCCTGGCGCTGGCCAAGCGCCTCGGCGGAGAGCATTCCGTAGAAGCTGATCTCGTTCGCAAGACCGGCGTACAGGGGCAGTGCGTCAGCGGTGCGGCCCGTCGCGGACAGCGCGCGCGCCTTCCAGTATCGCCACGTGGACTCTTCCTGCTCGGCAGACGGCATCGACTCGATCGCGGCGAGCACATCCGGCCACGCGCCGGCGCGCAACGCCGCGCGCGCACGCCACGCGCGGAGCGCATCGGTGGATGCGGCGCTCCCCGCTTCGCGGAACCATTGCGCCGCCAGCGGATACTGCTGTCGCGCCGCGTGATAGGCGATGCGCGCGTTACCGTACGAACGGTCCGCGTCGGTCAGGCGACCCCGCTGCTTTTCCCACGCGGCGCGAACCCCCGCTGCATCCGCCCGCGCGGCGCGCTCCAGCGCATAGAGCGCGAGATTGGCGCCTGCACGCTCTTTCCACCGGAATTCGGTTCCGCGCGACAGGGCAGCACCTGGATTCGCATCGACGGGCGCAAACTCGCGCAGCGTGATGCGTTCGTCGGGCGGCAAATCGACGGCGATGGACTGGGCAAGGCGAACATTGCCGGCTTCCGCGGCGAGGCGAAAGCGCGCGCGCCGATCGTCGGCCGAGAGCTCGTTGGCGGCAATCAACGCCGCGAACAGCGGCTCGCAGGCGTCCGGTGTGCTCTGGCCGGTGAACCAGAGCGGCTTCGCATCGGCGAGCGGCGCGTTGCCGTCGCGCTGCCGCCGGTACTGGATGCCGTAGCACGCAAGCTCGGCATCCTCGCCCGACGGCGGCGGATACAGCGCGCCGAACGCCGCCCACTGCCCGCGCTTGCCCAGCGACTTCAACCAGTCGACACGCAGCCGCTCCGCAAGCGGCGTCTTCGACCACCGGGCGAGATACGCGTTGATTTCGGCGTCGGTCGCATTGTCGAGGTTGAGCTTGCGTTGCCAGTACTCGACATACGGAGCAAGAACATGGTCCGCGAGCTTCGGCGCGAGCGCATCGAGCCGAATCCGGTCGCCTTTCTCGAACGCGGTACGTGCGTCGAGGAAATCCCTGTCCGACTGCGCGGCGGCCGGGCGCAACGCGCCGAAAGCGATGACCGCGAACGAGAGGGCAGGCAGCCAGGTGCGAGTTATTCGAAGCATGGCGGGCATTTTCCGCGACGACATGCCACGACGGCAACCCTTTCGTTTGCATGACCCCGCGGGCGGCCGTTGCACCCGGCCATTGGCTGCGTTCCTCTAACCCGTTGCGCGCCGGTCGCGTGCGCGACGGTGGCTCGCGCGATGCTAAGATTCGTGCACATCGGCAGCGTCTCGTGGTTCCCGCGACGCCCTGCCGGGCGTCGGAGGACCGATGGGCCAACGCAAGATCGCCACGCTGGTCGGCGTCGTCATGGGCAGCGACAGCGACTGGGAAACCATGAAGCACGCGGCCGCGCAGCTCGACGCGTTCGACGTGGCGTACGAAGCGCGCGTGCTCTCGGCGCACCGGATGCCGGACGACATGTTCGAATATGCGGAAGACGCCGGCCCTCGCGGGCTCCGATGCATCATCGCCGGCGCCGGCGGTGCGGCGCACCTTCCCGGGATGCTGGCGTCGAAGACGACGGTGCCGGTGCTCGGCGTGCCGGTGCCTTCGAAGTACTTGCGCGGCGAGGACTCCCTGCACGCGATCGTCCAAATGCCGAAAGGCATCCCGGTCGCGACATTCGCCATCGGCGAAGCCGGCGCCGCGAACGCAGCGCTTTTCGCGGTCGCACTGCTGGCGGGCACAGACCCGGCGGTCGCGCGAAAACTCGCTGCTTTTCGCCTGAAGCAGACGAATGCCGCCCGCGCGATGCGCGTGCCACCCGGTCCCTCGTGAGCGTCGCGGTTCCTCCCGGCGGGTGGCTCGGCCTCCTGGGCGGCGGGCAGCTCGGCCGGATGTTCTGCATGGCCGCCCAGAGTCTCGGCTACAAGGTTGTCGTGCTCGACCCGGCCGATTCGGGTCCTGCCGCGAGCGTTGCGGATCGCCACATCCATGGCGATTACGACGACCGTCGATCGTTAGCCGACCTCGCGAGCCTTGCCGATGCGGCCACCACGGAGTTCGAGAACGTGCCCGCGACGGCGCTTTCGTTCCTCGAAAATTCCATCCGCGTCACCCCCCGCGCCCAAAGCGTCGCGATCGCGCAGGACAGGATCCAGGAAAAGTCGTTCCTCGCCGGACATGGATTTGCGGTCGCGCCGCATGCCGTCCTCCGCACGGAGGACGATGCGCGCAAT
>Ga0207650_10002247_pt1 | contig 13490 bp, 10 predicted proteins | sample KBSS63metaG_FD_184325 | JGI IMG/M metagenome (GOLD analysis project Ga0207650, IMG submission 184325) | Switchgrass rhizosphere microbial communities from Kellogg Biological Station, Michigan, USA - KBS S6-3 metaG (SPAdes) (version 2) | ecosystem: Host-associated > Plants > Roots > Rhizosphere...
CCATGGAAATTCCGATCACGGCATAGAATCCGCGGGCGCCGTGCGGCCGGTCTTCCAGCGAACCGTGGTGGTCGGCGGCCTCAACGATCGCGTATGCACACGAGCCCGCAAGCACGGGAATGCCGAGCATACCGGCGCCGATCAGACCAAGCGCAAAGAGCCAGTACGCGGCGCCGCCGGCAAGTGGACGCAGGGCTTCAGCGGCTTCCTGTGCGGTTTGAATCGTCGTATGTCCGTGTGCGTGAAGCGTCGCCGCAGTCGTCAAAATGATGAAATACATGACGAAATTTGAAAAAAACATTCCGGTCAACACGTCGGTACGGGAATGATTCAATTCCTCCTGTGTTGCACCCTTCCTCTCGACGATGGTGGTTCGGCCTCTTTGCTTTTCCTCTTCGACTTCCTGGGCGGCCTGCCAGAAAAACAGATAGGGCGAGATCGTTGTACCGAACAATCCCACCAGCGTGGAGATGTATGCCGTGCTCCATTCCAGATGCGGAATGAATGTACTGCGCGCAACTTCCATCCAGTCCGGCTTCGATAGGAACGCCGCGATCACATAAGCAAACAGCACCAGTGTGAGCCATTTAAAAACCCGGGCGATCAGGCGGTAGGACGAAAAGAACAAAAGCAGCGTAATCAGGACTGCAAACACTGGTGTCCAGTACAGCGCGTCGATTCCGGAAATCATTTCGGTGACCTGAGCCATGCCCCCCAGGTCGGCACCAATATTGACGACATTGGCGACGACAAGAAGTCCGCACGCTCCCCATAAAACCCATTTCGGATACCGAAGGCGGACGACTCCGGCCAATCCCCTTCCGGTCACCATCCCGAGGCGGGCACACATCATCTGCACCGCGCTCATCAGCGGGAATGAAAACAGTGCGGTCCAAAGCGGAGCGTATCCAAACGCGGCACCAGTGACCGAATACGTCGAAATTCCGGATGGATCATCATCCGCTGCGCCCGTGATCAGGCCCGGTCCGAGATTGGAAAAGAACCGCTGGAAGCGGCCAAACACATGACGCTGCCTTCGGCGAAGGGTCTTCATTGCACCCATGGGAACCTCAATTCAATGAATTCGGGCGGTCAAACGACAGGGTGCAATTTGGATGGGTCGAATGGGCACCTGACCGGCTGGCCAGGTGCACTCAGAGTCAGGAAGAGCTGATCTTCGGGGAGTTCACTACTCGCCAGCGTCCAATGCCGATACACGACGAAGGTTCGTCGGAACCCGCCGCAACCACGCGTTTGATCCGCTGTTTACTATTACTTTCCGACATAGTTTTCATTCGGGCTACATCAGCCCGACCTTAAACCTCGATTCCCTAGTTACCATGCGAAGGAATCGGAGGCAACCATCATCTTGGGCTGCGGAAGATGAAATCGAAGCGCGGTTCCCGACTGCGCCCTGGACTCCTGGAAGAATTGCTTTCCAAACGAAGCTGCTTGAAGCAAGTAGTTCCCACAGCCATTTCCAAAATGGCTACGACAAACGCTGGAATACTTCTTTCACAGTTTTGACGATTCCAGCATCCTGCGATCGGTACCCGGGCAACCGAGACACCGCTGTATGGAATTCTTCACCTTGCATCACCGCAAGCACACGTTTCATTGGAGCCGTTTCCAAGAGCTGCTTTCGACAGACGAACAGATAGTCTTCCGTCAGCAATCGAACAAAATCGAGATCAAACTGCCGCGCAGCCGCCTCTACACCGAAGCTCGCATCGGCCATGTCGCTTGCAACATAAGCCGCGACTGCGGCGTGAGTGAACTCAACCTGTTCATATCCGTTTATCCGTGAGCTGTCGACACCTTGCTGCAACAGGATCTGGTCAAAGACAAGCCGGGTGCCGGATTCCGGATCACGGTTCACAAACCGGACAATTGGATCGAGGAGATGCCCGATTGACTTTATCTGGAGCGGATTGCCACGCTTCACCATCAGTCCCATTTCGCGAGTGACAAACCCGACGACTCGGTGCGTGCCCGGATTTAGCCAGCCCTGTAAAGCAGCGATGCTCCGCTGTCTCAATTCCCCCTGAGGCAGATGGAGCCCCGCCAAATCGCAACCATCATGAGCAAGCGATGCCAATGAGTTTTGATTGCTCACATACCGAAGATCCAGACCGAGATCCGCTTCGCGGCTGAGCAACTCCCGCAGTTTCGAAACAGCGAAGCCGTGACTTGCATGTACGCGGATCACGGCAGGCATATGAGGCAGAAATTGCTTAATCTCGGTTTCCAGCTCCTGGGACAAGTTTTGCAGCTGAGGGCCAAGCCGAGCCTGCAGTCGCTGCCCGGCCCAGACCAGCTTCGCTCCAAAGGCCGTCAGGCTGGTCCCGCGCCCCTGCTTTCTCTCTACCAGTGGTGTTTCAAAGAAGGCGGACCATCCCTCAATCAAATTCCATGCATGCCTGTAGGACATACCTTCCAGCTCGGCAGCCGGGCCGATCTTGCCGGATATCCGGATTTCGTTTAGAAAACCCAGCATAATTCGCACGGACTGCGGGTCATCGCCTTTTTTGAATCGCCAGACTGGTTCGATCTCAACGTGAATCATCTTGTGGAATAACACTTCATATAGTCAGGTCGCAAACTGGCTATAGATATCATATTCCGTCGGTTCCCCTCGCCAATTATCATGCCAGTGCGCACTGACGCGCGGATGCTCCGCAACAAAATATGCAAGCGCGTACATATGTTTCAAATGAAGGACGGCATCGAGATGATGATTTTTGCGAAGACGGCACGAGCGCTAATGGTTTCACTGCTTTTGTTGGCGACCCCTTCTTTTTGTCAAACTGCTTCAGAACCGGGACAGGTAAACGGCATCGTCAGAGATCCCACCCAATCTGTGGTTCCCGGAGCGGTAGTCGTTCTTACCACCCGCCCCACAGGGAAGAAGATCACTGCGGTGACGGATAGCGAGGGTGCGTATTCATTTTCAAAGCTTCAACCGGGGATTTATGTCGTTGAGATCGGAAGGAAAGGCTTCAAAAACAGTGCGAGCCCGGAACTAAACTTGACGGCTGGGCAAGCGGTTCAGTTCGATTTCGTCCTGGATTTGGATGCGATCGGCCAAAGCGTTACAGTGAGGGCCGATGCTGAAAACGCGTATCGCGTCGAAAATGTCGCCGATGGTGGGCCGCTCGGAAACACGGCCATTCTGAATACTCCAAATACAGTGAACGTGATTTCACGGCAATTGATTGACGATACGCAATCCCGAAACGTCAAGCAGGCTGCGAGATATTTACCCCTGATCTCGTTTCAGGAGATGCAGGGGCCGGAGGTCATACGTCCGGCGACTCGCGGCATGCAAGGCAGCAATATGCAGAACGCCAGAAAAGACGGCATGGGATTTGCCGTCACGACGCCTTCCGCTCTTGAAGAATACGAACAGATCGAAGTCGTCAGCGGCCTCGGGGCGCAGTTGTATGGACCAACGAACCCATCGGGTGTTTTCAATTTCGTAACGAAGCGCCCGACCGAGGATCAATTCCGTGAGATTGAACTCAGCTATGAAGGCAGCACGGTAGCCACAGTTCACGCAGACCTGGGCGGGCGGATCGGAGCTTCACGTCGATTCGGTTATCGTGTCAATGGATTGTTTGGCGACGGAAAGGGTTATGTGGATGAAAGTCAGCTTCGGCGCCAGTTGTTCGCAGCAGCGGCGGATTTTCGCATCACGCAAAGTACCGTGATCGAGGGAAATTTCAGTTATTACCACCTGTTTCAGCACGGATATCCCGGCTGGTTCGGCTACGCCCCGACCACGACGCCGTTGTCCACGGCCGGATCCAGGACAATCTTGTTACCGGAGAACGCACCGGATCCTGCCGTGCGTGGCTATGGTCAATCCTTTTCCGGCGTGGATCTGAAGTCGACGATTGGAGAGGTCCGGTTGAAGAGCAACTTCAGCCCGAATTGGCACCTGGTCGGCGGAGCGCTAAATCAGGTTTCCGATCGCAACATCAATACAGCGGTGAATCAATTCGCCGATAATGGCGGAAACTACAAAACATACCTTGCCAATGCTTTCTCAGCGCTGGCTCCTCGCTTTCAGGTCTTGAGTGACTCCGTGTACCTGACAGGAAAATTCAATACAGGACGCGTGCCGCACGACATTGTCATTGGGACCACAGGCTACAGGTTTTCGACCTATTCTCCTGTTACCGGCCCCGCAAGGACAGCGTTGTGTACGTCGAACACTCCCGAGGGCGTTTGTCAGGCGAATATTTCCGCTCCACTGGTTTATGTGCCACCCGCCGAAGGCATTTTTTCGTATGAGAAGACCAGTCCATCCACCGGGATCTATGTCTCGAGCATTATCCGACAGCAGGGTTTCAACATCAGCGACACTTTATCGCTGTCGGAAAGGTGGCTGGTGAAATTCTCCGCGAGTCAGGACTGGACATGGACCGACAGTTTCACCAACAACGCATCGACTGGGTATGTTCCCGTACTGGTACCCGGTTACAACAATCAGGCTCCAAGCGGATCCGGAAGTATTCTTTTCAAACCACGTCCGAACATGACCGTCTATGGCACGGTCGCCTCAAGCATTCAGGCACCCGACGTCGCACCCGCGAATAGCGGCAGCACCATCATCGTCAATGCAAGTCAGGCACTGCCGCCGTATCGCAGCAAGCAGCTTGAGATCGGCTACAAGCTGGCGGTTCGAAGGTTCAATTTTTCCACGGCGGTTTTCCGAATCGAGAGGCCTTTCGCCACATTTGTGACTGGCATTGAAAGTACAATTTGCGGCCCGCAGTCAGGCACATCGAGTTGTCAGGAATTCAAAATCACCGGCCAGCAGCTGAACTACGGAGCGGAAGGAATGGTCTCCGGACGCATATTCAAAAGTCTGATGATCACCGGTGGTGTTTCGTTGCTGAATCCCAGGCTGACCGATACCGGCATAGCCGCGACGAATAACAAGAAATTTGTCGGTATTCCTAACTACAAATCGAATATTTTCGTCGAGTATCGATTACCTCTGGTGCATGGCGTCTATTTGAATTCCGACTGGCAACTCGTAGGCCGCAGGACCATGGACGACATCAACAGCGCCTATGTGCCGCAGTACAATCTCTTTGATCTCGGGATTCGCTATACCACGCGTATCGGCGGAGTATCGACGACCTGGCGTGTCACCGCGAATAATCTAACGGATGTTCAGTACTGGTCGACGCTGGGTCCGGGCAGTATCACCGGTCAGAGTACGGGTAGCTATCTGGGTCACGTTGGCGAGCCGCTCCTGATCACCGCCTCCGCTCGAATAAATTTCTAAGGAGAGTACGTGTGTCCAAAACGTTGTCATTACGCCGAAAATCGTTCGCGATTGGAGCGGTTCTCGTCTCGGTGTTCACTGCATCTGCCGACGCTCAAATGAAGAACTGCGTACCACAATCCAGTCAGCAATTGATCATCTACCGGGCCGGTAGTCTTACACGCGCTTTTGAACCGTTGAAACAGACGTTCACGTGTCAGACCGGTATTCAGGTTACAGACGTCGCCATGGGCAGCGTGGATGCCGCAAGGCAAATAACCGCGGGAGGTCAGAAGGCCGACATTTATGCGCCCGCGGATTATCTGGATATTGATCTGCTCATGAAACCCGCCGGGTATGCCGAGTTCACTATCATGTTCGCCAAAGGCAGAATGGTTCTGGCGTACTCCGCAAACAGTGTGGCCATGAAAGGGCTCCCACCTATCGCACGCGTTGACAGCCAGCCGTTCCATTCGCCGGATTCCATTCCGAAAGCGATCGAAAACTGGCACGAAATCCTCATGTTGCCGGGAGTCGCAATTGGCGGCGGGCACCCTTTTCTGGATCCCGGTGCGTACAGGGGCCCGATGATATTCCAATTGGCAGAGGCGTTCTATAAGGTGCCCAACCTCTATAACAATTTACTCAAACACGAAGTGATCACGGGTTCGGATCCGACAGGAACCGCTCTGGGACGGGTCTTTGATTTCCAATTCACCTATGAACACAGTGCGCGCGCTTCGGCGAGCACAAATCCCGATTACCGGTACGTCGACCTGCCCGATGAAATCAACATGTCGGATTCAGCAAAGGATGCTTTTTATCGGCAAAACGCAGTCGTCGCCATTCCAGGATTGGGGACCACGCAGAGCAATCACACGGTGATGATTCCAGGAGCTCGCGTGGCCTGGGCCGTCACGATATTGAAAGGCGCTCCGAACAAAGAGAATGCGATAAAGTTCCTTCAAATGTTGTTGGGCCCGACCGGAACAGAGTTGCTCCGAGAGAACGGACCCGATCCCATCGTGCCAGCGGTGGTGGGCGCATCCGATTTTGGAAAGGTCCCTCCAGCGTTGCGACCATTTGTCTCGAAGATTGGAAAATAGACGTTCATGGCCCTGAACTCAGCCGCTGATTCAGGGCTAATTTCATCTCAACTCATAATACCGTTCGGCATGCAGGCATAGGCGGTCACCTCGGGCCGACTGCTCGCTACCGGCCGGCAATTCGACATTCACGCGGACCTCTCCGATGCGGCCGACCAGTTCCGTCGACGCGACGAGGTGGATAACCTCCTCAACTTCCATTGAAAACTGCAGGACACCCGGCCCAGGTCGCAGGGCGTTCGGTGGAATCGCAAAGCGCCGGCCGCCGTGGATCACCACAAAGTAGGCCAGCGCCTCTGCAACTTCCGGCTCACGCGGATTTGTCACCACTTCCCGCTTTTCTCCTGACGCACGGACTTTCCCGTCGATCAGAACGACGAGATCCTGCGCGAGCCGCAAAGCTTCATCGGGGTTGTGCGTCACGATTATCCGCGTGGCATCAAATGCGGCGAGCAGGTGCGGCAAGTCGTGAAGCAGCCGAGAGTAGGTCGGTCGATCCAACCCTTCGAGAGGTTCATCGAGAAGCACGAGCGGCGCCCGCAAGCACAAGGCGCGTGCCAGACTCACACGCCGCCCTTCCCCTCCAGACAGACGATCCGCGCGCCGGTCCATCAGGTGCGTGATGCCGAACAACCTTGAAGCCTCCTCCATCCGGCGCTGTCGCTCCGGCGCGTGTATACCATGCAACTGCAAACCCAACTCGAGGTTGTCGCGGACGGACCGCCGGAGAAAGACCTGTTCCTGGAAGACATACGCGGCGCGTGACACATCGACTGGCAAGCCGCCGATAAGAACACGGCCCGAGCTTGGCCGGTCGAGGCCGGAGATCACGCGGAGAAGTGTTGTCTTCCCCGATCCATTCGGTCCAAGAACGGCAGTAGTTCGACCGTCCGGGAGTAACAGGGATGGGATGTCTAGCAAGACGCGGCCGTCGCGTTCAACCCGCACTCCATCGAGAAAGACCTCCATCAGCGGCGCTGCTGAATTATCGTGAGCGCGAGACTCACAATAAAAGTCAGACCCAGCAAAATCAGACCCAGGACCAGTGCGTGATCCAGTTCTCCGCGGCTCGTTTCGGTCACGATAGCGGTTGTCAACACCCGAGTGCTGCGTTCGAGATTGCCCCCCACCACCATGGAAGCGCCGACTTCCGAAACGATGGCGCCGAAAGCCGCCATGATCGTTGCGGCCAAACCGAGCTTCGCTTCCCTCGCAAGGATCAGCATCGTGCGCACCCGTCCTGCGCCGAGAACGGAAAGCAGGTCTGCAAGACGCGGCGGAAGCGCCTGCAGGGACGCCGTGGTAAAACCCACAACGATTGGAGTAGCGATCAGGAACTGCGCAAGGATCATCGCGGTGCGGGTATATATAAGGTCCAGGTCTCCGAAAGGACCGCTTCGCACCAGCATCAACCAGACAACCAGACCGACAACGACGGGCGGCATCCCCATACCGGTGTTGATGAATCCCAGCAGCAACGTTCGTCCCCGGAAATTCCTGCGAGCGATGCCATATCCTAATGGAAAGCCGATAAATACTGCCATGGCCGTCGCGGTTCCGGACACGACAAGCGTGCGCAGAACTATGGCTAAAAATCGGCCGTCGGCGGCAAACAGCTCCGTCATGCGTCGTTAGTCCCAGGCCTCAATGGAGCGCATCGGGAAAAAACAGCGACTCGCCATAGACGTCCCGTCCGAAATCCGCGATCAACTGTTGAATGGGAGCCGACACCAGGAACTCGATGAATGCGCGCGCTTCGGCGGCCTTGACGGAGGCGTGCTTCTTCGGGTTGACGGCATACACGTGGTAGACGTTCCGAAGGTTTGGATCCCCCTGGAACAAAATCGCGAGACTAAGGCTCCGGCGCAGAGCCAGGTAAGTGCCACGGTCCGTGATCGTGTATGCCCGCTTTTGATCCGCGACGTTCAGTGTCGCGCCCATGCCCTGTCCCGTTTCTTCACGCCGGGCGAGCGACCTCGGATCGATCCCTACGGCGGCCCAGAGCGCGAGTTCCTGCGTGTGCGTGCCGGAATCGTCCCCACGCGAAATAAACACGGAGCGCGCCGCAATCGCCCGCATCACGTCAGTCATAGAAGTCAGCTTTCGAATGCCGGCGGGATCCTCCGTCGGCCCCACAATCAGGAAATCGTTGTGCATCACCAGGCGACCCTCGACGAGATCTCCTGTGTCGACGACGCGTTGTTCAGAAGCCGGGGAATGCACCAGCACCACATCGACATCGCCGCGCTCTGCCATCCGCAGCGCCGCTCCGCTGCCCACCGCAATCACCTTAACTTCTATCCGTCGTTCCTTCTCGAATCGCGGTACCAGCACATCGAGCAGGCCGCTGTCCTGCGTGCTGGTCGTCGTTCCAAGGATGATGGACGGCTTCGATTGCGAAATCGCGCTCAGCGCAGCTGAGGCGGAAACACCAAAAACGAACAGGAAGAAATAATTGAAGAGTTTTCGATGCATCGGTAAGTTCGCACACGCCGTCAGTTTCGAATTGGACTATACCATTTTCCAAAGTCATCATTTCGACCAGCCAGATGTGCCTTCTGATTTTCCGGACTACAAGTGAGCAATCGCCGATCGGTGGTCGCTCATTGCTGATATTTGGAAGCTGCATGAGTTCAACACCAACAAGACCGCGGGCACTCCAGCAACGACTCCATTCTCATGCTTCGGCAATCCTGGACGTTTTTTCTAAACTGCCGAACAATTCAAGCGAATCACGTTTCAAGGCAGCTTCTTTCTGCGGCACGGCCGCGGCCACAAATTACGGGGAGGTGGAAAGTCTCGCGGATTTTTTCACAAGTTGCGCATTAAGAAACCAAATGAACCTGCGATCTGGATGCATTCCGTTCTGGAGAACTCGATGCTGCCGCGAAAAACATCCGCAATGTCATCGGAAAACGAGGAATTGTGCAGAATCAACCAGGCAGCTGCAAAAACCGCCGGAGGGTTCGGGCGAGCTTAGTCTCTGATTTCGCGGTCAGTTGTTATGTCGCTGGCAGTCCGGTATTCTGGGCGTTCGTAACTCTGAGATTCACGAAAGTTCGATCCGCATGAACCACATCGGTAAAGGAACAGATGACGACGTGCGGATGCGTGGCTTCGCAAAACGGCACACCGTAAACGAAGCCATCGCATGGCTGGATGCCCAGCTACACGCGTTGGCCGCTGAACAAGTGCCCCTGCGAATCGCCGCAGGCCGCGTCCTCGCCACTTCCATCGTCAGTGATTTCGATGTTCCCGGATTTGATCGCGCCACGATGGATGGATACGCCGTGATCGCCGATAGCACCGAAGGTGCGACCGCCTACAATCGCCTTCCGCTCACCGTCGTCGGGGATTCGATGCCGGGGTACCCATTCGAAGGCGTTGTCTCTCCGGGTGAGGCGGTTCGCATTATGACTGGCGCGCCGATACCGGGGGGAACCGATGCGGTGCTCCCCGCAGAATGGATCGAAATCGAAAAAGGCGGCCCACCCAATATCATCAGCGCGCTTGCGTCCGTATCTCCAGGCAAGAATCTCGGCCGGCGCGGCGAAGACATTGTGCAAGGCGCCACACTATTCACTGCCGGTCGCGTGTTGCGTCCTCAGGATCTGGGCGTGCTCAGCTCTATCGGCTACGGAGAGGTGAACGTGATCCGGCGGCCGCGTGTGCGACTGGCGGTGACTGGAAATGAACTGCTTCCCTCCGGGTCGTCCCCTCATGGGTATCTGATTGCCGATGCGAACGGTCCGATGCTGGCGGCGCTTATCGAGCGAGATGGAGGCGTTGTCGACTTCCCCGGACTGATCGGAGACGAACCTGCCGCCATCCTCCAGTCCCTTCTATCCGACGTCGACATCGTGATCGTTTCGGGCGGCTCCAGTGTGGGAATCGAGGATATGGCGCCAGTACTTCTCGCACAACACGGAGAGTTGGCGGTGCACGGAATCGCCATGCGGCCCAGCAGTCCAACGGGCTTTGGTCGTTTGGGCAATCGAATTGTCTTCCTGCTTCCAGGAAATCCGGTTTCGAGTTTGTGCGCATACGATTTTTTCGCCGGACGTGCGATCCGAGCACTTGGCGCTCGCAGCAAAGAATGGCCGTATCGAAGCACACGGGGCCGATTGAGCCGCAAGATCAGTTCACCGATCGGCCGCCTCGACTATGCCAGGGTGAAACTGGGAGACGGAATCGTCGAACCGCTCGCCATCGCAGGAGCTTCGCTGCTGTCGTCGACCACGCGCGCGGATGGGTTTGTGATCATTGGCGACGATAGCGAAGGATTCGCCGCGGGCACGGAAGTCGACGTGTGGCTTTATGGCTGATCAAGAGCAATTTCTTCAGGTCCTGGATCGTGATGAAGCAGAACTGCGCTTTCGTGCGGCGCTGGATCTCAAGCCGCGCGGCATTGAACAAGTTCCTCTGGATGCCGCACTGGGCCGAGTTCTGGCAGCTCACGTCGTTTCACCCGTCGACGTGCCATCGTTTGATCGTTCGAACGTCGATGGTTTCGCCGTGGTCGCGGAAGATACTTTCGGCGCATCCGAGGAAGGGCCGCGAATTTTGGTCCTGGCAGACGAACATATTCATACCGGGATCGTTCCAACGAGCGTCATTCAATCCGGCAAAGCAGTAGCAATTGCGACGGGCGGCATGGTACCGCGCGGCGCGGATGCTGTGGTGATGATGGAGTACGCGGAGGCGCGCGGCACGGAACTCCGAGTTGCCCGAGCTGTCACACCAGGCAGCGGGATTTCGTTTGCCGGAACCGACATTACGGCAGGAGAAACCGTCCTTCGTCGAGGGCGCCTGCTGACCAGTCGCGACACGGGAGTGCTGGCCGCGATCGGCATCTCACGTGTGAATGTCTGGAGACAACCGGTCGTCGCGATTCTTTCTACTGGCGATGAAATCATTGCTCCTGGAGAACCGATGGCGCCGGCCAAGGTTTACGATTCCAACGGCCAGGTGCTCAGCGACGCGGTGCGAGAACTGGGTGGTGAGCCACGACGACTGGGCATCATTCATGACGATGCCGATGCGTTGCGCGCCGGACTTCGTCAAGCGCTCGAGTTCGCGGATATCGTCCTTCTTTCCGGTGGAACGAGCAAAGGCGAAGGAGACGTTTCTTATCGCGTTGTCGCCGAACTCGATGATCCAGGTATTGTCGCTCACGGTGTTGCTTTGAAGCCCGGCAAACCGATCTGTCTTGCAGCGACAGGCGGGCGAGCGGTCGTGGTGCTCCCAGGCTTTCCGACTTCGGCGATCTTCACCTTCCACGAGTTCGTCGCACCTGTGATCCGATTGCTGGCGGGGCGGGGCGCGGAGGAGCGAACGATCGTGTCCGCCAGACTCGCAGTGAAGTTGAATAGTGAGATTGGCCGTACGGAATACGTTCTCGTGGGACTCGTCGAGACGGCCGATGATGCAAAAGATGGAACGGGCACGTCGCTCGCGGCGTATCCAATGGGCCAGGGATCCGGGAGTGTCACGACATTCAGCCGTGCCGACGGGTTCGCCACCATCGGCCGACATGAAGAGATCGTTCAAGCGGGGACGATTCTCAGCGTTCAGCTCCTCGGCCGGGAACTTCAGTTGGCCGATCTGGTGGTGATCGGCAGCCACTGCATCGCTCTGGATTACCTGCTGGGCGAACTGCAGCGGAAGGGTTTTCGCTCGAAGTTTCTCGCCGTCGGAAGCACGGCCGGACTGGATGCCGCCAGGCGCGGAGAATGCGATGTCGCGGGAGTGCATCTGCTGGATCCGCAAACTAACGAATACAATCGGCCTTTCCTGGTGCCGGAGCTCGAACTTGTTCCTGGTTATGGCCGCCTTCAGGGCATCGTCTTTCGTCCCGGCGACGAACGTTTCGAAAACCGTACGGCGCAGGAGGCCATCGCGGCAATTGCGGATGACCCCACGTGCATGATGGTCAATCGCAACAAGGGCAGCGGGACGCGGGCGCTGATTGACCGACTGCTCGGGGGAGCAAAACCTCCCGGGTATGCGATACAGCCACGAAATCACAATGCTGTGGCGGCCGCAGTCGTACAAGGCCGCGCCGACTGGGGAATGACATTGGACACGATCGCCCGCGGCGCCGGACTTGGGTTCCTGCCCGTTCAGGCGGAACAATACGACTTCATCGTGCCGCGCGCTCGCGCGAATCGGCCTGGTGTAATCGCGCTCAAGATGCTTCTGACACAGGCGTCCACACGCGAAGCGCTTGTCCGCCTGGGAATGAAGCCATGACTGCTGGTGGGATTGTCTTGTGTGGCGGAAGGTCTACCCGGATGGGAGTTCCCAAAGCCACTCTGCCTTTCGGTACCGAAACAATGCTGCAGCGGGTGGTTCGCCTGCTCGGATCAGTTGTTTCTCCCATCGTCGTTGTCGCGGCGCGCGAACAGCCGTTACCGGAATTGCCGGTTGAGGTTGCTGTCACTCGCGACGAACGTGAACAACAGGGGCCACTCGAGGGATTGCGCGCTGGGTTAAGCGCTCTGCCGGATTCTGTAGACATCGCATACGTCACCAGTTGCGACGTGCCGCTGCTGGAGCCTCGCTTCGTGGAGCGTATGGTCGAACTGTTGGGCGATCACGACATTGCTGTAATGGAGATCGATGGTTTTCCGCACCCACTATCGGCGGTCTATCGGCGCAGCACCCTGCCGCACATCGAGTCGCTCCTTGAAGCTCATAGGTTACGGCCCATATTTTTATTCGATGCTGTGCCGACCCGTCGCGTGCGACCGGATGAAATCATGTCGGTCGATCCGCAACTTCGGACTCTACGAAATCTGAATACGAGGGAAGATTATCTGGCCGCGCTCGCAGAGGCCGGCTTGTCATGAATGCCTGTGCTTGTGATGAATGGAGGAAGGAAGCTCCCCTCCTGGAACAGGCCTGGAACAGAAGGGGTGGCGCGTAGCGCCGGGGTGGTAGATCAATTGCTGTCTTCCCACCTGATGAAACCCTACATCTACAATTCCAAATTCCTCGAACCCAGTCGGAAAAAACTCCGCAACGCGCTCACGCCTGCGGAAGCCTTTCTGTGGACTCAACTGAAAAAGGGACACCTCTCCGGTAAGAAATTCCGTCGGCAATAT
>Ga0207650_10002249_pt1 | contig 13484 bp, 8 predicted proteins | sample KBSS63metaG_FD_184325 | JGI IMG/M metagenome (GOLD analysis project Ga0207650, IMG submission 184325) | Switchgrass rhizosphere microbial communities from Kellogg Biological Station, Michigan, USA - KBS S6-3 metaG (SPAdes) (version 2) | ecosystem: Host-associated > Plants > Roots > Rhizosphere >...
AGATGGTAATGAAAGCCTTGATTGCGTTCGCCACTGGGCTGCTCGCAGCCGCCCCCGCGTTCGGGGTGACGATCGTCTATACGACCTCGCTGTCGGGCCCGAACGAGAACCCGCCCATTGCCTCGCCCGGCATCGGCGTCGCCACCGTCACCGTCGATACGACGGCGCATACGCTTCGCGTCCAGGAGACGTTCAGCGGCCTGACCTCGGGGACCACGGCTTCGCACATCCATTGCTGCAACCCGCCACCGGCAACGTCCGGGGTCGCAACGATGACGCCGACGTTCTCCGGCCTGCCGCTCGGCGTGACGTTTGGCAGCATGGACCAGACGCTCGACACGACGTCGTTGGCCACCTACAACGCGCCGTTCGTGACCGCCAATGGCGGCACCGCCCTCGGCGCCGAAGCCGCGTTGTTCTTCGGCATCGCCCAGGGCACCGCGTACGTGAACATCCACACGACCCAAAATCCAGGCGGAGAGATTCGCGGCTTCCTCACCCCCGCGGCGGCAGTCCCGGAGCCTGAGACCTACGCGCTCTTCCTGGCGGGACTGGCGTCGCTCGGTGTCGCCGCGCGTCGCCGTCATCGTCGAGAGGTGGAGCGCCGCGGCGACTGACCCGCTGGCTCCGAGAGCGCGTGATGACGTGCTGGCGCGCAAAGCGTCGGTCCGCGTCTGAGTCAGAAGGCGCGCCGATCAGGGGTCTGTCCTCACGTTTGTCGAACCGAATTAGGAATATTGCCGCCAAATTGAGGACCGGCGGTTCATGGCGGCGACCGCCGGCAGGAATGTCAGTTGAAAGGCGCGTCGAAGCAGACGCCCGGTTTCGTCCCCGTAAGTTGCTTGGATTAGCTGTCGAGCTTCGACCTGAAGCAGGCATCCGACGGCCGAGATTGAAAGCCCCGAAGCGGTCATTGCTCGCGTCGCGGCTGGCTGAACAGCTACGACAGCCGTTACATGAACTGTGTCGGCGACATCGCCAGGTGAGTTGTGCCGTGGCCCGACGGCGCGCTTTAGCCGGCCCAGACGAAGGGAGCGAAGTGGCCGTTGCGCGTGCCGGTCGAGTCGTTCCACTTGATGCCGAAGACGTTGAACAGGCTGCGCGTCGCCTTTGCCAGCGACAGTCGGCTGTTCACCGGGTGCGCGGTGTTGTCCACCCCGATCGCCTGGCCCGGGGCGCTGGCGCTAGGGATGCCTTCGCAGGCTTGGTCCACCAAGTCGCCGGCGCGCACGGCGCGGTTCAGGCCGTCGATGTTGAACTCGATCGGCCGACGCTCGACGCCGGCGATCTTGCCGACCAACGGCCCCAACGCGGCCATCGGGCCGCCAACCCCACCGGTGGCGATGGCGCTGATCGCCTCTGCCTGCGCGTCGCTGGCACGCTCATCGATGATGAGCCCGACCGTTATGTTTCCCGCGCCCATCGCCCCCGGCGCATGCAGCATCACGATGAAGCTCAGCCCGTCGAGTGGCACGCCATCCTTGTGCCCTTTGTCGATGCGCAACGTCACCGCCGCCTTGCAGTCGCCTTCGGTCGGCGTGGCCGCCAGGTTGGAAGTGATGCAGGGGCACAGCAGCGTGCAGTTGCAGGTTTCCATGTATTCGCCGCTGATCTGCCAAGTCGCCATGGCTGTTCCTTCGCGAAGGTGGAGATGCGCTCGGTCTTTGCGGTCACCGGCTGGTCGAGCTGATTGAGCGTGACCGTACGCCCGATCCGCAGCGCGCGCAAGGGCGTCCTGATTACAACCGGGGGCTATTACGGTTGACACGCCGCGCCGCGCCGCTGATGGTGGACGGAGCCCGCGCAACGCACTCGAAGCCAGCAATGACCACCCGTGCCGAAGAGGGGCCGCAACGAACGCAGGGCCTGACGATGACGGCCGCAATATGGCTGGGGCTCGCCTTGCTGGGCTGGGCCGCGCTGGCCTGGCTCGCCTTCGACATGGGCCATCCGCTGGCGCAACTGACCATGCCGATGTCCCCGCATTGGAGCGCGGCCAACCTCCTGGCCATCGTCGCCATGTGGGCCGTAATGATGGCCGCGATGATGCTGCCGTCGGCGCTGCCGATGGTGCAGGCCTTCCTCTTCCTGTGCCGGCGCAACGGGCAGCGCTCGCGCTCGCGCCAGTTCGTCGGCGCCTACCTGCTGGTGTGGTTGATCTTCAGCTTCGCGGCGGCTGCGGCCCAGTGGCTGCTTCAGGCCCTTGGCTGGGTCAATGCAATGATCGTGAGCACCTCGGCGCTGCTGTCGGGAGCACTGTTGATGGTGGCCGGCGCGTACGAGTTTTCGCCGCTCAAGCGAATCTGCCTGGCGCGCTGCCGCACGCCGATGGGATTTCTCATCGGCGAGTGGCGCGACGGGCGTTTTGGCGGCTTCGCCATGGGCTGGCGCCACGGCCTGTTCTGCCTGGGCTGTTGCTGGGCGCTGATGGCGCTGTTATTCGTCGGCGGAGTGATGAACCTGGCGTGGATCGGGGCGCTGTCAATCGTCGTTGCGGTCGAGAAGCTCGCGCCCGGAGGCGAACGCGTTGCGACGCTGCTCGGTCTTACCCTGCTCGGTGTAGGCACGTGGCGACTTGTGCCGCTGCTGCTGCCGGGGTGATTAGCCTCGAAGGGCGACTTGCATCGCGCCGAATACCGACGGACCGATCCAGGTCGGCGACGACGAGCGTCCAGCAAGCGGGAAAGCTGCCGGCCACAGGCTGCCGCAATTGGCCCGGCAGCAGCCGATTCATATTCCGACTAGCTGATCGACTCCGGCAGACGGCGCCCTTCTAAAGATCGGCATGTCCTCGCATCGGGTCGCGAACTTGGCCAGCGCTGGGACCTTTTGCGCGAGCTTTAGCTGAGGTCGAACAGCGTTAGCAAACGTATACGCGACCACGGTCGTAATGTCCGCTTGCGACAGACGATCGCCTCCTGCGATCCAGTGGTCGTCCGCGAGCCTCGACGCGAGATCATCGAGAAACCTCAACCCGCCGAGGACTTGGCGCTCGTTATGGGTCTATCCAATCCTGGTGCACCTTCTCGGCCGGGCGCACGCGGCATTCATCACGGAACCAGTCGGCGTCAATCGACCCCGAACAGACGCTCGACCTCTAACAGAAAACTTTCCGAGAGCGGACGATGAGCGACTCATCCACGCCGCCCACAACGAAGTCACGGCTGCGAGTAGCATCTTGCGCACCACCACCGCTCGAGAAGGAGCGCGCGCCGTGAGTGACGCTGAAGTCAGGCAACGCTTGGTGGGCATCCTCGCAGCCGACGCCGCGGGGTACGCGCGCCTGATGGCAGCCGACGAGCGTGCGACGGTGGCACGACTCGATCTGGCTCGCCAGGTCTTTCGCAGCAACATCGAAGCGCATCGCGGCCGTGTCATCGACATGGCCGGCGACTCCGTGCTTGCGGTGTTCGAAAGTGCGATCGGCGCGATCTCAGCGGCGCTGGCGGTGCAACGCAACCTCGCCACTTCACAGGAGGCGGCGCATAAAGATCGGAACCTGCAGTTTCGCATCGGAGTGCATCTTGGAGACGTGATCGAGACCACCGACGGCACCGCGTACGGCAATGGTGTGAACATCGCTGCTCGCCTGCAAGCACTGGCCGAGCCAGGTCGGATCACAGTATCTGATGCGATGCGCGAAGCGGTCCGCGGAAAGCTCGCCGTTGACTTCGTGGATCAGGGCGAGCAGGAAGTGAAGAACATCCCGCACCGAGTTCGGGTGTTCTCGGTACGCTCTGATGACGATCCCGCGCAGATCGCCGCGGTTGCCCCGTCACCATCGCCTGCGCTTCCTGATCGCCCATCCATCGCGGTGCTGCCTTTCGCGAACATGAGTGGCGATCCCGAGCAGGACTATTTCGCCGACGGCATGGTCGACGACATCATCTCAGCGCTGGCGCGAATGGAGCTGTTCTTTGTCGTCGCGCGCAATTCGAGCTTTGTCTATAAGGGCAAGTCGGTCGACATCAGACAGGTGGGCCGCGAACTCGGAGTGCGCTACGTACTCGAGGGCAGCATTCGCAAGGCGGACCACCGCATACGCATCAGCGGCCAGCTGATCGAATCGGAGAACGGCCGCCACGTCTGGGCCGATCGCTTCGAGGGCAAGCTCGACGACGCATTCGATCTGCAGGACCGGTTCACCGACGCCATCGTGTCGGCCATCGAGCCGAACGTGCGGCGGGCCGAGCTGGAGCGCTCCCGCGTCCAACGCACCTCCAATCTGCACGCCTACGACCTGTTGCTGCGGGCCGTTCCGTCGCTCATCAAGCCGGGCACCTCAAGAACGGAAAAGGACGAGGCGCTCTCGTGGATCCGTCGGGCGCTGGAGGTCGATCCCCATTACTCTCTCGCCAAGGCGTTGGGCGCTTTTGCATGCGTGACACGCATCGTCGAGGGCCAGGGGACAGCCGAGGATGTAAAGGTCGGGTTGCGATACGCCGACGAGGCGCTCTCCGAAAGGGGCAGCGACCCGCTGATCCTCGCCCACGCCGGCGCGGCGTTCGGGGTGCTCGGATACCGCGCACTGGGTGTTCGCGTCCTCGGGTTTCGGTACGACGAAGCCCAGCGCGCCATCGAGCAAGCCTTGAAGTTGAGCCCGAGCCTGCTGATGGTTCAGCTGTGCGCGGGTAACGTCAGGTCGATCCTCGGCGAGGGCGATGCGGCGCTGGCGCACTACGAGCGCGCCATCCGCATCAGCCCGCTCGATCCGGCGATGGGCGCGTTCATCGCAAGCACGGGCGGGGCCCATCTGGTAGCCGGCAGATTCGCCCACGCCCTGAGGGCGGCGCAACGCGCGATCCAGATGAGCCCGAACTTTGCCTTCAGCTACCGGGTGATGGTCGTGGCGCTGGGGTGCCTGGACCGATTTGAGGAGGCGAAACAGGCGGCGGATCGCCTGCTCGAATTGTCGCCGGGGTTCACCGTGACGGCATACAAGAGCGTTTCCCCGATGAGGGATGCGGCGCTTCGCAAGCGGTTCGCCGACATCTATCGAGATGCCGGCGTTCCGAAGTAGCGCCGATCGAATCGCGATCAGCGATGACCGTCAATTGCTGCACGACGACTGTGACCGCGAAACGCCGCCCCTGATCGTCGATACCGCGCGCGGCGGCCTGGTCGACGGGGTCGCCGCAGAGCTGACGGTGGCTGAGGACCGCTCTTGGCCGATCGCGGCGCTGTTGAGCATCAGCTTCCGTGCCGCTCGACTCGACTTCCGCTCCCGTTCAAGGAGATGAGCGATGCCATCGGCGCGAGTCGACCCAATGCGGAACTACAAGTCGACGTGATCTCTGCTTGAGAGCAGACGATCAGCTAACGAAGGTGGTGGATGACTGAGCCGCAAGTTGCGGAATGCGCCCACTCCTCAAATAGGCTTCTCAGGCAAGCGATAACCGGGCATTCGCGCAATCGCCTGAGCCATTGCTCCTGTTCAAACCCTAAGGACTGAACCCCATGAAGATCGGCATCCTCGGCGTCGGCCACATCGGCAAGACGCTGGCCAGAACGCTGCCTGCGGCTGGCCATGACGTGAAGGCGGCCAACTCTCGCGGCCCGGAAACCATCGACCGCGACGTGCTTGCCAACGGAGCTCGCGCGGTCTCCGCCGCCGAGGCGGTCACGGCCGTCGACGTGGTGATCCTCTCCATCCCCTTGAACCGTCTTTCAGGGGTGAAACCATTGATCGCCGCCTTGCCCTCCGCGGCGGTCGTGATCGACACGTCGAACTACTATCCCTTCCGCGACACGACGATTGAAGCCATCGAGGCCGGCCAAGTGGAGAGCCTGTGGGTGGTCGAGCAGTTGGGGCGGCCGGTTGCAAAGGCGTGGAACGCGATCGGGTCCGCTTCCTTCGCGACCAAAGGCAAGCCCAGGGGAGCCGCGGGCCGCATCGCGATCCCTGTCGCTGCGGACCGAGACCGCGACATGGAAGTGGCGATGGCGCTGGTGGAGGACACCGGGTTCGATGCCTTCGATGCGGGGAGGTTGGCCGAATCCTGGCGCCAGCAGCCCGGTGCCCCCGCTTATTGCACGGACCTGACCCGCGAGGAGATGGGGGCTGCCTTGGCAGCGGCGGAGAAGGCTCGGTTGCCGAAGCGCAGGGACCTGGGTGTCGCAGTGATGCAAGAGCGCCTTGGCGACGGGACCACCAACCCCAATGCGGAGTGGGGGGTCCGATTGGTCCGTGCCATCAACATGTAGGTGCTCAGCGTCACCCGATCGGAAGCACCAATGTCATCGCTTTGGGTAAGTCTCGCTAGCCAACGCTCGCGACCGGCAGCTTATGGCCCGAGAGCAGTCGCACACTCTCGACGGCTGTCGACCGAGGCCGTGTGGAAACTCTTCGTGAAGAGGATTTTGGGGGTCCTCTGACCCTTCGCGAGGTCGAGAAAATCGATCCTAGCCCGATCTAGAGGCTCGTTGTTCTTCGGAATAGACGTCGAGCCGCGTTTTCACACGGCCTCGACCCAAAGCCGACCCTTAGGATGCAGCAAAGCGGACATTCAAATGACGTGCATGCTGAGGCTGTCACGACGCCCTGACGGTCGAGAGTCGTTGTCAGCTCACTCGACCACCTCGTTGGCGCGCTGCAGCAGCGCCGACGGGATCGTGATGCCCATCGCTTTGGCAGTCTTTAGATTGATGGCCAAGTCGAACTGCGTAGGCTGCTGCACCGGCAAGTCGCCGGGTTTCGCACCCTTGAGTATCTTGTCGACGAAACCTGCGGCAGTGCGCCAGTGCCACGCATAGGAGGAGTTGTAGAACATCAATCCACCGGCGGCGACATATTCGCGCGCGCCAAAGATGCCGGGTACCCGGTGCGCGATCGACAGCTCTGCGATCCGCGTCCGCTCGCGAATGAACATCGGGTCGCCCATGATCAGCAACGGAGTGCCCTTGGCGCGCACCAAAGCGGCGTCAAGCTCGCCGACATGGTCGATCTCGATGCGCTCCAGCTGCAGCCCCAGCTCCCGAGCCCGTGCCGATAGCGCGTTGAAGAAGAAGCCATTGGCCGGATTGGCGCGGTTCAGCAACACGCCGATGGTTTTGGCTTGGGGCGCTGCCAAGGACAGCAATTCGAGTTGCTTGGCCAGCACCTCTTCACCGGCCGCCGTGGTGCCTGTGAGGTTGCCGCCCGGCCGCCGGAGGCTGGCGATGAATCCGGAGCCCAGCGCATCACCTGCGTTGATCATCACGATGGGGGTTGCAGGAGCGCCATCGCGAGCCAATCGAATCATGGTCGTTCCGCTCGCCAGGATCAGCGCGACCGGCAGGGCCTGCAGTGCGGCCGCGAGTTCACGCCCACGCTGCGGACTGTCGCCCACGAAGCGCTTTTCGATGATCAGGTTGCGGCCCTCCACCCAGCCCAACTCGCGCAGGCCACCAAGAAATTCCTCGTAGTCCTGGACGTTTGGGCCATAGATCAGCACGCCGATTCGGGCGGGCTTGAGAGCCGGCTGCCCCCAAGCGCGCGGCGCGGAGAGCAGGCCGACGAGCACGCATCTTCGGTCGATCACTGAATCACCTGTCGGCGCGCAACAGCAGCGACTGTGGGATCGTCAGGCCCTTGAAGATCGCCAACGGCGCTGCGAGAGGGTTGCCCGCGACCGGCACCCACCAACGATCGACGCGGGGCTGACAGGATCCCCTCCTCCACCCCTTGTTGCAAGACAAGCAGCGCATTCGGTCCTCCGGCAGGCCGATTGGAGCACCCCGCGTCGCAACGCGCCAGCCAACTCGACTTTCGAACAAACACGTGTGCGCCTTGGTCTCGGCGTGTGCGACCCAGCGACCACTCTCGGGCGAAAGTCTGAGTGTCCGCAACTGGCCGTCCTGGTTCGCCGAAGGGACGACGACCAACGGCGGCCATGCGATCCATTGCGGTCGGCGCTGATTCGAACGATCGCTCTACGACGAACCGCTGCCCTTGGTCGCCAACACTTGGCCGGCGCTGGACGACCCTGGGCTGACGGTCAGTCCGATCCAAAGCCGACATTCACTGGCACGAGGTTTGGCCTCTTGGCCCTTGCGACGAGCTAGCTGCCTAAGCCAGGACACCCGGCTCGAACGTCGCTCTGCACCGCCGGAAGGAGGTGTTCGCGCACGATCTTCCTTACGATAGGGCCGGCTCGTTGGTTGTAACGGCCCGCCAGAATCGTCACCGCCATCTTCAAGCCCGGGTACACGATAACCCGTTGCTCTCCATTGCCGATGGCAATGCGAGCTTCGGTGAGCCCCACAGGCGTTTGTTGGCAGGCGTACCACCAAAAGTATCCATAGCCGAACTCCCCCTCGCCGCCGGGAAACGGCGGCAGGCGAACGTGGCGACGGGTCGAGAGATCGATCCAATCAGCAGGAACCACCTGCTTCCCATTCCACTGACCCCCATGCAGGTACAGCGAGCCGAACTTGGCGAGATCGCGGGGGCGCAGCCTGAGCCCCGACGCAGCAGACGGCAAGTCGCCCAGCGTCCCCCTCCACTCGACATCGGTGATGCCGAGGGGCGCAAATAGCCTTTCACGCGCATACGCGAGGAACGGCGTTTTCGTTGCCCGTTGGATGACGCTCGCCATCGCCTGAGGAAGGCCACCGTTATAGTTGAATGCGCGACTAGGTTCGGTGACGAGTGGTCGAGTCAGCACGAATCGCAGCGGCTGCGGGTCGCGCATCATGCGAATCTCGCCATTGCGAGGGTCGGTGTAGGGTATCTGTTCATCCCACTCGAAGCCGGCCGTCATCGTTAGCACGTCTGCGAGCGTGATCCTTTTGAGCTCCGGGGTGTCGAGCTCTGGGTATTCCGGAAACCAGGTGATGAGCGGCTGCTGGAGCGAGGGGATGGCACCTTCGCCGTGCGCGATTCCGACCAATGCACTCACGACGCTCTTGGTGACCGATCTCAGATCGTGTTTGGTCTCCACGGTCATCGAGGCTTCTTCCGGCGGCTGTCCCCAACGCTCATCGACGCCGTCGAAGTACTCTTCGTAGACCAGCTTGCCGTCGCGCTCGATGAGAACCGCGTGCACGTTCAGCTCGGGATCGGCGCGAATCGCAGCTGTCATCGCAGCGAGTCGCCGGGCGTCAAGGCCTACCGAACTGGGCTGTGCGGTGCTCCAACCGTCGTTGCGCGAAGCGGGCGGTTGATTGGACGTGACGATGGACGCTTGGGGCAGCGCGTCTGAGGGCCCGAGTAGGCCAATCGCGAAGACCAAGGCCAGGACGCTTCTCATCTTCAGCTCAACGCAGTTATTCCGCCTATGGGAATCAATGAAGCAAGAGGCGGCAAGGTTCCTGCTCCACGCCCCATTAGAGCGCAGGTCGCGCACAAAACCAACGCCGCAGCGGACCTGCGGTTTCGCTTACTCCCCAAATCCGCTTGCAAAATTCCGCTCAAACGAAATCGGTTGCCAAAGGGCCGCTCTTGTCTACTTTGCTGAGCGGCCGCTCCTGGCCGACTGCGGCGCTGTCGAAGGTCAGCTTCGGTACTGCTGGACTTGATGACCGCTTCCGTCCGCGGAGATGCGTGCCGCGGCCGGCACGGCTCGACCCATAACGGAATTTCGCATAGATCTTCGCGCGACCTGCAAGCGGACATTGACTAGCCAACCGAGCACCGCGGGGCTGCCAGACCTGAGAAAGGACGGGGCCAGCCCAGCACCGTTGCGCTATCTTCGTCGGCATTCCGCCGTCGCCTGCACCATGGCCACGGTCACCAAGCAAGGTCGCAGGGGAGACGAGCGGCCGCCGCTGCCACGTTAGGACGAGGCCGCGTGCGCCACCGTCCAAGCGGCGAGGACGGCGCGATTTGTCGGTACTTTGGCAAGAAACGACGCCCGCTCGTCGTCGCCAAGCGGCGCAGCGCGTTCAGTGAGGAGCCCGTGGGCACGGGTCAAGAACTCCCCGGCGCGCGGCGAGCCCGCTGCGGCGAGTACTTCGTGGCACGTCAGATAAATCCAAAGCGGATCTTCGGTGCCGTCGATCGAGCCCCCGCCGTCGAGGTGCGCGACGATTTCAGCGACGGCCGTCATCGCGCCTTCGACGTTGCCGCTCGCGAGGGCGATTCGTGCGAGGCCGGCAATCGGCTCCGGCGGCATGGTTGTGCGTCCGATCTCGCGAAATAGCTCGAGCGAGATCTGGTAACAGGTCGCTGCCTCGGCCAGTTCGTCGAGCGCCACGTGGGCATGGCCGCGCACGCTGTTCAGGATCGCTTGCAGGTCCCGGTCCTTCAGCTGCTCGGCGAGCTGCATCGCTTGCGTCGACCACGCGATAGCCGCGGCCGAGTCGCCGCGTCGAAACGCGCTTATCGACATATTGCTCAGCAGGTACGAATCGGCGTAGCGCTCGTCGATCTCCGCGCATAGGCGCCGCCCGGCCTGGAACAGCGCGAGCGCGGCGTCGTAGTTGCCGAGCTGCTGCTCGGTCTCGCCGAGGTTGTTGATCATGCCGCTCTCGAGCGATCGATGGCCGATCGCGCGAGCGACTTCGAGCGCCTCGCGGTAGTAGATGCGGGCATCGCCGTAGCGGCCGCGCTGCGTTGCGAGAATGCCGAGCTGTCCGAGCGTCGTCGCCTCCACGCTACGGTTGCCAACATCGCGCGCCAGGACGAGCGATAGCTCGACGTGCACCTGCGCCCCGGCGTAGTCGCCCTGAAATTGCAGTGCACGCCCCCAATTGATCCGCGCCGAAAGCGCCGCAGCAGGATGCCCTGCACCTTCGGCCCAAGCCACGGCGCGCGCCGCGGCCGCGGCGGCGACCGGATAGTCTCCCAGGACGAGCGCAAGCGAGGCGCGGGCACCGGCCGCGCGAGCGCGCAAGGCATCGTCGTCAAGTGCCTCCGCATCCTCTTCTAGCAAGGCAACGTTCTCAGCTTGCTCGCTGCGGCGACCGGTGCGGTAGTAGATGACGACCTTCGTCGCGAGAAGCGAGAACCGGGTCGCATGGTCGCCCGTCGGAACGATGGCGAGGGCCCGACCGACGTATTCGAGCGCCGCCGCATTGGCGTAGCTCCGTTCCGCATCCTCGGCGGCGCGGCGCAAGTATTGGATCGCGTTGCCAGTGTCGCCTGCGCGCTCGTAGTGCTCGGCGATGAGGCCGAAATACTCGCTCGCACGATCGCCGCTGCGAAGGACCAGCCAGTCGGCAATTACGCGATGGTGCTCCTTGCGCGACTGCTTCAGCACGCCTTGGTAGGCGACCTGGTGCAGGACGTGGTGCTTGAAGACGAACTCGCGCGTCCCCTCGAAGGCGCTCGTCTCCCGGCGATAGGCGAGCTCGCGCCGCGTCAGGCCGACGAGCGCCGGGCCGGCGGCGGGCGCGATGCGCTGCAGCGCCTTGTCCCAGAACACGTGGCCAATGACGCTGGCCTGTTGCAACGCGGACTTCTCTTCCGGCGGTAGGCTGTCGATGCGCGCCTGCAGGACGCCGGCGAGCGTCGACGGCACGCGCACCTCGAGCAGCTTGTCGGCGGAGACCCGCCACGGCTCGCGGTCGGTGACGATGACGCCGTCGTCGATGAGCATGCCGATCAGCTCCTCGACGAAGTACGGGTTGCCTTCGGCGCTGCTCGCGAGCAGATCGCGCAGCGCGGTGGGAACGGCCTCGAGGCGGCCCAGCAGCGCTTCGATCAGCTCGCGCGTGCCGCGCGTCGAGAGCGGCGCGAGATCGATGCGCAGGTGATCGCTGCGGCTGCCGCCCCACAGTGGCCGGCGCTCGTACAGCGACGATCGAGTCAGGCCGAGAACGAAGATCGGCACGTCGCCGCAGGCCTGGACGAGGTGGTTGACGAAGTCGAGCGAGCCTTCGTCGGCCCAGTGCAGGTCGTCGAGCAGCAGCACCACCGGCATGCCGCTTTGCGAGTGAAAGGCGCGAAAGTACGACGCCAGCGCGTGGAAGGCGCGGTTGCGGATCTGCTTGGCCTCGCCGGCGATCGCCGCGATGTGAGGATCGTCGTGGTAGTCGAAGCCGATCAGCGCGCCGATCAGCGCCGTGTACTCGGCCGCCCTCTCGCCGAGCACCGGCGCGAAGCCGGCGGCAAGCTTGCCCTGAGCGATCGACTGCGAATCGCTGTCGAGGATCTCGAAGCGCCAGGCAAGCAGGTCGCGCAGCAGGCCGTACGGTACGTTGTTGCCGTACGGTTGCGGCCGGCCCTGGAAGAAGCGGATCGGCTCGCGCAACATCTCAAGCCAGTGCGTGAACTCGAGGCCGAGACGACTCTTGCCGATGCCGGGCTCGCCAACGATCGTCACCTGCCTCAGGCTTTTTTCCTTGCAGGCGATCTGGAACGCTTCGCCGATCTGCGACAGCTCCGCGTCGCGGCCCACCATCCGGGTATCGACTCCTTCCAGGCCACGGTTGGCAATGCGAAACGCGCGCGGCTTGGCGCGGGTGACGAGGTAGCTGCGCGCCGGTCCGGTGATGCCCTTGATCTCGATCGGCGCCTGCGGCTCGACGTCGAAGACGCCGCGCACGTGCCGGTACGTTGCGTGGCTGATGCGGAGCGTGCCGGCAGGCGCCGTCTGCTCCATCCGCGCGGCGATGTTGACGGCAACGCCGCGAATGCTTCGTTCGGCGTCGATGCCGCCGCCGAGTAGCACCTGGCCGGTGTGGATGCCGACGCGCAGGTCGAAGCCGTCGAGGTCGAAGCGGGTGCGAAAGCCCTCCGCCAGCGGCGCCGCCTCGGCAACGATGGCGAGGCCGGCGCGAACCGCCCGCTCGGCGTCGTCCTCAAGCGCCTGGTCGGCGCCGAACACGGCGAGCAGACTGTCGCCGGCGTACTGCAGGACGCGGCCGTGATGTGCCTGAACGATGCCTGTCAGGCGCTCGAGCGCGCTGTCCATGACGGCATGGACGTCTTCCGGGTCGAGGCGCTCGCTCAGGCGAGTCGAGCCAACGACGTCCATGAACAAGACGGTGGCCGTCTTGAGCTGTTGCGCCGCGTCGTCGCGCCGGCGCCGCGCTGCCAGCTCCTGTTCGAGCGAAGCGACCGCCGTGTCAACCACCGCATCGCCGAGCAGCGTGCGCTGGGCTCCGAGTGCAGCGATTGCCGATTCGATCTGCTGCGCAGTCTTTTCCATGTTCTCTAGAGGACACGGCGATGGCTACGACATCAATCAGCCACCGCCGAGACTGACTCTACATTTGTCGACCACGCGGGGGTGTACGCGCATGAAGGACTGCCTGCGGACGAGGTTCTTTTCGCATTGGACCGCCCTTGAAGCCTCGACTCGCGCGCAGTAAGCAGTCGCTGGTGGGCGACCGCATTTGGCCGGATCCGGAGGTACGCGAGCGTCAGCTGTTCGGCGTGTCAATGCGAACGACAGGTTTTGGGCAAGGTGATCGTGGGGAGAGGTACCCGCAGTCGGTAGAGTCGAGATGTGGCGCGGTGGCAGCAGTCAAGCTCGTCGGTCATCACCAGCTAAGTGGCACAGGCCGATCCGCTTCACCGCAGCTCCGTCTCCACATCCCGCTCATCGAACCGGACATGC
>Ga0207650_10002251_pt1 | contig 13483 bp, 11 predicted proteins | sample KBSS63metaG_FD_184325 | JGI IMG/M metagenome (GOLD analysis project Ga0207650, IMG submission 184325) | Switchgrass rhizosphere microbial communities from Kellogg Biological Station, Michigan, USA - KBS S6-3 metaG (SPAdes) (version 2) | ecosystem: Host-associated > Plants > Roots > Rhizosphere...
CGCCGACCATGTTGAAGCAGGTCGTCTTGCCGGCGCCGTTCGGGCCGATCAGCGCCAGCATCTCGCCGGCGGCGAGGTCGAAGCTCACCTTGTCGACGGCGCGAACGCCACCGAACGCCTTCGACAGCCGCTGGACCGAGAGCAGCGCTGGCGAAGGCGCCGACGCAGCTGAGGCGATGGCGCTCACGCGGGCACCGCCTCGCGAATGAAGAGCCGCTTCAGCCCGCCGGCGACGCCGAGCGGGAAGACCAGCACCAGCGCGAGCATCGTGATGCCGAGGAGCGCGCGCCAGTAATCGGTCTGGCGCGCGACCGTGTCCTGCAGCCAGGTGAAGAGCGCGGCGCCGGCCCACGGCCCCGAGACCGCGTGCACGCCGCCGAGAAGAACCATCACCAGGCCGTCGACCGACTTGGCGACGCCGAGCGTCTCGGGCGAGATCGTTCCTTTCGCGAACGCGAACAGCGCGCCCGCGAGCCCGGCGACGGTGCCGGCGACGACGAAGGCGATCCACTGCAGGCGCGGCACGGCGATGCCGATCGCGGCGGCGCGCAGCGGCGAATCGCGGCTGCCGCGCAACGCCAGGCCGATCGGTGCGTGCAGCATCCGAACGAGCAGGCCGCAGCCGGCGACGGTGCAGGCCAGCACCACCAGGTAGTACGCCCACTTCGGCGTCAGCCACGGCGACGGCCAGATGCCGACCAGGCCGTTGCTGCCGCCGGTGACCGCATCCCACTGGAAGACGACCGACCAGACGATCTGCGCGAACGCGAGCGTCAACATCGCCAGGTAGACTCCGGACAGGCGCACGCAGAACCAGCCGAAGACGAACGCGCCGAGCGCGGCGAGCAGCGGCGCGAGGATGAGTGACGCCTCCATCGGCAGCCCGAGCGCCTTGAAGCAGAGCGCCGCGCCATACGCGCCGAGGCCGAAGTAGGCGGCGTGGCCAAACGAATGCATTCCCGACGGGCCCATCAGGAAGTGCAGGCTCGCGGCAAAGAGGACGGCAATGAGGATGTCGATCATCAGGACGATCGCGTACGGCGCCGGCCCGGCGAGCAGCGCGGCCAGCGCGAGCACCAGAAGCGCGGCGACGCCGGCCTGGCGCCAGACCTGCGGCAAGGGCTTGAGCGGCGCCTCGATCTCGGCCGCGGCGCGCACCGCCGCCTGCGGCTTGCCGAACAGCCCCGAGGGGCGCCAGACGAGCACGACCGCCATCACCAGGAACTCGGCGACGAGCGTCAGCTTGCTGAGCGGGAACGGCGCGCCGAAGACGTCGATGGTGCCGGCGGCGATGCAGAACGCCTTGACCATCGCGATCAGGATTGCGGCCACGAAGGCGCCGCCGATCGAGCCCATGCCGCCGACGACCACGACCACGAACACCTCGCCGATCAGGGCCAGGTCGAGGTTCAGGTTGGCCGGCTCGTGCGGCATCTGCAAGGCACCGCCGAGCGCGGCGAGGAAGGTACCGAGTGCGAACACCGACGTGAACAGCCAGCGCTGGTTGACGCCGAGCGCACCGACCATCTCGCGGTCCTGCGTCGCGGCGCGAACGAGCAGGCCCCAGCGGGTTCGCTTGAGCAGCAGCCAGAGCGCGCCGAGGACGATCGGGCCGATGAAGATCGAGAGCACGTCGTAGCTCGGGAACGGCTTGCCGAGGATGTCGATCGCGCCCTTCAACGCCGGCGCCTTCGGGCCGAGCAGGTCTTCCGGGCCCCAGGCGCGCAGGGCAGCGTCGCGGATGACGAGGACCAGCGCGAAGGTCGCGAGTAGCTGGTACAGCTCGGGCGCCGAGTAGAGCCGGCGCAGGATCAGGACCTCGATCAGCGCGCCGAGCGCGGCGACGGCGAGCGCCGAGGCCAGCACGCCGCCCCAGAAGCCGAGCGGGCCGGCGCCCCACGCGTCGGTCAGCGCGACCGCGCCGTAGAGGCCCAGCATGTAGAACGAGCCGTGCGCGAAGTTGACGATCCGCGTCACGCCGAAGATCAGCGACAGCCCGCTGGCGACGAGGAACAGCGCCGACGCCGAGGCGAGCCCGGTCAGGACCTGGAGGACGAGCGCGCTCATGGTGGCGAGTCCCGCCCGGCCGGCACGGCGCTCGAGGTCAGTCGATCGCCCGCAGCTTCTTCACTTCTTCGTCGCTCGGCAGCACCTTGGCACCATCGATGTAGACGTAGTCGACCATCACGCCCTTCTGCCCTTCGAGCTTGGTCTTGCCGAGGTAGGCGCCCATCGTCGACTGGTGGTCGATCGCGCGGTACGTCACCTTGCCGAGCGGCGACATGAACTGCAGGCCCGAGAACGCGGCGATCAGCTTCTCGGTGTCGGTCGACTTCGCCTTCTTGATGCCTTCGGCGATCGAGATGATGGTCGAGTAGCCGACCACCGAGCCGAGCTTCGGGTACTCGTTGTACTTGCGAAAGTAGGCGAGGAAGAACTTCTTGTGCTCGTCGGTCTGGATGCCGTAGTACGGATAGCCGGTGACGATCCAGCCGACCGGCGCTTCCTCGCGCAGCGGCTCGAGGTACTCGGGCTCGCCGGTCAGCAGGCTCACGACCGGACGGTCCTTGAACAGGCCGCGCGTGTTGCCCTCGCGCACGAACTTCGACAGGTCGGCGCCGAACAGGACGTTGAAGATCGCGTCGGGCTTCGCGTCCGAGAGCGCCTGGACGACCGCGCCGGCCTCGATGCGACCGAGGGGAGTCGCCTGATCGGGCAGGAACTCAACGTCGGGCTGCAGCTTCTTCAGCATCGCCTTGAACGTCGCGGCCGCCGACTGGCCGTACTCGTAGTTCGGATAGACGACGACCCACTTCTTCTTGTTCAGCTTGGCCGCTTCCGGCACCAGCATCGCCGACTGCATGTAGGTGTTCGGGCGCAGGCGGAACGTGTAGCGGTTGCCGTTCTGCCAAGTGATCTTGTCGGTGAGCGGCTCGGCGGCGAGGAAGAACACCTTCTTCTGCTTGGCGAAGTCGGTGACCGCCAGGCCGGTGTTGGAGAGGAACGTTCCCGCGATCAGCGCCACGCCTTCGCGCGAGACGAGCTCTTCGGCGACGCGGACGGCATCGCCCGGGCTGCCGTTGTCGTCGCGCGAGATCACCTGGAGCTTCTTGCCGAGCACGCCGCCCGCAGCGTTGACCTCCTCGACGGCGAGCTCCCAGCCCTTCTTGTACGGGTCGAGGAAGGCGGGCTGCGCCTTGTAGCTGTTGATCTCGCCGATCTTGATCGTGTCCTGGGCCTCGGCCGTCGCGGCGGCGCCGAGGAGGACGCCGAAGGAGGCGATGAGGGCGATGCGGTTCAGCATGGAATCTCCTGGGGAAGGGGAAGCGGATCGGCGCGAAATGGCAAGATTGCGGCTCTCATCGGAGAGTCGTGATGGATCAGCCGAGTTTCAGCGAATTCGAGGCGGCGGCACGCCGCGAAGGCTACGACGAGGTCGTGCCGCGTGACTGGCCGGCCGGCGCCGTGATCGCGACGCACGAGCATCCGTTCGCGGTCAAGGCGCTCGTCGTCGCCGGCGAGATGTGGCTGAGCGTTGGCGATTCGACGCGCCACCTTCGCCCGGGCGACACCTTCGAGCTCGCCGCCGGCGTGCAGCACGCCGAGCGCTACGGCGCCGCGGGCGCCACCTACTGGGCGGCGCGCCGGCACGCGAAAGGCTGAGCGACTCGCTGCCACCGGCCGGCGCTCAGGCGGCGACGATGTCGCTCGACTGGATCCGCTTGACGCCGGCCTTGGTCATCTTGTCCCACGCCGCCTTGAGCGAGCCGTTGAGGTCGATGCCGCGCGATGCGTCCTCGATCACGTAGGCCTTGAAGCCGGCCTTGCGCGCATCGAGCGCGGTCCAGGCGACGCAGAAGTCGGTAGCCAGGCCGCAGACGAAGACAGTGTCGACGCCGTGCGCCTTCAGGTACGCGGCTAGCCCGGTCGAGGTCTTGCCGTCGGCCTCCATGAACGCCGAGTAACTGTCGGTGCCCTGGTGGTAGCCCTTCCTGATGATCAGCTGCGCCTTCGGCAGCGCCAGGTCCTTGTGCAGGGCCGCGTCGGCCGAGCCCTGGACGCAGTGATCGGGCCAGAGCACCTGGGTGCCGTAACCGAGCTTGGTCGTCTCGAATGGCTTCTTGCCGCTGTGCGCCGACGCGAACGAGACGTGCCCGGCCGTGTGCCAGTCCTGCGTGACGATGACGTTCTCGAACGCGTTCGAGAGCTTGTTGATGATCGGCACGACCGCCTCGCCTTCCTTGACCGGCAGCGTGCCGCCGGTGAGGAAGCAGTTCTGCACGTCGACGACGAGCAGCGCGCTCTTGGCGTCGGGCTTGACCGCAGCGAAGGCAAAGGGCGCCGCACCGAGGCCGAGCAGGCCGGCGATGCCGACGTGGCGAACGAAATCCCTGCGTTGCATGCTGCTCATCGTGAACCTCCTGATGGTTGAATCCCTGCGCTTCTCATGCATCGATCGTGCCGACTCGGCTTGCGCCTGCCCGGCCGACCCTAGCGCTGCCCGTCGAACTTCGCAATCTCGTTCGCCCGCAGTCCGCCGACGCGCTCGTGCGGTCGCGCGCCGGTGGTCATGGCGATCACCAGCAGCATCTCGTCGGGCCGCGGCGCGTCGGCAACGCGCACCTCGATCGAATCGAAATGGCTGCGCACGTAGGCGGCGACGCGGTGATGGATCGGCACGTCGATCGACGCACCGGCGGCACCGATCTTGGTCGTCGACGGAACGATCGCATGCGATCCCTCGAGCAGGTCGCGCATGCCGTAGCCGCCAGGAACGTGCCACAGCGCACCGTGTTCGAGCTCGCCGGCGAGGCCGATCAGCGCGCCCTTGCCGTAGGCCTCGATCCGGGCGGCGCCGCCGAGCGCCTCCACCAGGCGCGCCGCCATCTCGCGGCCGAGCGGCTTGAGCGCTTCCATCATCGGCTGGATGTTCTCGACATAGCGGCCGGCGTAGGGATTCCTGAGCACCGCGGCGAGGCTGCCCCGGCGCAGCGGCTGCGCCAGGCGCGGGCCGTTGTCGTGCCAGACGTCCTCGACGACGCAGACGAGCTTGCGGACGTCGACCTCCGGGGCGGCGGCACTGGCGGGATAGAGCATTCGATTCCTTCGATGGAGTCAGCGGACGGCGGCGGCGCGCTCGTCGCGAAGGCGGGGCTCGGGTGTCGTCGATCCGGCGCCGTCGACCTCGAGTCCGGCAGCGGCGCTGACCTCGCCGACGACGCGCCAGCGGCCTTGCAGCGAGAGCGCGGCAGCAATGATGCGCCCGCTGTCGATCCGGACGCGCGCTTCGGCAGCGCCGCGCGCCAGCGCCGTGTCGACGAGCGACCTTGGCAACGGCGGCACCGCGCGAACGACGAGGCGATCGCCGAGATCGCTGTCGTCGCGTACCGTGCTCGCCGGCGCACGGACGATGCGCGAATCGTCGACGTCGACCGCGTTGGCGACGACCGTCGCCGCCGCGTCGGCGCGCGCGGCGCTCGTCGCCAGCACGGTGACGCTGTCGGCGATGCCGAGCGAAAAGCTGCGACCGCGCCAGCCCGAGGTGGCGATGCCGCGGACGGGTGACGACGCGGCGATCGTGAAGCGGCCATCGAGCGGCAGTCCGGCGACGCCGCGGCGCGGATCGGCGCAGACGCCGACCTCGAACGACGATCCCGGCGTCAGCCGCAAGGCGATGTCGCCGCCGTTGTTGATCGAGGCGCGCTTGATGCGCGGATCGTCGAAGGCGCCGAGCAATTCCTCGGCCACGCTGCCGGCGACTGCCGCCATCGCGGTGATGAAGCGGCCGCCATCCGCATGCGGTCGGCACGCCGCGACCATGCGGCGCGCCACCGGCCCGCGCGGCAGCACGGCCACGCCGGCCGAGAGATCGGCGCGGAGCAGCGCCAGCTCGCCGACGAGCTCGGCGAGCAGCGTCTGGAAGCGCGCCCACGCGGTCTCGATCGCCGCCGCCACGGCGCCGACATCACCGTCGGCCGAGACCATGCAATCGATCGGGCCGTGCTGGAAGTGCCAGCGATCAGCGTCGAGTCGGCGCCGCACCGCGCCGGTCTGCGACCGCTCGCTCATCGCCCGCCTCCGGCCGGCGCCCGCAGCGGCCACGGCACGCCCGGCTCGGCGCCGACGACGCGCCAGCCGCCGGCGGCGATCACCTCGTCCAAGCGGCGCACGCGGTCGACATGGCCGCCGAGCGCGCGATAGTCGTCGAGGCGCATCGTGAACTCGATCGGCGAGACGATCGCCGGCGTCGGCACCGAGCCGAAGCTGTTCGCCGGCATCTTGGCGACGTCGACCATCACCGTGATGCCGCCGCCCGGCCACACGTAGACCGGCGCGCCGCCGCAGGTGACGTTGACGAGCAGCGACTTGATCGATCGCGTCAGCGCGACCGGGTTCTCGGTGACGCCGGCGCGCAGCGACCCGCCGGCGCCGGCGACGTAGAGAACCGAGCAGAGCGACGGCTCGCAGTTCTCGCCGATGCGATCGACGACGCGGCGCACCGGCGCCGGCATCTCGGCCGGGCGCGGCACGAGGTCGTCGTCGAGGACGAACCAGGCCGAGTCCTCGCCAGTGGTCGAGACCATCAGCAGGCGCAGCCCAGGCCGCGCGCCATGCTTCGAATCCCATGACTCGACGATGGAGAGCGGCTCGGTGATGTCGGTGCCGCCCCAGCCCGAGCCGGGATTGGCGACCTGGAAATAGCGCCCCGGCGTCGACTTTCTGCCGCGCACCTGGATCCCGCTCGGCGCCATGTCGAGGAACTTGCCGGCCTGGTGCTCGGAGAGGACGCCGGTGATGTGGTCGTCGACGACGACGACCTCGTCGACGTGGCCGAACCACTGCTGCGCGAAGATGCCGATCGTCGCCGAGCCGCAGCCAACACGCATGCGCTGCTCTTCGACGCCGTCGACGACGGGCGGCTTGTCGGCAGCGACAACGACGCGCGCGCCGCCCTCGATCTCGAGCTCGACCGGCTGCTTGTTGCCGAGCGCCATCATCATCTCGCAGGCGATGCGCCCTTCCTTCTTCGAGCCGCCGGTGAGGTGGTGGACGCCGCCGAGGGCGAGGAACTGCGAGCCGTACTCGATGGTGCTGACGTGGCCGACCGCCTCGCCGCGATGGCGCACCGTCGCCTGCTCGGGGCCGAGGTAGCGGTCGGTGTCGATCTTCACCTTGAAGCTGCAGTAGCTGAAGATGCCTTCGGTGACGACGGTGACGAGGTCGACGCCGTCGTGCTTCGAGGCGACGATGAACGGCGCCGGCTTGTAGTCGGGATAGGTCGTCCCCGAGCCGATGCCGGAGACGAAGACCGGCGCGTCGGCGTGCGCGGGGTCGAGGAGCGAGCCGTCCCAGCCCTCGCCGCGCGCCGCCTGCCACGCGACGAGATCGACGCCGGGCCTGGCGACGAGGTGGAGCGTGTCGAGCCGGGTGAGCACGCCGTCGACGTTGCCGTAGCGATCGCACGCGCCGAGCTTGCCGGGGCTGATCTGGCACAGCACCGGGCACGCTTCGCAGCGCACTTTGTCGGCGGCCATCTTCTCGGGCGCGCGCGAATGCTCGAGGACGACGGGCTGGCCGTCGGAGCGCGCCGCGAAGTTGCCCGGATCGTTCATGGCGCCGCCGCCAGCAAGGCCGCGCGCAGGCGCGGCGGCGTCACCGGCACTTCGTGCATGCGCACGCCGGTCGCGGCGTGGATCGCGTTGAGGATCGCCGGCGCCGTCGCCACCAGCGCCGGTTCGCCGACGCCCTTCGCGCCCCACGGCCCGAGCGGCTCCGGGTCCTCGATCAGGTGCACCGTGATCGGCGGCACGTCGCCGACGGTCGGGATCAGGTAGTCGTGCAGATTGTCGGTGCGGCCGTTGACGTATTCCTCCATCAGGGCCATGCCGATCCCCTGGGCGATGCCGCCATGGATCTGGCCCTCGACCTGGGTCGGATTGATGGCGCGGCCGACGTCGTGCGCGGCGTGGACGTGCAGCAGTGTCACCGTGCCGAGCTCGACGTCGACCTCGACCTCGGCGATCTGCGCCGCGAACGCGTAGGTCGCGTACGGCACGCCCTGGCCGTCGGCGTCGAGCGGCACCGTCGGCGGATTGAAGTAGCCGGTGCCGACGAACAGATCGGAGTGCGGCACGGCGCCTGCGGCTTCGCGGCGGCGCGCCGATGCGGTCAAGGCGCGCAGATCGACGACGCGCTCTTCGCCGCGGCAGCGGCCGACGAGACAGTCACCTTCGAGGGCGAGCGTGACGTCCGCATCGGCGCGAGCACGGAAGCCGAGCCGCTCGATCAGCTGCCGGCGCAGGTCGGTGCCCGCGCCCTTGGCGGCGTTGCCGGAGACGAAGGTCTGGCGCGACGCCGACGACTTGCCGGCGTCGGCCGTCAGGTCGGTGTCGCCCATCACCTGCTCGACGCACGAGAGCGCGAGGTCGACAGCGTCGGCGAACATCTGCGGCATGATCGTCGCGGTGCCTTGGCCGATCTCCTGCGCGCCGTTGTAGAGAAAGAGATGGGCGCCGCGCTCGGCGCTCCAGCGCAAGGCGCCGCGCATCGTCGACGGATTGGCGATGACGGTGTTGCCGATGCCGTACCACATGCAGGCGATGCCGGCGCCGCGGCGACGCGGCGATCCGCTTCTCGCTGCCTCCTCGTTGAAGGCGCGCGCCGCCTGCGTCGCCGCCGACCACGCCGGCCGCAGCGCATCGAGGCAGGGCCGCAGGCCGACGCTCGCCGCAAGCGTCTGCCCGGTCGGCGTCGTGTCGCCGGCGACGAGCGCGTTGCGATGGCGGAACTCGAGCGCATCGCAACCCGTCTGCGCGGCGAGCTCGTCGATCAGCAATTCGCCGAGCAGCGTCGACTGCGGTACGCCAAAGCCGCGGAACGCGCCGGCGACGCTGTTGTGGGTGAGCACGGCGCGCGTCAGCGCGCGCACGTTGGCGATTCGGTACGGGCCGCCGGCGTGGATCGGCACCCGGTTGGCGACGGTCGGTCCCCACGACGAATAGGCGCCGGTGTTGAAGTCGCCGGCGAAGTCGAAGGCGACGAGGCGGCCGTCGCCGTCGCACGCCGCGCTCGCCTGCATGGTCGCCGGATGGCGTTTCGTGCTCGACTGCATCGACTCCGGGCGCTCGTAGACCAGTCGCACCGCCCGGCCGAGCTTCCAGGCGGCGACCGCGACCAGCGGCTGCACCGAGAGGTCGAGCTTGCCGCCGAAGCCGCCGCCGATCGCCGACGGCACGATGTGGACCTGCTCGGGTGCGATCTTCAGCACGCTCGCGATCTCGTCGCGGTCCATGTAGGGCGTCTGCGTGCAGGCGAAGATGCGGACGCGGCGCAGCGGCGCGCCCGCCCTTTCGAAGCCGCCGCCGGCGCTCTCGACGATCTCCGCGTAGCCCGCCTCGGGCTCGATGTAGGCGTGTTCGACATGGCGCGTCTCGAATCTCGCGCTGGCGCGATGCGATGCGGCGGCGAGCGCGGCCTCGACGTCGCCGCGGACGACGCGGCCGCGGCAGAGGACGTTGTCGGGGTAGCGCGCGTGCAGTGGCGTGCCGCGCTCGGCCGCGGCGAGCGCGTCGACACTGGCTTCGGGTGCGGCGAGCGGCGTGTAGCGGATCGGCAGGTCGGCGTCGGCGATCGCGGCCATCGTCGCCTCGTCGCCGACGAGCGCGAGCACCGCTTCGCCGCGAAAACGCGCCACGCCGTCGGCGAGCACGGGCTGGTCGCGCAGGTCGGGAAAGATCGCGAACGCGTTGTTCGGCACGTCGGCGGCGCTGACGACGTCGACGATGCCGGGCCAGCGCGCGCGCAAGGCGGAGAGGTCGCCGACCTCGAAGCTGGCATGCGCGTGCGGCGAGCGAACGACGCGCATCGCCAGCACCGGCGTGGCCGAGGACGGCAGCGCATCGGCGCCGAAGCGCTCGCTGCCCGTGACCTTGGCCGGTGCGTCGAGCCGCGCCACGCGCGCGCCGACGGCCTGCCCGGCGCGCGCCACCGGTGCGTCGACCACCGCTTCGGCCGCGACGGCGAGCACCGCCTCGACGATCTTGCGGTAGCCGGTGCAGCGGCACAGCACGCCAGCGAGCGCGTCGAGAATCTCGACCTCGGTCGGCTGCGGGTTCGCGCGCAGCAGTGCCTCGGCGCTCATCAGCATCCCCGGCGTGCAGATCCCGCACTGGGCCGCGCCGTGGGCGACGAACGCGCGCTGCAGCGGGGACAGCGCGCCGTCGGCGCCAGCGAGGCCTTCGACCGTCGTCACCGCGCGGCCGTCGCACTGGCCGACACCGACGATGCAGGAGCACATCTGCTCGCCGTCGAGAAGCACCGTGCAGGCGCCGCAGTCGCCGGCGTGGCAGCCGATCTTGGTGCCCGTCAACCCGAGCTCGTCGCGCAAGGCGTCGGCGAGGCGCCGGCCCGGGTCGCCAGCGAGCTCGCACGCGCGGCCGTTGACGTCGATGCGCACCAGCTGGATGGTCGGCAGGTCGCGCGCCGTCATCGAAGCGCCTCCGTGCCACGCACCTCGGCAGCGTGCGCCGCGCGGGTCGGAGCTTTCATGGCAAGGCGACCTCGCGCAGGGCGCGGCGCACCAGCGTGGCCGTCGCGTCGCGGCGGTAGGCGGCGCTGCCGCGCAGGTCGTCGATGGGACTCAGCGGCGCGAGGTCGGCGGGTTCGAGCATGGCGGCGAGGTCGACGCCGGCCGCGACGCCGACCAGGCGCGCCTCGAGCGCCGGCAGCCGCTGGGCGACCGCCGAGCAGCTGCCGACGGCGATGCTCGCATCGACGATCGCGCCATTCGCATCGACATCGACGACGACCGCGACCGTGCTGATCGAGATCGTGAGGTAGCGCCGGCCGCCGAGCTTGGCGAACGCCGATCGTGCCCGTGGGGAGCGCGCCGGGATCCGCACCGCGACGACCAGCTCGTCAGCGGCTCGCGCCGTGCGCCGGCTGCCGAGCACGAACTCGTCGAGCGCCAGCTCGCGCTCGCCGCGCGCGCTCTGCAGGACGACGCGAGCGCCGAGCGCGAGCAGCACCGGCGTGCCGTCGGCGGCCGGCGAGGCGTTGCAAACGTTGCCGGCGACCGTTCCCGTATTCTGGATCTGCACGCCGCCCACCTCGCGCGCCGCCGCCTTGAGCGCGTCGAAGAGCGGCGGCAGCTCGGCGCGGACGATGTCGGTCCAGGTCGTCGTCGCGCCGATCGTCCAGCCACGATCGTCGCGGCGGATGCCGCGCAGGCCGGCGATGGCGGTGATGTCGAGCAGCGGCGCGGCGATTCGTCGGCCGACGTGCGCCGGGTAGAGGTCGGTGCCGCCGGCGAGCACCGCCCACGATCCGCTCGCCAGCAGCCGCGCGGCCTCGGCGATCGATTGCGGACGCTCGAAACGGTGGAGCATGTGCGAAGGCCTCGGGGGTCGACCGGCGACCGGTGTGAATGAAGTGTTTACTTCATTGGCGAGTCAATCTAGCATGGCCCAGCCGATTTGGAAAGCCTGCCGCGAAGACCTCCGCCGCCCCGATGCCCGCCGCCCGCGACCCCGTCCAGACGCAGCGGCGAATCTTGCGCGCGGCGCGCAACGAGTTCATGCACCACGGCTACAGCGGTGCCCGCATCGAGCGCATTTCGCGCGCGGCGCGCTCGAGCGATCGGATGATCTATTACTACTTCGCGAGCAAGGAATCGCTCTACCTGCAGGTGCTCGAGGGCGTCTACGCCGAGCTCGGCGAGGCCGAGAGCGCGCTCACTCTCGACCCGGGCCGCCCGGTCCAGGCGCTCGACCAGCTGATCGCCTTCACCTGGCGCTACTACGTCGAGCACCCCGAGTTCGTCGCCCTGCTCAGCAACGAGAACCTGCAGCGGGGCCGCCATATCACCAAGTCGGTGAAGGTCAAGCTGCTGTCGCGGCCGGTGCTCGACATTTTGGGGACAATACTGGGCGAGGGCGCGCGCCAGAAGGTGTTCCGGCGCGACCTCGATGTCAAGAAGGTCTACCTGACGCTCGCCGCGCTCGGGTACTTCTATCTCTCCAACCGATACACGCTGTCGAGCTTTCTCGGCACCGACCTGATGCGTCCGAGCGAGTGCGATGCCTGGCTGGTCGAGATCCGGCGCGTGGTGATGGCGGCGGTATGCACGCCTCCGAAGCAAAAGAACTGAAAGCAGCGAATGGCGGCGTACGAAGTCGAAAAGGTTCTCACGGTCCACCACTGGAACGAGTCGCTGTTCACGTTCACGTGCACGCGCGGCGCCAGCCTGCGCTTCGAGAGCGGCCACTTCGTGATGGTCGGCATCATCGTCGACGGCAGGGCGCTGATGCGCGCCTACTCGATCGCTAGCGCGCACTACGAAGAGCATCTCGAGTTCTTCAGCATCAAGGTCCCGAACGGCCCGCTGACCTCGCGCCTGCAGCACCTGAAGGTAGGTGACGACGTGCTGGTCGGAAAGAAGCCGACCGGAACGCTCGTCCTCACCGACCTCCTGCCCGGCCGCAACCTTTACCTGTTCGCGACCGGTACCGGCCTGGCGCCGTTCATGAGCATCATCCGCGACCCCGACACCTACGAGCGGTTCGCCAAGATCGTCCTTGTCCACGGCGTGCGCAAGGTCGACGAGCTCGCCTACGCCGATCTGATCGCCCACGACCTGCCGCGCCACGACCACCTCGGCGAGCAGGTCCGCGATCAGCTCGTCTACTACCCGACGGTGACCCGCGAGCCGTTCCGCAACCAGGGCCGCCTGCCCGACCTGATCGCCAACGGCAAGCTGTGCAACGACATCGGCTTTCCGCAGATCGACCCGAAGACCGACCGCGCCATGATCTGCGGCGGCCCGGCGATGCTGAAGGACATGCGCGCCGTGCTCGACGCCGCCGGCTTCACGATCTCCACCGGCATCGGCCACGCCGGCGATTACGTCATCGAGCGGGCGTTCGTCGAGAAGTAGCGCCGCGCGCGAGCGTTTGGCCCATGGCGTTGACCGGCCCTAGGCCGGACCGGCCGTCGGCGGCCGGCCGGCGACGCCGGCACCGCCGTAGCCCTTCAGCGACGCCCAGCCGAGGACGATGAAGAGCAGCAGGACCAGCCCTTGGGTGACGGCGAACGCCGGCGCGGAGGGCTCGGGCGCTAGCGCCGCGAGGATCGGCGTCTTCTGGAAGATCTGCGCCAGCAGGACGAAGATGTTGAGCCAGAGGCCGAGCGCCGTCAGGATCACGAAGACCTTGCGCCAGGCACCGTCGAGGCGCTTCCAGTAGAGCGCGGCGATCGCGACCGGGAGCACGACCAGCGACAGTGCGCCGACGACGTGCGAAGGCAGCACCTTGACGAACGGAAAGCCGAAGCCGGTGACGTTGGTCAGCACGGTGGCGGCGAAGAAGAAGGCGATCCAGCGGTCGAAGCGGACGCCGGCCATGAGACCGCCGACGACGACGAGCCCGGCGAAGACGCCGACCAGGCTCAGGAAGACGTGGATCAGCGTGTAGGTGGGAAGGCTGAC
>Ga0207650_10002253_pt1 | contig 13482 bp, 19 predicted proteins | sample KBSS63metaG_FD_184325 | JGI IMG/M metagenome (GOLD analysis project Ga0207650, IMG submission 184325) | Switchgrass rhizosphere microbial communities from Kellogg Biological Station, Michigan, USA - KBS S6-3 metaG (SPAdes) (version 2) | ecosystem: Host-associated > Plants > Roots > Rhizosphere...
TAGTTGGCGTACCACTCGTGAATGAAGATGTCGGTGTCTCGGATAATCGATAAAATGCGCTCGTTGGTCTCGAGTGAGGCTATTGCTGCATCGCGATCTACTGGATTATCGTTCAAGTCCCAACTCCAATTATTAGGCTCGATTGCATAGATCGTGAACGGGAATCCGTTCATCCAATTATATCGGTTGAGATAATTGAGGTATGGCACAGTCCTGCACGAACCGAGAATTAGGATTTTGGTAGGGCCGGTTCCGACTTCGAATACGTCGTCGCGATGCTGCTTAATTTCGATTGTCGTTATCATTTTGACTCGGTTGCGTGGTCGCAGCTTTCGTGTCCAAATTCTACGTCGGTCTCATTCGGCCACAGACATCCTGCCGCTGGTTCCAAGTAATATCCGCTGCAATCGCTGTCGCAGTAACTTCCGGATAATTCGGCAGGACATGATCTTCCGTGTGGCTTTTTGGTGCGACCACATACAGAGCACTCGACTCGAATTCCTATCTTCACAAATTAGCCTTCAACTGGCGCATGATCTCCAGATCCAGGTGACGTTTCAAATCTTGTTTACAGCGAATGTAGTGGTGAGGATGAATTTTCTTCACGTCTCTCCAATCAGTGAACGTGAATCCTTCCCCGATTCCGTACGGCATAACAGACCACCCGACTTCGGCCATATTGATCGACGCCATTCTGCCATTTCCCATCATCGGAATACCGATCTCATTCGCCAGATCGGTTAGCGCGTTATCCTCCATGATGTTGTTGTTCCATCGATGCTTGTTCTCCACCAGTTTCTCAACAACGTCTCGCGACATGATGTAGCTTCCGCCACCCCATAAAAACGGTCGTTCGCCGGTCACAAGCAGGCCGCACAGCACATTCCATTTCGGCAGAGTTTCGATGAAATCTACAAGATTTTTCTTGTGGACGTACGTGCTCGAATGCGTGCGCGCCATGAAATCCCAAGAGAGTTCCAACGATTTTTCATAAGCTTCCACTGTGCGAGGTGCTACGCGTTCCAGTTCCTCATCGAATTGAGGCGAGTTCCATACACGATCGTCTGAATTGTCGTCCGATTTTCCACAGTAATAGCGCGTGGTCGTTTGCGGGTGATGTTCCGCGTCCCACGTATCCATTGAGCACTTCATCATGTCTCCCCACGGCTCGCGTCGGGCTGAGAGAACGAGGATGAGAACTTTCATGTGATTTCCTCGTAGATTGCTATTCCGTGCTCTGTTCCAACGTATTCGTAATCTCTGGTTCGAAGCACATCCTTTGTCGGCGCAGGAGAATCAATAATTGACACCATCTTATTCTTCATCGGTCGCCTTAGTCGTGGGATCAAAGGATAGGGAGCGTTGCACTCCAAGCTAAGTCCGTCAGACGATATAAATTTCACTCTCACGCTAGAATCTTCTCCATTTTGTCGCGTATCTCCGGCGTGATTCCGTCCCACGACCAGCTTTGCATCACGTAAGAATCCGGTATCCCGTACGTCGTGTCGTGGAAGTGAATGAAATTCGGGAACTCGCGATGCAGGAATTGTCCAAGGAAATTAAACTCCGTTACGCCTCTGAATTTCTGCGCTAACGCCCACGATTCGAAACTCAGGTTGTGTCGTTCGAACACGTAGTTCCTGAAGCATTGGTATGCCCAACGCGGGATCATCTGGCTGTGCCGGCGCATGTATTCGAACTCAGGATCAATCCCCGAGAAGTGGCGCATCGATTCAACGTGAGCTCCCAGGTTCTTGTCCGTTGAAAGGATGTCTTTGAACGGTGTCATCAACCACAGCGGCTTTCCGTCGACCATGAGATCATCCGGAGTTACGGGCCGCGTGAGAATACAATCCGAATCGAGATGCACCACGTAATCGCAGGACGTGTATTTGTCGGCGTTCATCTTCACGACCTGTTGGTAGGTGTATCCCGTTCCGTGATTAGTGACGCTCGTGGCTGAGTTTCCTGGCTCACTGATTTTGATTAAACGCTCCGCGGTCAGAGGTAAATCTGACCCTTCTGGAATGATGACGACGACCTCAGAAAAACCTTTCGCGAATTTGTGAATGCTTTTGAGGCAGTACGAGAGCCACCCGAAGTCTTTCGGGAAGCTTTTAATCAGAATCGCGTGAGTCATCTGATTACTTTTTGACGCTTCAATTCCTTGCGAACCTTCGATGTGTATTCCGGCGATGTGCAAAACTTTTTAAGCGTTGCGACCGTGGCTTTCAATAGTTCGTCTCGTGTCGGAGTTTTTTCAGACCGTGAGACGGCTGTTTCATGCGGTGACTCACCCACGTCCCGATCCTCGGGAGCAGTAATACTACCGTTCGTCGGTTCTCCCGACGCAACATGGCCGCTCACGGTTTGGCTACCACCCAAATTTTCTCTGAGATACCTGTAGATCGTTCCCTTCTTATCAGAATGAAACACGACCGCATTCGGATCCAGCACAGCGTCAAATTCCTGTCGAGACTTGAATCCGTCGTATCGAAACTTGTGTTGAATGAGATCCGTGAAAAACGCTTGTGGAATCACTTCTTTCGCGCCGGCAATGTCGAACGCTAACTCGAAAGATCGACCGGTGCCTTTCGGCGTCCACTCAGCTCGCATCACGATTGATGGCGCTATCGCTGGCACATCCTGTGGATACACAGCGTTGCCGCTCATGTGCTCCGGAACTCTGTCGATCAACACGCGCGCTCCCATGAACGGTTTTCCGGCGATGTTGTACTGAGTCTCCAATCTGTTGAGCCAGTCACGTCTCGTTGGGATGCAATCGAATTCACACCAAAACCAAGGCCCGAGTTTGAATTGAAAAAAATGCCATGCGACTTGTCGGAACGAGCTGTTTGGTCCCGCCGCGGATCTCGCCGGCTGCGATTGTTGCCAGTCGCTTATCTCTCCCTCGTAATCCTTAATTCCGGTGACATGACCGAATGCTTTGGTTGCTTTGACATGAATGTCCGATGCTTCCTCGGCAGCTATTTCGGCGGACGGAAGAAGGAATAAATGGTGACCTTCCGTACCGCCTAATTCAGCAACCCAATCGAACCATCGATGAGCCATCTCGAGTTCGTGAGGGCACAGAGAGCAGACGACGTTCATCTATCTGCCGATCGCAAGATCGATCTCTTCGATTGAAGCCTCTACGAATATCGCGCTGCCGCCTTCGAGAACTATCATTCGTGCCTCTCGCTCTCGCTCCAATCCGATGAGATGCGGTCCTTTTTTAGCCAGCAATCCCGATTGAACGCTGACAATCTTCGCCGGATTTATCAGACACAATTTCTCGACGTACTTGTCGTTCTCGATTCGAAGTTCTTTAAGCTTTATCATCGGTTTCCTCCAACGGCAGATTTCGCTGCTTTTCCTCTTCGGTCATCGGCTCTGTTGCCGTGATTGTGTTCGAGTCCAAGCGAATCGTTTGCTTCCTTCCCTCCTCCGGAGTGTCGTATCGCGTCTCGCATTCAACGTTGCGGTATTCATATCCGCTCCGAATCTTGTTGGTCAGCACGGTGATTCGCGCCTCTTTTTCAGTGGATTTTGCCTTGAAGTTCGCCACGATATTCGATTTTTCCTCCTCCAGTTCTTTCAGCTCGCTCGTGGCTTCGGCCAGCTCTTTTCCGGCCGCTATCGTTTCATCCGGCGTGAGAATACAACGGAGTAGTTGTGTCGTTTTCTTAATTTCTGGTGTTGGTGCGCTCATAGTTTAGTAACCGCAAATAGGAACTGCGCGCTGACTCCGGTAAGAGCGGACGATAACCCCCAGGCAAACGTCCTGAAGCGCGCAGTTCGTGTTTACGTTCAACTTGCTCATCTTACCGGAGAATGAAAAGCGTTTAGCACAAGTCAGAAATCGGCGCAACAACAAACTTTGAAATGAATTGTTAAAGAATCCGTTTTCCTCTAAGGTCGCACGCGAAACGACATGGCCCTACAAACGCCGCCTCCCGAAATTCCGATAGTCAGCTTTCTAACGCCGAACAAGGCGGACCAGGGACTCCTCGAGTTTTGGAATACCGAAGTCGCATCTTATGTCCCGCTCGACATCGGCGCCCCGCATCCGAACACGCGCGACTATCCAGGGTTCAGATTAGGAAAACAGGCTCCGCTGCAAGGTGACCAGAAGTGGATTCTACGGACATGGGTAACCGACGAAACGAGTCCGGATTGGTTCAACTACGCACTGAAGTATTCGGCGGAAGACAACGCCTACCCGATCTTCATTCGAACCTACCGTGAACGCAGAGACGCATACACGCCGCGGACCAAAGGCACTCCGTTAGGCACGCTCTACAAACTCGTTCTGGACGACGACAAGAAAGGATCCGGTTACCCCTTCGGTGTCCTTCCAAAGTTGGTGTTCGATGATCCGGACACGGAGCCGACAGATGTTGCATTAGGGCACGCCGTAGTCAGTCCGGATGGCACGATTCAAGAATGCGTCATTGATTTCGGAGGTACAGGCTACGCAGCAGACGTTCGATTCCGAGTCGAAGTAGTTGGCGACAGTAATCCGGCCGAAGGCACAGCGTACGTTCAAAAGCAGACGGCCATTCTCACACAGGAACAAGCGCAACTCTATCCCGAAGACAGCCCGTTCTTCGCTCAATACCTGCAGGTAGCTCGAATCTACGAGGTTTTACCTGGACCGTTCCTGATGAGCACAAAGCTCGATGTCGACGGCGTTACAGTAACCGTATCTACACGACGAAATCTCTGCGCGGATATCAATACCGGTGAAGCGTTAGGCGGCGGGACGTGGGCAAAAGTGACCAAGGAGCATACCGACGACGATTTTATCTGCAACGAAATCGTGACCACTCGAGCCATCCCTGGTAACCCGATGGACTCGACCAAGATCGACGACGACGGGAAGGTCATCACGATCACGAGAACGATGGTGGATAAAACCACGATCACGTCCGAAGAGGTAATCACCGGCGGTGGGAATTGGGTGATGACCCATAAGGAGGACATCGACGACACCGACCTCATCTCGTGGAAAGTCGTGCAGTCACGGCCCGTTCCTGGCAATCCGGTTGTTTCCACGAAAAACGATGACGACGGAGTGACGATCACCTTCACCAAGACCCTGAAAGATACGTCGACAATCACGACTTCCGAGACTGTCGCGGGAGGGTTCTGGACGAAGAAATACAAGGAAGCTGTGACAGACCTTGTTGCCAAAGAAGTCACAGAAGTCAGAGCCATTCCTGGCAACGCGATCGTGTGGGAAGTCTTCGATAAGAACGGAGACAAACACACGATGACACGCACACTGAAAGAGGCGAGTGCCATCACGGAACAACAAACACTCGTTTCGACGACGTGGACCAGCGTCACGAGCAAACCAGTTACAGAACTCGTTTCGTGGGAGCTAAAGGACTCGATGCAGGTTCCTGGCGTCCAAGTTCCCTTCTCGCACACGGACCAGACATACGGAATCGTCGTGACCGGATTCAAACAGGTCGTTCCCGCCACAGCTTCAGGAGGTATAGCTGGAGGTTTCTACAGAGACATTCGCCCATTGGACGATCTCAGAAGTATCCTTGTCGCCTCTCAGATCGATGAGGCCACGCTTCCCGATGACAAGGTTTGGTATTCCGGAAAAGTTCATAGTTTCCCGCCAGTACTCCAGATGAATCTAACAGGAACATGCCCTGGACCCCTCTCGGGAGACCCACTCATTGATTGGGCGGAGGCCACCTGTAATTGCAGTAGTTCCTTCTCAGCGGACCTAATTGCCAATATCAAACCGTACGTCGGAGAGGTTAAGACCAGAATCACGGAACAATTCTACATCGGGCCTCCTCCAGACGACGTTGTTGTATATCAATTTTTTCCCGAGTCGCATAATTTTGGATTTGCATGGGCGAGTGCTTGCGGAGATTCAGACGGAAATTGCGTAACGAAATCCGGAGCTCCGCATTTCTATATCCCGCCATGCTTGCACGATGAAGTTACGTTCTGCATTGGAAGCGCAGCGACTTGGACCTTCCCTGCTACGACTCCGGCCGCGCTGCCTAGCTCGACCTACATTATGCTTTCTCCTCACGTCGAAGAAAGAGCATTTGGATTGTTCCGTCGCGTTCTGACTGAAGTGTTCGTTCCATGATTTCTGTAGACGAAGACGCTCAACCTAACTTCGTAGACTTCGATCAGGTCGACGACGAAATGTCGTTGGGAGAAGACCGATACCAAGTCAACGACGACTTCCAGCAATGGGACACGAACGCTTGGACGCGCGACACCCAAGACGTAGGAAGTGTTGGCGGAGTATCGGCAAGTTGCTTGGGAACGGCCGGAACTCCTCCTGACTCTGGCACTTTCGTTCTTGGCTCGGTCGATGGAGTGTGTCAATGGATCGATACAACCGATTGCAGCTAAATGGCTGTTTATTTACAGGGTGGAAACATTGTCATGGTTGGGGGATTGGCCGCTCTGTCCTCCGATTGTTGCTGTGGCGGCGGAAATGGTTGCTGTAGATGCACAGGATTGTGCAGCAACGTTGCATCAATAGAAGATTGTGAATCGGAAGAAGTAAATGAATATTTTCACAGTGGTGTTCCATGTGATCCAGCGCATGAGGATGATTGTTTTTACCCTTGCTGTGCTTGGCCGGTAACAAATATCACCGTAACAATAGTAGTTACTGGTTTCATTGATGATGTAACTCCTCCTGGTGTTTGTCCTGATGTAGAATTTAATTGTGGAGGCTCGTGGTCTTACGATTCCTGTGGCGGTGGAGACGATCTTTTTAGTTCGCAAGCTCTTTGTATTGATGGTTCGATCAACGCTACTGGCGGGCCTGCTGGTGTTGAAGACAGCTGCGGATCGTGCCAAGATGAATTATGTCCAGACCCTCCTGGACCGCCATGTTTTCACGTTGAAGCATTGGGTGCAGGCGTGTTTGTCTATCTTGACGACCCTACAAGTGGCGGGAGCGGCCACGTTACGGCAAGTGCGAACGTAATTTTATCATGCTTTTACGCTGTCTCATGCGGGGCTGTCGCTTTTGGACCAGAGCATAGTGAAGATTGGACAATTTCACCTGCGGGAACCTATCACTGGATAGATACATACTCTGGATCTGACTACAACTGGAGTGTTGATATAAAAGTTGAAATAACATCACCTAGCTGTCCATGAAACCACTCATTCAATCTTTCACAAATACATTGCCAGGTTGCCGTAGTTGCGGTAAAACAACGCCAATTCTAACAAAAGGAGTCAACCAAATGTTCGCAGTCATTGTTCAAGTCGATGCAGAAGACAGCTTCAAAGTCTTGGAAAAACTTTCGGGTCTGAAAGACGTCGAAGGTGTCACAGTCGGTGAGATAAGAGTCGTACAGAAAGCGCAAAGCCAGATTACGGGATCTCGTGTCGGAGGCGATCCGGTAGAAACCCAAATTACTAAAGGTCAGACAACCACTCAGCGACATCCAACCCCCGCTGGTTAAGTTTGAAGCTCGACTGGCTGACATTCTGGATCTGTGCGCTCGCGTGCTACCGCGTAACAGTTCTAATCGCTCGAGACATCGGTCCCTTCAAAATCTTCCAACGACTTCGGAAGATCGATCGATGCAGTAAACTCCTGAAATGCCCGTTCTGCATTAGCGTCTACATCGGAAGCGCGACCTCCATTGCCCTGTGGCTCGCCGGCTACCAGCTTCCAATCGTGATGTGGTTCGCACTTTCATTAGCCTTCAGCGCCGTCACGATCGTGCTCGACCGCACATTCACGGCCGATATAACCAATGACTGATACAGAACAACCACAGTTGACACAGGAATTGCTAGATCAGATTCACGCTCAACTCATTCGTTACGGATCGTGTCGCTCGACACACGAAGACGAAATCGTTCTCACGATGGAGAACGCGCGAAAAAACCAAGAGGAACTCAACAAAGTATTCGGACGCGGTTGGCGCATCAAAGACCATTACGGCCGCGGCGCCAAACATCCCGACGACTACAATCTCCCAATTAACCTTTGGGATTCGACTGATTAAGGACCAGGAACGATGTCCGCCAGTCCTTGAGCCTGCGGCTGCACGGCATCAACCTTGTCCTTCATCGAATTCACAATCTGCTCCTGCTCGGGAGTCAGCTCCGTGTTCTGAAGTTGACCGATCAAATTCGTGATCTCCGTAAAGGCTTCGGTCAATTTCGCGCCGATCTCGTCCAGCTTAACGTTCTCCTGCGCCAACACCTGAATAGCTTCGTCTAATTTCATAAGTAATTTCCTCGATTGAATGTTGTTTGCTATCACCCCTACAAAAATAAGTAGAAGCAACAGATTCACGCGAACCCTTCTATCACGTCAAAAAATCTTGGCAAAAGAAAAACTCTTGACTCACCATTTCCCCTAGGTCAATCTCTCTATCCGTGCCCGAAATAACGGTGCGTATCCTCCCAACGAACGGCGGTCATCCCCCTGAAGGATTTGTCAGACGACCCCGCCCCGTCCTTCCAGTCTTCATGCGTCATGCCTCGTGGTGGCCCGTCCAGTACCATGAACCACACCACGAATCGAACGAACTCGTGTGGCTCTGGATCCCAAAGGAAGACAATATCGCCTACGAACGCCGCCAATCGCTCAGAGCTCATATCGTACACAAAAAAAGATGGTGCGATTCACGCATCAAAATCACTTGCCTCGAGCGCGGCCGTTACAAATGGTTCCCGATTGATCTCTATTTCACCGTCGTCTCTTCCATCCACTCAGTCATGCAAGCCTACCCAACTCGCAAGATCGTCTATAATCGCGTAAGACGATGCGGAGTCCAAGGCGTGCGCGTCAAACGACTCCTATGACCCTCTCAAAGTTCCTTCACCATTGGCATTGCAACCAATATCGTTGCCGATACAAACGCAAGATGGTAACCGGTATCCTCTGGCTCATCATCGCAGCCGTCATCGCTCTCGCCATCATCTCAGGATAACAACACCATGACAAACATCGATACCATCAAATCCATCCAATCCCTGATAGGAGTCGTAGCCGACGGAATTTGGGGAATGAAATCACAAGCGGCCCTCGACGCTCTCATACATCCTTCAACCGAGGGTGAGCATCACGTATTCGCATCCTCTTTCGCTGACCCACAAGACGTCCGCAAATATCACGACTGTCTCGCCTCTGGCCGCTCCAAAGACGAGTGTCTAGCCGTAGGCGATAACGCAGTTGGAGCATGGGGAGACTCAACAGCAGAAGGTTCGGGGCCTTGCTGCTCACTTCCCAAAAAAGACATCATCGCAAAATGGGGAAGCCTCTCCGCGGGCAAACACAAAAACGTAATCGTAACCCACGGAAACAATCAAGCTACACTCCCACTCAAAGACGTAGGACCATCCGAATGGGCTAAAGCCAAGATTGATCTCAACCCCGACGCATGCGCCCTATTGGGAATATCAATACCCGCTATGGCTCCCGTCACTTGGGAATGGGCGTGAACTGCCAAACATCACACACCACTCACGGTTTCTGTTTCCCTTGCGGGAAAAACGTTGGACCAAAGACTGAATCGCTGAAAGTCGGCCTAGCCACCATCCCCGACGACCTAACCTCCTACCTCCTACAAGAAGGCTTCGTCTGGTCTCCCGAACGTAACTGCTTCCACATGGAACACGATGCCTTCTCCAAGTGGAATAACAAAGTCACCCCTCTCGGTCCCATCTCCTTCGAATGCGATGACTACGGTCGCGCAACCCGCACCCACTACGGCGGTGACCAACACATCTCTACATCTTCTCTAACCAAAACTCGGAAAGTGTAGAATTTGTGGGGGAGAGCTTATACGCACCCACCCGTCACTTCTCCCCTCCCCTCTCTCGTCCGCGCGCCGGCCGCCACGCAGGGAAAAAGAATGCTTAATTTTTCGCCACGCGCGCACCCACGCGAGGCAACGATCGCCGGCCCGACACCGGTCTTTATGCGTATCTGATAACATCAGACAATGGCGAAAGGATTAAATCCGCGCGTAACTCATTGGTAATCAACGCACCTCGCACGTAGGACCGACTTTTTACGCGCGCTGGCCTAGTTCTTACGTGCCCGAATCGATGATTTGCCCAGGCTCGACGCCCAAGAGCGCAATGTTCACCATTACGTTAGTGCCGGCGATCTGCTTAGGTTGCCAGTCCTCGAACGTATGGCCGGCAGTCTGGGCCACGTTTAGAACGTGCTTCGAATCGCTTAATTTCGCTTTTTCGGCCCGTTTAGCTAGGCGCCGGACCGATCTCGCGAGGCTAATGCGCGTTTCGTTTTTGTGCTCGTTTAGGTGCTGCAGAAGGGCATCGCCTGGACTGGTTACAGTGGTTACTGGCCTTTTTGACGGTGGTTGCGGTGGTTGCTGAAACCAGTTAAAGCGCGACGACCATTGCCGGACAGTGTTTTCGTTTAGGCCTAATTGCCTTGCAGCTTCGCGGACGCCTACAGATATGGCCAAGACGCGCACAGACTCACGACTTACGGGTTGAGTTTGGGATTGCGCCACGGCGGAAATTGAATCGCAGAATGCGCGCCGATTGGCAAGAGGAAAAAAGAGAAAAGCGCGCACCGATTAAGATGCGCGCCCTATGACTGCGAAAGCGACTAAGCGCGTTTACAATGATGCACTGGAAAGATTGCCGCGATCAGCTTTCCGCAATCAGGACAGTTAAACACTGAGGGAATTTTGCCTTTGATTCGACTAGCGGAAATTTCGTTGCCATTGCCATCATCAAAGCGCGTTTCGCCTTCGACGGTGACCCAAGATCCGCGACACATTCGGACTTGCAATGCGCCCTTGGAGAATCGCGCTTGATTAAATTTCCGCGGCTCGATGTCGCAGTAAAAAGCGCGTGACGCTTGCCAACCGTTTTCATTGAGCTCGCGCGCCAAGCGCTTCAGATGTAGAGGAGAATCCCAATCAAGTTTCCAATCTAATTTTGTAGTCATATCACCCTTAGAACACCCCGCGATGCTTTCGTTCAAATTGAAATTATATTTGAGCAAACGGTGATTGTTTGCAGTCTGAGCGTTCAATATGACAAGATTACATTTGCTAGTTATCGCAGTGTTATCGCTTGGCGTAGCCCTCGTGCTTTGCTATGGCGCAATTAGAACGGCGGAACGGATAGCGGCCGGCAGAATGTCGCCGGCATTAGTGGAGACCTTGAACAATGAATAAGCGAGAGGCAAAGCGAATCGGAAAGCTTGCGCGCGGAATACCGAAGACATTCGAAGACCGACAGGTCGCAATCGATCAGCGCCGACAGGCCGGCATTGCATCCGGAAAAGCGCGCAAAGGTTTAAAGCGCGGACCGTATAAGAAACGGGAACCGAATTTGGAAGACTTACAGCGCACAATTAACGACATTAGCGCACGCCTACGCTAGGCGATTTGACATAATTTGAACGAAAGCGTAAGGTGCTTTGTCTGATTGAATAGTTTAGCCAAATAAACAACCAACCAAAAGGAACAAATACAATGCAAACAGCAAACGGGGCGACCCGATACAAAGAAAGCGAATTGCGGCAACACGCCGCCGAATTGCGCCGGAAGGCGCGCAAAGTAGCGCACGGGCAGGGATTCGTGCCGGTCTTCGAAAAAGGTTTTGAGCTCTTATACAATGAGCGCCACAACTTTTTGCATTTACAGATTCACTACACAATAAACGGCAGCGCCCAAGTTGACGGCATCGCGATATGAGCGCCGAACTATTCGAAGCGCCGTTTAACCTTGCCGGAGAATTGATTGACAATTCAACGACCGCAGAAGGAGAAGCGCGCGTACGTGCCCTCGCAGAATCCGAAGCGAGAAAATCGCAACAAACGTTTTTCTTTAGTCACGGAGACGACAGGAGAACACTGGAAAGCGCCCCGCTTGATATGCCGCTAAACGATAAAGAGCAAAGCGCGCTTGATCGTGAGAGCGCACGCGAAGGCGTGACTTTTGCCGCGGTCTCGCGCTGGCCTATGTGCGGTGGCGGCACAGCTTACAGCGTGCGCTTTTTTAAGCGCGATAAGCCCACGCACCCGCTACACGGTTCGACGTATTGCACGACGGTTTTGACTACCTTCCAGGGCGAGCACTCGGAATTTTTCGAAGTCGTGGACGCAATCGACCCGCGCGAGCATTGGACGATGGACAAAGGTTGGGAGAAATACGAACGCTTTAAGCGATTGCAAAAAGTCGCGGACCGTCTCGCGGTTAGAATCGCAAAGCGCGTATTCCCTGAAATGAAACGCGAGCGGAAATTGCCGTCACTGTGGGATACCGTTACGCGCAAAGCAGAAGAGCACCTAGTACCGGTCCGCTTGAAACTGCCGGCATAAAGCCGCCGCACACGCGCGCGAGAAGTTAGCCGCTGACTCGCGCGCAGTATGGCAGCAGAACAAGAGACAACCGACACGCGCACAAACGCGCAAAGCGCCCGACTTGAATCGGAGTACACGCCTGGACCTTGGAAAGCCGCCGGCGATCTGGACGGCATCCGCGAAGACTACCGCGAAGATCGTTGCATAATAACGGAAGACTTCGACGAAGAGAACCGAACCGGCAGCATTATAGGAGTTTTGCGCGGGCACGGTCCAGAACTCAGAGCAAACGCGCGATTGATTGCCGCGGCGCCGGACATGCTCGACGCATTGAAATGCCTTCTCGGAGCATATGACGACCTGGAATCAGGGAACACCGTTACAGCATTTAGGACGCTTGCCGACGCACGCGCCGCAATCGCGAAAGCAGAAGGGACCGCGCGCCAATGATCTATTGCGACAACGACCCATGCGAAGCCGAAGCGTTAATGCACTACGTTACGCAAGGCGGAACCCCGTTTCACTTGTGCTTTACCTGCTCTGAAGCTTTTCAGCTTGGGCAAGTGAACCACGAGGCCGAACTGGAATACACAGAGCAAACTAAAACCCCCGCGCCTTAAAAGAAAAAGATTGAACGAAAGCGCAAAGCGAGTATCTAATTGAACGAAACCAAGGCGCAACGTTAGCCCGAAGCGCTTACAACCAAAAAGGAACAAAAATGAAAAGACGACAGGCAACGCCGGAGCAAATCGCGAAGGCGAAAGAGAAACGCGAAAAGATCCGCGGCATTGCAAAGCAAATCGCCGCAATGACAGACGACCAGCGCAGGGAATTAGTCCGTGATTGGCCCACAACAATCGAAGGACACGCCGTAAGCCTCAAAAACGCTTGCTTACTAGCCTACCAGGGAACCGCAACCGTTATCGGAGGCTTCCGCCAGTGGAAAAAGGCCGGCCGATTCGTAAAAAAGGGCGAATCGTCAAAGGTTATTTGGGCGCCGATCGGGCCAAGGAAGACCGACGAAGACAAAGGCGAAATTGCCGAAGACGGCGAGCGTCCCAATTTCGTGCTCGTTTCAGTGTTCGACATTTCGCAGACCGAAGACGCAAACGCCGCAATCCAACAGGACGCCGACGAAACCGGACTGCCGACGTATTCAGAAACCCAAA
>Ga0207650_10002255_pt1 | contig 13480 bp, 9 predicted proteins | sample KBSS63metaG_FD_184325 | JGI IMG/M metagenome (GOLD analysis project Ga0207650, IMG submission 184325) | Switchgrass rhizosphere microbial communities from Kellogg Biological Station, Michigan, USA - KBS S6-3 metaG (SPAdes) (version 2) | ecosystem: Host-associated > Plants > Roots > Rhizosphere >...
CTGCGGTTCTCACCGTATTGATGATCGCCGAAGTTCACGCCGAGTCCTTCACCATCTCCGATATTCGCGTCAACGGCCTCCAGCGGGTTTCCGCGGGTAGCGTCTTTGGTGCCTTGCCGTTGAACGTCGGGGAACAGGCTGATGACCGTCGCCTGGTGGAATCCACTCGTGCGCTGTTCAAAACCGGGTTCTTTCAAGACATCCAACTGGGTCGCGAAGGCAACGTCCTGGTCATCACCGTCGTCGAGCGACCTTCCGTCGCCAGTATCGAGATCGAAGGCAACAAAGCGATCTCCACTGAAGACCTGATGAAGGGCCTCAAGCAATCCGGCCTGGCCGAGGGCGAGATCTTCCAGCGCGCCACCCTTGAAGGTGTGCGTAACGAACTGCAACGCCAATACGTTGCCCAGGGCCGCTACTCCGCGACCGTGGAAACGGAAGTGGTGCCGCAACCTCGCAACCGTGTCGGCCTCAAGGTCAACATCAACGAAGGTACCGTGGCGGCGATCCAGCACATCAACGTGGTGGGCAACACCAAGTTTGCCGATGAAGACCTGATCGACCTGTTCGAACTCAAGACCACCAACTGGCTGTCGTTCTTCAAGAACGATGACAAGTACGCCCGTGAAAAACTCTCCGGTGACCTGGAACGTCTGCGTTCCTACTACCTGGATCGCGGCTATATCAACATGGATATCGCCTCCACCCAGGTATCCATCACCCCGGACAAGAAACACGTCTATATCACCGTCAACGTCAACGAAGGCGAGAAATACAAGGTTCGTGACGTGAAGCTGAGCGGCGACTTGAAAGTGCCTGAAGACCAGGTCAAGTCACTGCTGCTGGTGCAGAAAGACCAGGTGTTCTCGCGCAAGCTGATGACCACTACGTCCGAACTGATCACCCGCCGCCTGGGTAACGAAGGCTATACCTTCGCCAACGTCAATGGCGTACCGACTCCGCACGATGAAGACCATACCGTGGACATCACTTTTGTGGTCGACCCGGGCAAGCGTGCCTATGTAAACCGCATCAATTTCCGTGGCAACACCAAGTCCGCCGACGAAGTGCTGCGTCGTGAAATGCGCCAGATGGAAGGTGGCTGGGCGTCGACTTACCTGATCGACCAGTCCAAGACCCGTCTGGAACGCCTGGGCTTCTTCAAGGAAGTCAACGTCGAAACGCCAGCCGTACCCGGTGTGGACGACCAGGTCGACGTGAACTACGCCGTAGAGGAACAAGCCTCGGGTTCGATCACCGCCAGCGTTGGTTTTGCACAGAGTGCCGGCCTGATCCTGGGTGGTTCCATTACCCAGAACAACTTCCTCGGTACCGGTAACCGTGTGTCCATCGGCCTGACCCGAAGCGAATACCAGAGCCGCTATAACTTCGGTTATACCGACCCCTACTGGACTGCTGACGGTGTGAGCCTTGGCTACAACGCCTTCTATCGCACCACCGACTACAAAGATCTCGATGTTGATGTTGCAAGCTATGCGATCGACAGCCTGGGTGCCGGCGTCAACGTCGGTTACCCGATCAGCGAGACGTCGCGTCTGACGTTCGGCCTGACCGCGCAACAGGATGAGATCAAGACCGGTGTGTACACCGTGGATGAAATCTTCGACTTTACCCGTCGCGAAGGCGACAAGTTCCTGAACTTCAAGGCGTCTGCCGGCTGGTCCGAGTCGACCCTGAACAAAGGCGTGTTGGCAACCCGTGGTCACTCCCAGAGCCTGACCCTGGAAACCACCACGCCGGGCAGTGACCTGTCGTTCTTCAAACTCGACTACCGTGGCCAGTTGTTCCAGCCGCTGAGCGATAACTACACGATGCGCCTGCACACTGAGCTGGGTTATGGCGACGGTTATGGTTCGACCAATGGCCTGCCGTTCTATGAAAACTACTACGCGGGTGGTTTCAACTCCGTACGTGGCTTCAAGGACAGCACCCTGGGGCCGCGTGGTACACCAAGCCGTGGTGTTGGCGTGACCGGTAACCAAGGCACTACGGTCGACTCCGACAATGACCCGCTGCCATTCGGTGGTAACGTGTTGATCCAGGGCGGTGCGGAAATTCTGTTCCCGCTGCCGTTTGTTAAAGATCAGCGGTCGCTGCGTACGTCGGTCTTCTGGGACGTGGGTAACGTGTTCGACTCCAAGTGCGAACAGGTCACCAACCCAAGCGGCGTGAAGTCCAACACTCAGTGCAACGACGTGAGCCTCAGCAATCTGGCGAGCTCCGTGGGTGTGGGTGTGACCTGGGTGACTGCGCTTGGCCCGTTGAGCTTTGCTCTGGCCATGCCGATCAAGAAACCGGATAACGCTGAAACCCAGATTTTCCAATTCTCCCTCGGCCAGACGTTCTAAGCGTCTGACCCAAGATAACGACAACGGATTCTGTAGGAGTTGCATTGTGCGTAAGTTGACTCAATTGGTTCTGCTGGCCACCGTGCTGGTAACCACCCCGGCCTTCGCCGAAATGAAAATCGCCGTTCTGAACTATCAGATGGCTCTGCTCGAATCCGACGCGGCCAAGAAGTACGCCGTGGATGCCGAGAAAAAATTCGGTCCGCAACTGACCAAGCTCAAGACCCTGGAAAGCAGTGCCAAGGGCATCCAGGATCGTCTGGTAGCCGGTGGTGACAAGATGCAGCAAGGCGAGCGCGAGCGTCTGGAGCTTGAATTCAAGCAAAAGGCCCGTGACTACCAGTTCCAGTCCAAGGAACTGAACGAAGCCAAGGCTGTTGCCGACCGCGAAATGCTTAAGCAGCTCAAGCCTAAACTCGACAGCGCAGTGGAAGAAGTCATCAAGAAAGGTGCCTTTGACCTGGTGTTCGAGCGTGGCGCAGTGATCGACGTCAAGCCTCAATACGACATCACCCGTCAGGTGATCGAGCGCATGAATCAGCTGAAGTAAGCCATGACCGCGATTATCAGGCTCGGCGAGTTGGCCGAGTTCCTGGGGGCTACCTTGCGTGGCTCCCCGGAGAAGGAAATTACTGGGCTAGCCACCTTGCAGGAGGCTGGCCCAGCTCAGTTGAGCTTCCTCGCAAATCCTCAATACCGTAAATACCTCATCGACAGCCGCGCTGCAGCCGTATTGCTGAAGGCCGCTGATGCTGAAGGGTTTGCCGGGGATGCGCTGGTGGTGGCCGACCCCTACCTGGCCTATGCGCGGGTGTCGCACCTGTTTGATCCGAAACCCAAGGCTGCCGGTGGTATTCATCCGTCGGCGGTCATCGCCGATGATGCCCAGGTTGACCCTGCGGCGAGCATTGGTGCGTTTACGGTGATCGAGAGTGGCGCCCGTATCGCGGCCGGTGTAACGGTTGGTGCGCATTGTTTTATTGGCGCACGCTGCGAAATCGGTGCGGATGGTTGGTTGGCCCCGCGCGTGACCTTGTACCACGATGTGCGTATCGGTGAGCGTGTGGTAATTCAATCCGGTGCTGTGATCGGTGGTGAAGGCTTTGGCTTTGCCAATGCCAAAGGTGTCTGGCACAAGATTGCCCAGGTCGGCGGCGTATTGATCGGCGACGACGTGGAAATCGGGGTGAACACGGCTGTCGATCGCGGGGCCCTGGCCGATACCGTGATCGGTAATGGTGTGAAGCTCGACAACCAGATCCAGATCGCTCACAACGTTCAGATTGGCGATCACACCGCCATGGCCGCATGCGTGGGGATTTCCGGCAGCACCAAGATCGGCAAGCATTGCATGCTCGCCGGTGGCGTAGGGCTGGTGGGGCATATCGATATTTGCGACAACGTATTCATCACCGGCATGACCATGGTCACTCACTCGATTACCGAGCCTGGGGCCTACTCTTCCGGTACCGCCATGCAGCCTGCGGCTGAATGGCGTAAAAGTGCAGCGCGTTTGAGGCAGCTCGACGACATGGCTCGACGTCTCAAACAGCTGGAAAAGCGTGTTGGGGACGTGACCCCTGGCGGTAATGCTTCATCAGAAGGCTGATACCATTTCCATATCAAGTGTGCACAGCCGCTAGACTTGCCTCCTTGATTTGCTAGCGGGGCGTGCGTTATTCGCCCGCCCCCAATCTTTATTACAGGCTTCCCCCCGAAATGATGGACATCAACGAGATTCGCGAATACCTGCCTCACCGTTACCCGTTCCTGCTGGTGGACCGCGTAGTGGACCTCAATGTTGAGGAAAAGCGCATTCGTGCCTACAAGAATGTCAGCATCAACGAACCGTTCTTCAACGGTCACTTCCCTGCGCATCCAATCATGCCAGGCGTATTGATCATCGAAGCAATGGCCCAGGCTGCCGGTATCCTTGGTTTCAAAATGCTCGACCTCAAGCCTGCCGATGGCACGCTTTACTATTTCGTGGGCTCCGACAAGTTGCGTTTCCGCAACCCGGTTACCCCGGGTGACCAGTTGATCCTGGAAGCCAAGTTCATCAGCTGCAAGCGCCAGATCTGGAAATTCGAATGCCAGGCCTCGGTAGACGGCAAGCCGGTATGCTCCGCCGAGATCATCTGCGCGGAACGCAAACTATGAGTTTGATTGACCCTCGCGCAATCATCGATCCGTCGGCCGTTCTGGCCGCCGACGTTGAGGTCGGCCCTTGGTCGATCATCGGCGCAGGTGTGGAAATCGGCGAGGGGACTGTCATCGGGCCGCACGTGATCCTTAAAGGTCCGACCCGCATTGGCAAACACAATCGTATCTACCAGTTCTCGTCGGTAGGCGAAGACACCCCGGACATGAAGTACAAGGGTGAAGAAACACGTTTGGTAATCGGTGACCACAACATCATCCGTGAAGGCGTGACCATTCACCGCGGTACTGTGCAGGATCGTGCGGAAACCACCCTGGGTGATCACAACCTGGTGATGGCCTATGCCCATATCGGCCACGACAGTGTGATCGGCAACCACTGCATCCTGGTCAACAACACTGCGTTGGCGGGCCATGTGCACGTTGATGATTGGGCGATCCTGTCCGGTTTCACCCTGGTACATCAGTACTGCCATATCGGCGCCCACAGCTTTTCCGGCATGGGTACCGCCATCGGCAAGGACGTTCCGGCGTTCGTCACGGTGTTCGGCAACCCGGCCGAGGCCCGTAGCATGAATTTTGAAGGCATGCGCCGTCGTGGTTTCAGCGAAGATGCGATCCATGCGCTGCGCCGCGCCTATAAGGTGGTGTATCGCCAAGGGTTGACGGTAGACCAGGCATTGACCCAACTGACCGAGCCGGCAGCGTTGTTCCCGGAAGTCGCGGTGTTCCGTGACTCGATCCAGGCGTCGACTCGCGGCATCACCCGCTGACCATGGCCAATCTGCGTATCGCGCTGGTGGCGGGAGAGGCTTCCGGCGATATTCTGGGCGCAGGTCTTATGCGGGCTCTCAAGGCCCAGCACCCTGCGGTTGAGTTTATTGGCGTCGGCGGTCCGCTGATGCAGGCTGAAGGCCTCACGTCTTACTTCCCCATGGAGCGCCTGTCGGTCATGGGCCTGGTGGAAGTGCTGGGTCGCCTGCGTGAGCTGCTCGCTCGGCGCAAGCTGCTGATCCAGACGCTTATCGAAGAAAAGCCTGACGTCTTCATTGGCATCGACGCGCCGGACTTCACCCTCAATATCGAACTCAAGTTGCGTCAGGCCGGCATCAAGACCGTTCACTACGTCAGCCCGTCTGTGTGGGCCTGGCGGCAGAAACGTGTGCTGAAGATCCGTGAAGGTTGTGACCTGATGCTGACGTTGCTGCCCTTCGAGGCCCGTTTCTACGAAGAGAAGGGCGTGCCGGTTCGGTTTGTCGGGCACACATTGGCCGACACCATCCCTTTGCAGGCAGACCGCACAGCTGCGCGTGCCGAACTGGGCTTGCCCGACGGTCCACTCGTCGCATTGATGCCTGGCAGTCGCGGTGGCGAGGTTGGTCGTTTGGCCAGTGTGTTTTTCGATGCCGCCGAGCGACTGCAAGTGTTGAAGCCAGGCGTGCGTTTCGTGTTGCCCTGCGCCAGCCCGCAGCGTCGTGCGCAGATCGAAACGCTGCTGGAAGGTCGCACCCTGCCGTTGACCTTGCTCGACGGCCAGTCGCACCTGGCGTTGGCGGCCTGTGATGCGGTGCTGATCGCCTCGGGTACAGCGACGTTGGAGGCTTTGCTGTACAAGCGTCCGATGGTCGTGGCCTACCGTCTGGCGCCGCTGACGTTCTGGATTCTCAAGCGCATGGTCAAGAGTCCCTACATCTCTTTGCCCAATTTGCTGGCCCAACGCCTGTTGGTACCGGAGTTGTTGCAGGACGATGCAACGCCCCAAGCCTTGGCGCAAACCCTGCTCCCCTTGATCGACGGCGGCGAAGAACAGACCCGCGGATTTGACGAGATTCATCGCACCTTGCGTCGTGACGCGTCAAACCAGGCGGCAAACGCCGTATTGAGCTTGATTGGCCATAAACAGGAAGCCTTATGAGCACGCAGATGGGGCTGGATTTCAGCCTGGTTGCCGAGGCCCACGAACTGGTGGCCGGGGTTGATGAGGTGGGGCGCGGGCCTTTATGTGGCGCCGTGGTTACTGCGGCGGTGATCCTTGATCCGAGCCGTCCGATCCTCGGCCTCAACGACTCGAAAAAACTCACCGAAGCGCGCCGTGAAAAGCTCTTCGACGAGATATGTGAGAAGGCCTTGAGCTGGCATATCGCCCGGGCCGAAGTCGAAGAAATCGACCAGTTGAATATTCTCCACGCCACCATGCTCGCCATGCAGCGTGCGGTGGAAGGCCTGCATATCACGCCAAAAATGGCGATGATCGATGGCAATCGTTGCCCGAAACTGACCATGCCCTCCGAGGCGGTGGTCAAGGGTGATAGCAAGGTGCCGGCCATTGCGGCTGCCTCAATCCTGGCCAAGGTCAGCCGTGATCGTGAAATGGCGGCTTTCGAATTGATCTACCCCGGCTATGGCATCGGCGGCCATAAAGGCTACCCGACCCCCGTTCATCTGGAAGCCCTGGCCCGCCTTGGCCCCACGCCGATCCATCGTCGCTCGTTTGCCCCTGTACGGCTGGCTTACGAGACGCGCGAGAGTCTCATCGAGGTTTAGTCGCGAGGCTGATGTTTTTGCCAAGGCCCGGTACAATCCGGGCCTTGTTGTTTCCACGTATAAGACAGGATCACTATGCCGGCTTCATTCGTTCACCTACGCCTGCACACTGAGTACTCCCTGGTCGACGGCCTGGTACGGATCAAACCGCTGGTCAAAACCCTGGTGGGCATGAACATGCCTGCGGTCGCGGTGACCGATCAGAACAACATGTGTTCCCTGGTCAAGTTCTACAAGAACGCCATGGGTGCCGGCATCAAGCCGATCTGCGGCGCCGACCTGTGGCTGTCCAACAAAGATCCGGATAATGCCCTGAGCCGCATCAGCCTGTTGGCGATGAACGGCGTGGGGTATCGCAACCTCACCGAACTGATCTCCCGTGGTTTTATCGAGGGCCAGCGCAACGGTTCGATCATTATCGAGCGCGAATGGGTCGCCGAGGCCAGCGAAGGCCTGATCATGCTGTCGGCCGCCAAAGAGGGCGAGATCGGGATCGCACTGCTGGGTGGCAACCCCCATGAAGCCGAAGTGCTGGCGAAGGAGTGGATGCAGGTCTTTCCCGATCGGTTCTACCTCGAAGTGCAGCGCACCAACCGTCCCAATGATGAAGAGCACCTGCACGCCGCCGTGGCGTTGGCCGACAAGCTGGGCGCACCGTTGGTGGCGACCAATGATGTGCGCTTTATCAAGAAGGAAGATTTCGAAGCCCACGAAACCCGCGTGTGCATCGGCGAAGGCCGGGCCCTGGATGACCCGCGTCGCTCCAAGAACTACAGCGAAGAGCAGTACCTCAAAAGCGCCGAGGAAATGGCCGAGTTGTTCAGCGACCTGCCCGAGGCCCTGGAAAACTCCGTCGAGATCGCCAAGCGCTGCAACATCGAAGTGAAGCTGGGCAAGCACTTCCTGCCCAACTTCCCGATCCCCGACGGCATGACCATCGACGAGTACTTTCGCAAAGTGTCGTTTGACGGCCTGGAAGAACGCCTCTCGGTCCTGCTGCCCAAAGACACCACCGAAGATTACGAAGCCAAGCGCCAGGTCTACGTTGACCGGCTGAATTTCGAGCTGGATATCATCATCCAGATGGGCTTCCCCGGTTACTTCCTGATCGTAATGGACTTTATCCAGTGGGCCAAAAGCAACGGCGTACCGGTCGGCCCGGGTCGTGGGTCGGGTGCCGGCTCGCTGGTGGCCTATGTGCAGAAAATCACCGACCTCGACCCCCTGGAGTATGACCTGCTGTTCGAGCGGTTCCTGAACCCGGAACGGGTTTCCATGCCCGACTTCGACGTCGACTTCTGCATGGACGGTCGCGACCGCGTGATCGAATACGTGGCCGAGAAATATGGCCGCAACGCGGTCAGCCAGATCATCACCTTCGGTTCGATGGCCGCCAAGGCGGTAATCCGTGATGTGGCGCGAGTGCAGGGCAAGTCCTATGGCCTGGCGGATCGTCTGTCGAAGATGATCCCGTTCGAAGTCGGCATGACCCTCGAGAAGGCCTACGAGCAGGAAGAAATCCTGCGCGACTTCATCAAGGTCGATGAGGAAGCCGCCGAAATCTGGGACATGGCGCGCAAGCTCGAAGGTGTGGTGCGTAACGTGGGTAAACACGCCGGTGGCGTGGTGATCGCGCCTACCAAGCTCACCGACTTTTCGCCGATCTATTGCGACGAAGAGGGCGATGGCCTGGTTACCCAGTTTGACAAGGACGATGTGGAGGCGGCCGGCCTGGTGAAGTTCGACTTCCTTGGCCTGCGAACCCTGACGATCATCGACTGGGCGCTCAAGACCATCAACCGCGACCGCGCCAAGGTCGGTGAAGAGCCGCTGGATATCGCGTTTATCCCGCTGGATGACAAGCCGACCTACAGCTTGCTGCAAAAGGCTGAAACCACGGCGGTATTCCAGCTTGAATCGCGTGGCATGAAAGAACTGATCAAAAAGCTCAAGCCCGACTGCCTGGAAGACTTGATCGCACTGGTGGCCCTGTTCCGTCCTGGCCCGCTGCAGTCAGGCATGGTTGATGACTTCATCAACCGCAAGCACGGGCGCGCCGAACTGGCTTACCCGCATTCGGACTACCAATACGAAGGCCTCAAGCCCGTACTGGCGCCGACCTACGGCATCATCCTGTACCAGGAACAGGTGATGCAGATCGCTCAGGTGATGGCGGGTTATACCCTCGGCGGCGCGGACATGCTGCGTCGAGCCATGGGTAAAAAGAAACCCGAGGAAATGGCCAAGCAGCGCGGTGGTTTCATTGAGGGTTGCGCCACCAACAATATCGATGCCGACCTGGCCGGTAACATTTTCGACCTGGTGGAAAAATTCGCCGGTTACGGCTTCAACAAATCCCACTCCGCCGCGTATGGCCTGGTGTCCTACCAGACCGCTTGGCTGAAAGCCCACTACCCGGCGCCGTTCATGGCGGCGGTACTGTCGGCCGACATGCACAACACCGACAAGGTCGTAACCTTGATCGAGGAAGTGCGCACCATGAAGCTGCGCCTCGACGCGCCGGATGTGAACGCGTCGGAGTTCAAGTTCACGGTGAATGACGAAGGCCGCATCATCTATGGCCTTGGTGCGATCAAGGGCGTGGGCGAAGGCCCGGTGGAAGCGATTACCGAAGCGCGCCAGGACGGCCCGTTCACGGACCTTTTCGACTTCTGCGCGCGGGTTGACCTCAAGCGCATCAACAAGCGCACCCTGGATGGCTTGATCCGCAGCGGCGCGCTGGACCGTCTGGGCCCGTATTTCCATGACGAGCCCAAGGCGTATCAAGCGAATATCGACCGCAACCGCGCGGTGCTGCTCACCGCCATGGAAGAAGCGATCAAGGCCGCCGAACAGACCGCCCGCACCCACGACAGCGGCCACGCCGACCTGTTTGGCGGGCTGTTCGTTGAAGAAGACGCGGACGTGTACGCCAACCACCGCAAGGCCAAAGAGCTGACCCTCAAGGAACGCCTCAAAGGTGAAAAAGACACCTTGGGCCTGTACCTCACCGGTCACCCCATTGATGAATACGAAGGCGAGATCCGCCGCTTTGCGCGTCAGCGCATCATCGACCTCAAGCCTGCACGCGACACCCAGACCGTCGCCGGCATGATCATCGCCTTGCGAGTGATGAAGAACAAAAAGGGCGACAAGATGGGTTTCATTACCCTCGACGATCGCTCGGGTCGGATCGAAGCGTCGCTGTTTGCCGACGCCTTCCACTCCGCGCAGTCGTTGTTGCAGACCGATGCCATGGTGGTGGTCGAGGGGGAGGTCAGTAATGATGACTTCTCCGGCGGCCTGCGCCTGCGCATCAAGCGCGTGATGAGCATGGAAGACGCGCGTACCAACCTGGCCGAGAGCCTGCGTTTGAAGGTGAAAACCGAAGCGCTCAAAGGCGATCAGCTACGCTGGTTGGGCGACCTGCTCAAGCGTCACCGTGGTGCGTGCCCCGTGACCATGGAGTACACCGGCAACGACGCCAAGGCGATGTTGCAGTTTGGTGAGACCTGGCGAATTGATCCTGCTGATGGCTTGATTCAAGCATTGCGTGACCAGTTCGGCCGTGACAACGTCTTCCTCCAATACCGTTGATGCGTCGGTGATGGCATTGCGCCTGATCTCGACTGAACATTTAATCTCGACCTGAACGCGCCTCTCCCTTAAGGTAAGGCGCGAATAGACAACCGGCTGGCCAGGTACCCCTTGGCCGTCGACCCAAGACGGACGCTTATGAACCCGAATTTTCTTGATTTCGAACAGCCGATCGCTGACCTGCAAGCCAAGATCGAAGAACTGCGCCTGGTCGGCAATGACAATTCGCTGAATATCGGCGATGAGATCGCTCGCCTGCAAGACAAGAGCAGCACGCTCACCGAAGACATCTTCGGCAAGCTAACCAGTTGGCAGATCGCGCGCCTGGCTCGCCATCCGCGCCGTCCGTACACCCTGGACTACATCCAGCATATCTTCACCGAGTTCGACGAGTTGCACGGCGATCGCCACTTCTCTGACGACGCGGCCATCGTGGGCGGTATCGCTCGCCTGGACGACCAGCCGGTCATGATCATCGGTCACCAGAAAGGCCGTGAAGTGCGTGAGAAAGTACGTCGCAACTTCGGCATGCCGCGTCCGGAGGGCTACCGCAAGGCTTGTCGCCTGATGGAAATGGCCGAACGCTTCAAAATGCCGATCCTGACCTTCATCGATACGCCGGGTGCTTACCCAGGCATCGACGCCGAAGAGCGCAACCAGAGCGAAGCGATTGCCTGGAACCTGCGTGTCATGTCCCGCCTGAAGACCCCGATCATCGCCACCGTGATCGGTGAGGGTGGTTCCGGCGGTGCGTTGGCCATCGGCGTCTGCGACCAACTGAACATGTTGCAATATTCGACCTACGCAGTGATCTCGCCGGAAGGTTGCGCCTCGATCCTGTGGAAAACCGCAGAAAAGGCGCCCGATGCTGCCGAAGCCATGGGCATCACCGCTGATCGCCTCAAAGGCCTGGGGATCGTCGACAAAGTCATCGCCGAGCCACTGGGTGGCGCGCACCGCGACCCGGCCGCTGCCGCCGCGACCATCCGTGCCGAGTTGAGTTCGCAACTGGCGATGCTCAAGAAGCTGGATAGCGAAGCGCTGTTGGCCCGTCGTTACGAGCGTCTGATGAGCTACGGCCTCTAAGCCGACGCTGGCACTTAATGTGGGAGGGAGCTTGCTCCCGATGGCGGTGGATCAGCTTGCACATGCGGTGGCTGACACTGCGCTATCGGGAGCAAGCCCCTCCCACATTTGCTTTGTGTATGCTGGTAAACCTATTCCAGATTTGCAGCGTTGATGTGTGATGAAACCGGATGTTGCCGCAAGACTCCTGCAAGCCCTGGCCCCCTGGCGCAATGCCCCGGCCTGGCACATCGCATTTTCCGGTGGGCTTGATTCCACCGTCCTGCTGCATCTTCTCGCCTCCCTGGCAAACACCCAAACCCTACCGCCCCTTCGCGCCGTCCATGTCCACCACGGCCTGCAAGCTGCTGCCGACGCATGGCCAGCTCATTGCCAAGCGGTCTGCGACAGCCTGGGCGTACCCTTGCGCCTCATGCGTGTGCAGGTGAGGCCGGGCGCGAGCCTTGAACGTGCGGCGCGGGATGCGCGCTATCAGGCGTTCATGCAGGCAATGGGGGCAGGGGAGGTGCTTTTCACCGGCCAGCATCGCGACGATCAGGCCGAAACGCTGCTGTTTCGCCTGCTGCGCGGTGCCGGTGTGCGAGGGTTGGCGGCGATGCCTGAGCACCGCCCCTTGGCGCAGGGCCACTTGGTGCGGCCGTTGCTGGCATTTTCCCGTAGCGAACTGGAAGCCTACGCGCAACAGCATCAATTGCACTGGATCGAGGATCCCTCCAACGTTGATCCACGGTTTTCCCGCAATTACCTGCGTCACCGTGTACTTCCCAGCCTTACGGAGCGCTGGCCGCAGGCGATCACCCAGCTGGCTCGCACGGCTGAACACATGGCTGAGGCTCAAGGGCTGCTCGACGAGTTGGCGCAGATGGACCTGCAGCGCGCCGGTCAGCCTTCTGCGTTTCCCTGGTTGCCTCTGCCGTCCCTGGCGCTTGAACCCTTACGCCAATTGTCCGATGCCCGCCAGCGTAACGTTTTGCGGTATTGGCTGACGCCACTGACCCGTTTGCCCGACAGCGATCACTGGACCGGTTGGAACGCCCTGCGCGATGCCAAGGGTGACGCACAGCCTCTATGGCGCCTGGCCGACGGCCAAATGCAGCGTAGCGGTGAACGCATCTGGTGGTTGCCCACAACCTGGTCGACGTTTTCCGACGCATCGGTGAGCTGGCCCGATCCCCAACAACCACTCGAGTTGATGGGCAATGGCCAGCTGAGATTTATCGGCCGGGCCCCCGAAGGCCCGTTGGTGGTCCGCTATCGCCAGGGGGGCGAAATCTTCGATGTGCCGGGGCGAGGTCGGCGTGATCTCAAGCGCCTGCTCAATGAAAGTGGTTTGCCGGGCTTCGTCCGTGGCAGATTGCCGCTGGTCTATCGGGGCGAGCAATTGCTGGCTGTGCCAAGCGTCGCGGGGGCATGGACCCGCTCGGTGGATGACGGGCAATTGGATTGGTTGCCACAGAGCTGCGATCAAGGTTTGAGCTGATAGCGCCTTTCCGGTAGACTACGCTCCCTTCTTGATACAACTTCTGTGGATTCGCCTGAATCGCAGCAGTTGCCGATTACCAAGCAGTCTTTGCTGGGCGATTCCAAAAAATGTGTAGCGATCAACGTACCGGTGTTTCATTGCTGGTCTGTCACAACGCGGCGGTTTTTTTGAAAGGTGCACTGTGATTAATGCAGGTGATCGGGGGCTTCGGCCTCTCTTCGCTTTCCCCGGCGGCTCGGAC
>Ga0207650_10002256_pt1 | contig 13458 bp, 9 predicted proteins | sample KBSS63metaG_FD_184325 | JGI IMG/M metagenome (GOLD analysis project Ga0207650, IMG submission 184325) | Switchgrass rhizosphere microbial communities from Kellogg Biological Station, Michigan, USA - KBS S6-3 metaG (SPAdes) (version 2) | ecosystem: Host-associated > Plants > Roots > Rhizosphere >...
TGGAAGCCTCAACCTACGCGGTAGTTTGGCGCTTCCTTGGTGATCTGCACGTCGTGGACATGGGATTCAGCCATGCCGGCGCCGGTGATCCGTACGAACTCTGGCTTGGTGCGCATTTCTTCGATGTCGGCGCTGCCGGTGTAGCCCATCGAGGAACGCAGGCCGCCCATCAGTTGATGGATGATCGCGCTCAGGGTGCCTTTGTACGGCACACGGCCTTCGATGCCTTCCGGAACGAGCTTCTCGGCGCCTGCCGAGGAGTCCTGGAAGTAACGGTCGGAAGAGCCTTGCGCCTGGGACATGGCGCCCAGCGAACCCATGCCGCGGTAAGCCTTGTAGGAACGACCCTGGAACAGTTCGATCTCGCCTGGCGCTTCTTCAGTACCGGCGAACATCGAGCCCATCATCACGCAGGAAGCACCGGCCACAATGGCCTTGGACAGGTCACCGGAGAAACGGATACCGCCGTCGGCGATCAACGGGACGCCAGTGCCTTCAAGGGCAGCGGCGACATTGGCGATGGCGCTGATTTGCGGCACGCCGACACCGGCGACGATACGCGTGGTGCAGATCGAGCCAGGGCCGATACCGACCTTGACCGCGTCAGCGCCGGCTTCGGCAAGCGCCTTGGCCGCTGCGCCGGTGGCGATGTTGCCGCCGATCACTTGTACGTCAGGGAAATTCTGTTTGACCCAGCGCACGCGGTCGATCACGCCTTTGGAGTGACCGTGGGCAGTGTCGACCACCACCACGTCAACACCGGCAGCAACCAGCGCCGAAACGCGGTCGCCGGTGTCTTTACCGGTACCGACTGCAGCGCCGACGCGCAGACGACCTTGGTCATCCTTGCTGGCCAGCGGGTAAGCCTTGGCTTTTTCGATGTCGTTGACGGTCATCATGCCTTTGAGGGCGAATTTGTCGTCGACGATCAGCACGCGCTCGATGCGGTGCTTGTGCAGCAGTTCGCGCACATCGTTCTTGTCGGCGCCTTCCTTGACCGTGACCAGACGCTCTTTAGGCGTCATCACTTCGCGGACGGTGACTTCAAGACGGTTCTCAAAACGCACGTCACGGGAAGTGACGATGCCGACCAGGTCGCCATCGTGCAGCACCGGAACGCCGGAGATGTTGTGCAGGCGGGTCAGTTCGAACAGGTCACGCACGGTAGCGTCGGCTTCGATGGTGATTGGATCTTTCACCACACCGGCTTCGTAACGCTTGACCTTGCGCACTTCGGCAGCTTGCTGCTCGATGGTCATGTTCTTGTGGATGATGCCGATGCCGCCTTCCTGAGCCATGGCAATTGCCAAACGGGCTTCGGTGACGGTGTCCATGGCAGCGGAAACCAGGGGAATATTCAGCTCGATGCCACGGGTTAGGCGGGTCTTGAGACTGACTTCGTTAGGAAGCACCTCGGAATAACCGGGCACTAGGAGAATGTCGTCGAATGTCAGAGCTTCTTGGCTGATACGCAGCATCGCGGGGGCTCCCGAGCGGGAAAATGGAAGCGCGCCATTATATACATGCACCCTGCCGGGCTCAATGTAAAACTCTGACAAACTTGGTAATACTGATAGATGGGTTAAAGCTCGACTTTGACCCAACTCATCTTCTGGTCCAGCCAATCGGCGAATTCGTCGATAAAGCTCTGCTTGAACCCCGCCTCCGCCCAGTTGTTGAAGATGAATCCCAGGTTGGAAAAACCGCATTCCTGCAGGAACAGGAACCCGTTGATGTCGTCTTCATGCCCACACAGCGGGCAGGTGAAGTTGTCGGTGTGGCCGGGCATCCAGTCTTCCAGGCTTTCGAACAGCGCTTCGCCGACTTCCTTGAGGCATTCCGGGCAACCGGCTTCCTCGAGAAAGCCTTTGGCCGGGGTGTAGATGCAGCGTTTGTAGATGATTTCCAGCCCGTTGATGGGCTCGTTGAACGGCAACGCCTCGGGGTGCAGCACCACGGCGCGAGCGCCATCGGCCAGGGCGTAGGCCATGCGGTTGCCGGTGCGACCGCAGGTGGTCAGCTCTTCCTTGATGATGTTCTTGCGCACCAGCCAACGCACGATCGCCCGGGCGCGGGGTTCGTGGACGGGCAAGGTGGAGATTTTCGGGACAAGGATGCTTTGGGAATTCATGGGAGTCCTGCGGTGTGGCGTCTGGCGTCATCGGGGGCAAGCCCCCTCCCACATTTTTGAAGGGTGAATACCTTCAAAGGTGGGAGGGGCTTGCCCGCGAAGAGGCCCTGAAGGCTGGCAGCTTAATCCCTGCCCCACACAGGTCAAGTACTCAAATACCGTCCAATCAACGCAATTCCACTGGCGAGCACCAACCATGTCACCAACCGCACAAATGCCTCACGCGACATACGCATGGTCAACCTGCGCCCACACCACAGCCCGAGCGCCATCGCGGGCAACAGGCACAGCGCCAACATCAGCAACGGCAGATCCGCATACACCCCGGCAATCAAAAACAGGCTCAAGCGCACCACCGTGCTGCAACTGATCAACGCACTCTGGGTGGCACGCGCCGTGTCCTTGGGCAGGCGGCTGTTCAAGTAGATCGCATATAAAAAGCCGCCACTGCCAAACAACGCGCCGAATAAGCCGCCCACCGTCCCCATCGGAATCGACCACCCCGCCGCCAGCTGCGCGGGCCGCGCCTTGACCATCAGGCTGTAGAGCGCATAGGCGCTGATAAACAGGCCCATCAACAGCAGCAACACGTCGGAATGCAGATTGAGCAAAAACACCACACCCAGCGTGCAACCGATGGCCATGCATGGCAGCAATCGCAGCAGCTCCGGCGTGTTCACATCCCGCCGCGATTGCAGCAGGTTGCCAAACGCCGCGACAAAGTCCAACAGCACCAGCAACGGGATGATTTTCGACAGCGGCATAAATAGAATCAGGATCGGGCCCGCGACCAGCGCAGTGCCGAAACCCGCGATGCCAAACACGATGTAGGCCACCACCACACCCACGCCGATCAGCAGCCAATCCGCACCACCAAACGACCACTGACTCATCAGCTCAACCGGGCTCATGGGGAATTCCTTGTTAGAGACAGTCATCACTTTAGCCATCGGCGAGCGATGCGACTAATATCTTCAAAGCCCTCCACTCATCTCGAAAAGGCATGACGTGTGATTTCCACCCGCCAACTGCGCTACTTCGTCGAAATCGCTGACAGCGGCAGTTTCAGTGCCGCCGCCGAGCGCCTGTTCGTGGCGCAATCGGCCCTGAGTCGACAGATCAAAGCGCTGGAAACCCAGCTGCACACCCCGCTGTTCGAACGCACCGCACGCCAACCGCGACTCACGGCTGCGGGTGAGGCCTTCTATCCGCGAGCACGCAACCTGCTGAGTGAATTACTCAAGGCCAGCGAGCTGGCAACCCAAGTGGGCAATGGCGAACTCGGCACGCTGCGCCTGAGCCATTCGAGCACCGTGCCGATCAGCGGCCCGCTGCTGCAAGGCATCAGCACCTGGCTGGACCGCTGCCCTGGGGTGTCGATGGATATCGTCAAACTGTCCTCCGAAGCGCAGTTGGAAGAAATCGCCGACGGTCGCCTGGAAGTCGGCGTGCTGCGCTTGCCCGTGCTGCGCCAGCGTGAGGGGGTGCGGGTGGTGCCTTTATACAGCGAACAACTGCTGCTGGCGGTGCCGCCCAATCATGCGCTGGCGCGCAGTCCTGCGCCCATCGAGCTGGAGCAATTGCGGGACGAAGCGTTTATCTCGATCCCCCACCCACAACGCGGCGGCCTGAGTTATCTGTCAGCCGAGTTGTGCATGCGCGCGGGATTTTTCCCCAAGGCCGCGCAAGTGATGTCGCGCAAGACCACCCAGCTGCAGCTGATCCAGGCCGGCTTCGGCATTGCCTTGTTACCAAAATCCATGCAGGACATTGCCCCGGCCAACGTGCATTTTTTGCCCCTGGCCGACCCGGACTGCCTCAGCACCGTGGCGCTGGCCTGCGCACAGACGCCGAGCGCGCTCGTGGAGCAATTCTGCCAAACCTTGCGCGAATGCCTATAAACTGCCGCCCATGATTAAAGATCGCTCCTCATGATTAAAGACCCGTTTGCCCGACTGGGCCTGGACCGCGAAGTCCTGACTGTCAGCCAGCTCAACGGCCGCGCGCGGGTGTTGCTGGAAGACGTGTTCACCAATATCTGGGTAGAAGGCGAGATCTCCAACCTCGCCCGCCCGGCCTCCGGCCACGTGTATTTCACCCTCAAGGACAGTGGCGCCCAAGTGCGTTGCGCGCTGTTCCGCAATAACGCAGCACGGGTGCGCCAGGCATTGAAAGATGGCCTGGCCGTGAAAGTGCGCGGCAAGGTGTCGCTGTTCGAGGGCCGTGGCGACTACCAACTGATCCTCGATACCGTCGAGCCAGCCGGTGATGGGGCGTTGCGCCTGGCGTTCGATGCGTTGAAGGAAAAGCTCAGCGCCGAAGGCTTGTTCAGTGCCGAGCGCAAGGTACCGTTGCCTGCGCACCCTCGGCGCATTGGTATTATCAGCTCGCCGACTGGCGCGGTCATTCGCGACATCATCAGCGTGTTCCGCCGTCGGGCGCCGAACATTGAATTGACGCTGATCCCCACCGCCGTGCAAGGCCGCGAAGCCATCCCTCAGATTGTGCGCGCGTTGAAACTGGCGGATGCCCGTGGCTTCGACGCGCTGATCCTGGCCCGTGGCGGCGGCTCACTGGAAGACCTCTGGTGCTTCAACGAGGAAGCGGTGGCCCGTGCTGTGGACGCCTGTATCACGCCCATCGTCAGCGCTGTCGGGCATGAGACCGATGTGTCCATCAGCGATTTCGTGGCGGACGTGCGCGCCCCTACCCCCTCCGCCGCGGCTGAACTGCTCGCGCCAGACGCCAGCCACCTGGTGCGCCAGGTCGAAAACCTGCACCGCCGCCTGGTGATGTTGATGCGCAACCGCCTGAGCCATGACCGCCTGCGCCTGGAAGGCATGGCCCGGCGCCTGCGTCACCCCGGCGAACGCCTGCGCCAACAGGCCCAGCGCCTGGACGACCTGGACATGCGCCTGCGTCGCGCGTTTGAGCGCAGCCTCAATACCCGGCGCGAACGGCTGATCCGCCTGGAAACCCGCCTCGCCGGCCAACACCCAGGCCGTCAACTGGCCCTGCTGCGCCAACGCCTGGAGAGCCTCGCCGAACGCCTGCCTCGCGCCATGCGCGAAGGCCTCAAGGCGCGGCGCCTGCAGCTGCAAAGCCAGGTGCAGACGCTGCACGTGGTCAGCCCGCTGGCGACCCTGGGCCGTGGCTACAGCATCCTGCTGGACGAGCGCGGCCAGGCTATTCGCAGTGCCGCGCAGACCCACACCGGACAGCGCCTGACCGCACGCCTCGGTGAGGGCCAATTGCAAGTGCGGGTGGAAGACAACCACCTGACACCCGTCACCCTTTCGTTATTGGATTGATTGATGCCACGTCTATTTAGCCTGTTGATGCTGCTGTGCCTCACGTTTAACGCCCACGCCGACAGCTACATCACCCGTACCCTGAACAAACCGGTGCCAGGGGGTGTGGCCGTGGTCGAGCTGGGCCCTTCGGTCGCCGCACCGAAAGCCACGTACCAAGGCAAGCCGGTGCTGGTGGTGAAAGAGGCGGACAACTGGCTGGCGATTGTCGGCATCCCTCTGACCGTCAAGCCGGGCAACGAGCGCATCAGCAGTGGTGGGCGCAGCCTGCCGTTTATCGTCGGCTACAAGCAGTACCCGGAACAACGCATCACCCTGAAAAACAAAAGCCAGGTGAACCCCGACCCGGCGCAGCTCAAACGCATCGAGGCGGAGCTGGCAGTGCAGATCAAGGCCTACCGCAGCTTCAGCCCGAACCTGCCGAGCAACCTGGTGCTGGACAAACCGGTGAACGGGCCGCTGTCGAGCAAGTTTGGCGTGCGTCGTTTCTTCAACGGTGAAGAGCGCAACCCCCACTCGGGCCTGGACTTTGCCGTGCCCGCCGGTACGCCGATCAAGACGCCGGCGAACGGTAAAGTGATTCTGGTGGGCAACTACTTCTTCAACGGCAATACGGTGTTCGTCGACCATGGCCAGGGCTTTATCAGCATGTTCTGCCACATGTCGAAGATCGACGTGAAAGTGGGCCAGCAACTGGCACGCGGCGCAGTGGTGGGCAAGGTCGGTTCGACGGGCCGCGCGACGGGGCCCCACATGCACTGGAATGTCAGCCTGAACGACGCACGGGTTGACCCGGCGATCTTTATCGGCGCGTTCCAACCCTGAAACGCTCAATTGCGCGCCCGATAATGGGCGCGCAATTAAAACCAGCCTGCCACTCATCCACAAGCATAAAATCTCGTTTCCTACGCAGATAGAAGAACTTCTCTCAATTTTTAGCGACTGCTTGCCATCTTTCACCCCGGCGGTTAGGGTTGAGCTTATGAAAACCTCTCACACCCTCATTCAGCTCCGCCAGCACCGCAGCCTGTGCCTCGTCAGCGCACGACTGCCAGGCTGAATCGATCTGCCTCGTCCTTACGTTTTATCCCTAAAAACAGTTCTACGGCAGGCCGCCTTTTCTCGGCCCCTACTACAAAGGATTTCCCGATGAGCATGCTCAAAGACCCGTCTTCGAAGTACCGCGCGTTCCCGACCATCGATATCCCGGACCGCACCTGGCCATCGAAGACCATCACCGAAGCGCCGATCTGGTGCAGCTCCGACCTGCGTGATGGCAACCAGTCGTTGATCGAGCCGATGGATGCCGTGAAAAAGCTGCGTTTCTGGAAGACCCTGGTCGCCGTTGGCGTGAAGGAAATCGAAGCGTCGTTCCCGGCCGCCTCGCAAACCGACTTCGACTTCGTACGTACCCTGATCGAAGACAACCACATCCCCGAGGACACCACCATCCAGGTGCTGACCCAGGGCCGTGAAGACTTGATCGCACGGACCTTCGAATCCCTGCGCGGTGCCAAGAAAGCCATCGTGCACTTGTACAACGCCACGTCGCCGTCGTTCCGCCGCATCGTATTCAACCAGGATAAGGAAGGCATCAAGGCCATTGCGGTCAACGCGGCCAAGCTGTTCGTCAAATACGCCGCCCAGCAGCCGGAAACCCAGTGGACCTTCGAATACTCCCCGGAAACCTTCAGCGCCACCGAGCTGGAATTTGCCAAGGAAGTCTGTGACGCGGTGATCGAGGTGTGGAACCCGACGCCTGAGCACAAGATGATCCTCAACCTGCCGGCCACCGTAGAATGCGCCACGCCGAACATCTATGCCGACCAGATCGAATGGTTCGGTCGCCATATCAACCGTCGTGACAGCGTGATCATCAGCCTGCACACCCACAACGACCGTGGCACCGGCGTGGCCGCCACCGAACTGGGCCTGATGGCCGGCGCCGACCGTGTCGAAGGCTGCCTGTTCGGCAACGGCGAGCGTACCGGTAACGTCGACCTCGTCACCGTCGCGCTGAATATGTACACCCAGGGCCTCGACCCGCAACTGGACTTTTCCGACATCGATGGCGTGCGCAAAGTCGTCGAGGAGTGCAACCAGATCCAGGTTCACCCGCGTCACCCATACGTCGGTGACCTGGTGCATACCGCGTTCTCCGGTTCGCACCAGGACGCAATCCGCAAGGGCTTCACCCAACAGAAAGACGACGCGCTGTGGGAAGTACCGTACCTGCCGATCGACCCAGCCGACATTGGCCGCAGCTACGAAGCGGTGATTCGCGTGAACAGCCAGTCGGGCAAAGGCGGCATCGCCTACCTGCTGGAGCAGGAATACGACATCAGCCTGCCGCGTCGCATGCAGATCGAGTTCAGCCAGGTGGTACAGGCCGAAACCGACCGCGTCGGCCTGGAAATGACCGCACCGCAGATCTACGCCTTGCTGCAGCGTGAATACCTGCAAGCCAACACCCCGTATGCGCTGGTCAGCCATCGCCTGCAGGAAGAGAACGGCAACAGCTTTGTCGAGGTGGAAGTTTCGGGCAAAGGCCAGGGCGAAACCAACCTGCACTGGAAAGGCAAAGGCAACGGCGCGCTGGAAGCGCTGGTGGCGGGCCTGCCGATTGGCGTGGAGATCATGGACTACAACGAACACGCAATCGGTGCCGGCACCAATGCTAAAGCGGCGGCATACATCGAACTGCGTGTGAACGGCGAGCGTCCGGTGCATGGCGTGGGTATTGATGAAAACATCACCACGGCCAGCTTCAAGGCCCTGTTCAGTGCGCTTAATCGCTCGTTGAGCCAGCAGGAAGCCAAAGCGGCTTAAGCAGTCTGCTTAAATGTGAAAGGCCCCTGGATAGGAGTCCAGGGGCCTTTTTTTGGTTTTGTGATGTCTGTGAGGACCTCATCGGGGGCAAGCCCCCTCCCACATTTTGAATGTATTCACAGATCAACGTGTGGGAGGGGGCTTGCCCTAATGCCCGTCAGTTAAGGGTGAGCACCGTACCTGTGGCGAGGGAGCTTGCTCCCGCTGGGTCGCGAAGCGGCCCCAGCTCTTTGTTTCAAAAGACTGGGACTGCTGCGCAGTCCAGCGGGAGCAAGCTCCCTCGCCACAGGTTACTGTTCGCTCTTGCTGCTTCTTAACTGACTGGCATTAGGGCTTGCCCCCGATAGCGGTCTGTCAGACAAACTGGAAAGTATCGGCATCCAGGTTCGCCGGAAACCGCGTGCGATACGCCGCCAATTCCGCCGCATCCAGGTTCACCTGGAACACCCCATCCGCCTCCCCCGCACTCAGCAAGGTCTCACCCTGGAAGTCCAACACCTGACTGTCACCGGTGTAGGCAAACCCCTTCCCGTCCGTCCCCACCCGATTCACCGCCGCCACGTAGCACAGGTTCTCGATGGCCCGCGCCGGCAGCAGGCGGTTCCAGTGCGAGCGCCGCGCTCCGGGCCAGTTGGCGGTGTATAGCAGCAAGTCAGTGTCCTGGGCATCGCGGCTCCACACCGGAAAACGCAGGTCGTAGCAAATCAACGGCCGAATGCGCCAGCCCTTCAATTCGAACTGCACCTGGCGCTCGCCGGGGGTGTAATGGTCGTGCTCGCCGGCCATGCGGAACAGGTGGCGCTTGTCGTAATGCAGCACCTCGCCATCCGGCCGCGCCCACAGCAGGCGGTTGCGGTGGCTGCCGTCGGCGGCCTGGATGATCACACTGCCGGTAATGACCGCGTTGTACTTGGCCGCCTGGTTTCGTAACCAGCGATGGGTCGGACCGTTTTCCGGCTCGGCGAGCGTCTCGGATTCCATGGAAAAACCGGTGGTGAACATCTCTGGCAGCACGATCAGGTCGGCGCCTTTGGCTTGCTCCAACAACAATTCGAAGTGCTCAAGGTTAGCCTGTCGGTCGTGCCAGGCCAGAGTGGTCTGGACCAGGGCGATGTTCAGGTTCGGCAATGCATTCAGATCACGCATAGTTTTTTGGCTGCTTGTTGCAGCGTTTCCTCGCGTTTGGCAAAGCACAGGCGCACCAGGCGCTGGCCTTGGGGTGGGTTCTGGTAGAACACCGAGACCGGGATGGTGGCCACGCCGTGTTCACGTGTCATCCACAGCGACATGGCGACGTCGTCCAAGTCCGGACGGATCTGTGAGTAATCCACCAGTTGGAAGTAGGTGCCGGTGACGCGGGTAAAGCTGAAACGCGATGGCGCCAGCAAGTCACAGAACAGGTCGCGCTTGGCTTGGTAAAAAGCCGGCAGTTCCTCGACATGCTCCGGATGTTCGGCCATGAAGTCGGCCAACGCGTACTGCAACGGGGTGACGCCGCAGAAGTTGACGTATTGGTGCACCTTGCGCAGTTCGGCTGTCAGGGCCGGTGGCGCGACGACGTAGCCGGTTTTCCAGCCGGTGACGTGGTAGGTCTTGCCGAAGGAACTGACCACGAAGGCGCGCTGATAAAGCTCCTCATGGGCCAGTACGCTGACGTGGGGCACGGCGTCGAATACCAGGTGCTCGTAAACCTCGTCGCTGACCAGGTAGATATCGCGGTCGCGGATCAATGCCGCTAACAGATCAAGCTCGGCGCGACTGATCAGCGCGCCCGTCGGGTTGTGCGGTGTGTTGAGGATGATCATGCGCGTACGCGGCGACAGCGCCGCCTGGATCCTCTCGAAGTCGAGGGCAAAGCCATCCAGGCTCAGTTGCACGTGCACGCAACGGCCACCGGCCAGCTCGACCGAGGGCTCGTAGCTGTCGTAGCACGGGTCGAACACGATGACCTCATCGCCATGACGAATCACCGCTTGAATTGCGCAGAAGATCGCCTCGGTGGCCCCAGGGGTGATGGTCACTTCACTGTCGGCATTGACCGTGGCGCCATAACTGCGGGCGATCTTGGCGGCCACCTGCTGACGCAGCACCGGCAGGCCGGTCATGGGTGCATATTGGTTGTGACCGAGGGCGATATGCTTGCCGACCGCGTCAAGCAAACCCTGAGGGCCATTGAAGTCCGGGAAGCCTTGGGACAGGTTGAGCGCACCGGTTTCGGCGGCGAGTTGCGACATCGTGGTGAAAATCGTCGTGCCGACATTCGGCAGCTTGCTGGTGATCATCGGAGGCCCCTGCAGGTGAGCCCCAAGTTTTAAGCTGCCAGCCGCATCGGGTCAAGGCACAAACCTGCGGGCACAAAAAAGGGCTCATCAAGAGCCCTTTTTGCGAGGTCGGAATCAGCGCTTGTCGCGGCGCTTCTTGTCGGCCTTCTTGTGGTGAGTCATCAAACGACGCTTCTTGTTCACCTGACGGTCCGTCAGTGTGTTCTTGTTGCCTTCGTACGGGTTCTCGCCCCCCTTGAACTCGATACGGATCGGCGTACCGACCAGTTTCAAGACACGGCGGTAGGTGTTTTCCAGGTAACGCACGTAGGACTTCGGCACCTTCTCGATCTGGTTACCGTGGATCACGATAATCGGCGGGTTGGCACCGCCCAAGTGGGCGTAACGCAGTTTGATCCGGCGGTTGTTGACCATCGGCGGCGCGTGCTCGCCAACGGCGTCTTCCAGGATCTGGGTGAGGCGGTTGGTCGGCCAGCGGGTAACCGCGGACTTGAACGAGTTCTGCACGGACGCGTAGAGGTTGCCCACGCCGGTACCATGCAGTGCCGAGATAAAGTGAATATCGGCGAACTCGACAAAGAACAGTCGGCGCTGCAGCTCGATCTTGACGAAATCGCGCTCGCTCGGCGTCATGCCGTCCCACTTGTTGATCGCGATGACCAAGGCTCGACCGGCTTCCAGGGCAAAGCCCAGCAGGTTGAGGTCGTGGTCCACCACGCCTTCGCGGGCGTCCATCACGAAGATCACCACGTTGGCGTCTTTGATCGCTTGCAGGGTTTTGACCACCGAGAACTTTTCAACTTCCTCGTGGATCTTGCCGCGCTTGCGCACACCGGCGGTGTCGATCAGCGTGTACTTCTCGTCGTTACGCTCGAACGGGATGTAGATGCTGTCGCGGGTGGTGCCGGGTTCGTCGTAGACGATGACCCGGTCTTCACCGAGCATGCGGTTGACCAGGGTCGACTTGCCGACGTTAGGGCGACCGATGATGGCGATCTTGATACCGTCTTTTTCACTCGGGCCAGGAATGCGCTTGGCTTCCTCACCTTCGGCGACGATCTCTTCTTCACCCTCTTCCTCCTCATCGTCATCCTTCGGGAAGGTGCTGAGGGCAATTTCCAGCATCTGGGTGATGCCGCGACCGTGGGCACCGGCGACCGGGATCGCGTCGCCCAGGCCCATCGGGCTGAACTCGGCACGGGCCTGCTCAGGATCGATGTTGTCGATCTTGTTGGCGACCAGATAGGAACGCTTGTTGCGCTTGCGCAGGTGCTCGCCGATCATCTGGTCGGCAGCGGTGTAGCCCGCACGGGCGTCCACCAGGAACAACACGACATCGGCTTCTTCAATGGCCAGCAGCGACTGCTCGGCCATCTTTTCATCCATGCCATGCTCGTCACCGGAGATACCACCGGTGTCGACAATAATGTAGGAGCGCCCTTGCCACTTTGCCTCACCGTATTGGCGATCACGGGTCAGACCGGACAAGTCGCCGACGATGGCGTCGCGAGTCCTGGTCAGGCGGTTGAACAAGGTGGACTTGCCGACGTTAGGTCGGCCCACCAGGGCGATTACGGGAACCATGCGGCTCTCCACTTCGTTATTTCAGAAAATACAAAAGCCGCTGCAAGGCAGCGGCTGGTGCTCGGGGCAGCATAATCAAATGCCGCATGCCCCGCCGAAGCGGGGCCGCCTGGGTGTTACCCCAAGCATAGTTCTTACTTGATGGTCAGGGCTTCCAGCTTGCCGCTGTTACCAAACACATAAAGCATGTTACCCACCACCAGCGGACGGGCACGCAGGCCGTCGCTGTCGATACGCTCGCGACCGACGAAGCGACCGTCCACCTGGCTCAGCAGGTGCAGGTAGCCTTCGAAGTCACCTACCGCTACATAGCTGGAGAACACTTCCGGTGCCGACAGTTGACGGCGAGCCAGGGAATCGTTGCTCCACAGTGCAGTGGTGGAACGCTCGTCGACACTTTCAACGGTGCCGGACGCCAGGCTTACGTAGACGCTGCCAAAGCCTTGGGCGACACCGGCGTAGCTGGAAGCATCACGCTGCCAGTTGACGCGGCCGCTCTGCAGGTCCAGCGCCGCAACACGGCCCTGGTAAGTCGCGACGTAGAGGGTTTCACCGGACAGCAGCAAGCCGCCGTCGATGTCCACTACGCGGTCCAGCTCGGAACGACCTTGGGGAATGGCCACACGGGTTTCCCAGGCCGGCACGCCGTTCTGGGTATCCAGGGCGACCACTTTACCGGTCGACAGGCCTGCAACGGCCAGATTATTGGTCACAATCGGACCACTGGTACCGCGCAGCGTCAGCACCGCCGGGGTGCTGTCGTACAACCAACGCTGTTCGCCAGTGCTGGCGTCGAGGCCGATCACACGGTCATCCTGGGTCTGCACCACGACGATATCGCCGTTGGTGGCAGGCGGTGCGAGGACTTCACTGGTCACGCGAGCGCGCCATTTCTCTTCACCGGTGCTGGAATCCAGGGCCACGACTTCGCCTTTCAGCGTGCCGAGCATGACCATGCCGTAACCCACGCCTACGGCGCCGGAGACTGGCAATTCGAGGTCTTTCTTCCACTTCACATCGCCGTTCATGCGATCCATGGAGATCACTACGCCGGTGACGTCAGCGGCCACAATGTTTTCACCGTCGATTGCCGGTACCAACATGTTGTAGGTGTCGCCTTGGCCGTCACCGATGGAGCGGCTCCACTGCTTTTGCAGGATCACTTCTTCCTTGAAGCTGGTCAGCTCGGCCGGAGGCAGTTCTTTTTTACTGTTGCTGCTGCAACCCGCGGCCAGAACGGCCAGAGCCAGCAATGCTGCATGTTTCCAACGGATCACGTCACGCATCCCCTTTGGCCAAGTCGTCCAGCTTGATTTGTAAG
>Ga0207650_10002261_pt1 | contig 13444 bp, 12 predicted proteins | sample KBSS63metaG_FD_184325 | JGI IMG/M metagenome (GOLD analysis project Ga0207650, IMG submission 184325) | Switchgrass rhizosphere microbial communities from Kellogg Biological Station, Michigan, USA - KBS S6-3 metaG (SPAdes) (version 2) | ecosystem: Host-associated > Plants > Roots > Rhizosphere...
CGCACACCAGGCGCTGCGCTTCTTCCCCGACGAATCCGCCGGGTATGCGTATCCGGAAATGTACATCAACCATTTCGGGCGAAACTACGAACCCGACGGCTACATCAAAGAAGCCTACAAGCGCGCACGCGATCACAAGTGGTACATGACGGCGCGCATGATTACCGTCCACGATATCTATTCCTTCGACCCCAACGCGGTGGTGAGCTGGGAATCCTTCGTCGATATCGTCGGGCGTAACTTCAAGCAGCCGAAGGAGGGCTTGGGTTTCGACAATAGCCCGGTCGCGCACATGTGGCGCACCATCCGGCGTCCGACCAAGTACCTTTGATCGATTTTAGATTTTGGATTTTAGATTTCGCTGAGAGATTCCGTATAGAGATCAGAATTCGGAAAGGCACTCAAAAACGATGATGTTTGAATCGGATCGATTTGTCGAAGAATGTCGCCAGTGCCTTCGAGAGCAAAATCCGCACGCGGCGGTGCGCGAGGTCGTCGGCAGGGCGGTAGATGAACCGGGCCAGATCCTCAAGGCCTTGGGAGAGCCGACACTCTCAGGCATTCAGACGCTCTATCGTTCTGACACATTGACGATTCTAAACGTCCTGTGGGGACCGGGGATGACTCTGTACCCGCATGACCATCGAATGTGGGCGGTGATCGGAATTTACAGCGGGCGAGAGGAAAATTCGTTTTATCAGAGGAGCGAAAACGGGCTCCGAGCGCACGGCGCAAAGACGATCGACCTCAAAGAAACTCTGCCGCTGGGCGAAGCAGTCATCCATGCAGTTACTAATCCACTCGACCGAATCACCGCCGCGATCCACGTCTACGGCGGTGATTTCTTCGCCGTGCCGCGCAGCGAATGGGATCCGCAAACGCTTCAAGAGCGGCCCTTCAATATCGAGCACGCGCAAGAAGTATTTGCAGAAGCAAACCGGCGCTTAGTTCCTTCGCCTAGCGTGTGAGTTAATCTGGTGCGCAGTCGTGAGGGAGACCACGAATGCCTCGACTATTGAGGGTCTCATTGATTCTTTGCGCATTGGCACTTGCGCTGCCGGCGGTAGCCGAAGACGAGCAAACACCGGTTCCGGTTGAAAAGGCAGCGTATCACTGGCCCGTGTTTAGCAATGAGCACGTGATGGTGCTGCGCGTAATTTTCCCGCCCGGTCGCGGCTCAAACTACCACATTCACTCCCTCGATCAGATCAGCGTACAGGTCGAGGCAGGCGCAAACGCGGGCCAGGTTCTCGGCGAGGCGCCGACGCCGGCCCGTCCGGGGACAAAAGGTCAGGTGAGTTTCACCGCCTATTCGAAAAAGACGTTCATCCATAGATCGACGAACACGGCCGCGACGCCCTACCAAAACATCGTCATCGCCCTCTTGAAACCAAAGCCAGCAGGTCTTGCGCCGGCGGCGCGTCCGGACGGCTATGTGCAGGTGTTCGACAATGAGCGGGCCCGCGGTTGGAAGCTCGCGCTCGAACCCGGCCAATCGGTCGGCCCAGTCACCCAAAGTGCGCCAGGGTTGCGTGTCATCATCGACGGCGGCGAGATCGTCGAGATCGTTTCCGGTCAGCCTGACCGCGGCCTGGCGCTCAGGCTGGGTGACTTCTATTGGCAGGAGCCGGGCACGACGCGCGGCATACGGAACATCGGAACGACCCGCATCGAGATCGCGGAGTTCGAACTGAAATAGTTCAGTCGAACTATTCTTCTACCCGCCAACGGCCGTTTAATTACCAACACACACGCAGTTGACGACGCCGACTGCTGCGAGCGCATGGGGGTCTCGACCGATGGTAAGACGCTTTACGTGCGCGCCGTCGAGCGGCGAGGTAATTGACATCGCAAGCTGGAAAGTCATCGCCCACGCTCGACGATGAAGCACGAATGCTATGAAGTTTTGTTTGATGAACGGCTAATCGCTCCATGAAAGGCCGCGCGCTCTGAGGGTTCGATCGATCCTGGCGTCGTAGAGCTTCATGAGTTGTGCAGCCACGAAGTGGCCTTCGATGATTCGAAGTGCGCACGCGATCGCCTGCAAGGTCGCCATTCTCTCCGGCCGGCTTTGAGCGCGTAGCTGAAAGGTGGCGTGATTCGGCGCGCTGATCTTCACTCTCGGAACATCCCTTAGCTCGATGTGGCGGGAGTGAATCTTTCGCGCTTGCCTCCAAGTGCCGTCCGGCACGATGAGCTGGATCGGCCGCCAATCCTGGCGGACCAATTCACTGTCCAGTTCCACCGCATCCGGGCTCGGGTAAAACAGCAATGTCCGATATCGCGGCGCCAATAGATCGCTCAAATCGAGCTTCTCAAGGCGTTCGCCGCGTATCCGCACCTCGCTGTTGACCAAAGATTGATGCGCGAGCAGACCGGTGTTGCTGCTCCGGGAGAGCTCCCGGTGGTGAATCACCAGCGAAATCTTCGTGCGCAGATCCAGGCGCGGTACCTCGGCGCACATGCAGAGCGTGAGCGACGCACCGCACACCGAGCAGCGCTGCTTTGCTTTCCCGATACCAGCCACGACGAAAGCCTCGACGGCTTTATATACTTCCCGACGGCGGGATGCCATCGTGATCGTTGGGTGGAGACGGTCTGTGCCGAGGAAATTGAGCGAGTTCATTAGAGCCGACGATAAATCACCAAATTATCTGGCAAGAGTACTTTATCGGTGAGAGATTTCTTGTTACCTCATTGTTGACGAAGATGTCGAATTTTCTAAAACTGAATGAGGGAGAAAATAATGCAAGCGGTTGATATAGCGTCCGTTGACGAACTCGTGGCGTTACCGCCGACGATCTTTGGCGTCATCCGTTGGAAGAAATACATCGGCAGGCCTGCGGGTCATCTGTGCAGTGGTTTCAATATTCGTGTGGAAGAGCATACGGCAACCCAGTTTCGTGCGCTGGGCGGTGGAAAGTATGAGCCGATTCCCGGCACGGGCATTTGGAAAGACGTGAATGATGCGCTTGTCTGCCAGGAGCTACCCGATGAAGGCGATTACCACAAGCTCGGTTTTCAAATCCGGGGACGAGACATCCATCTGAATGCTTTTCCTGATGGGCAGTATCGCATCACACCGACTCTGACCGGCATGTGGACGCGGTCCACTCCGGTCGTGTTGCTTGGCTCGCGCAGTATCGAGCCAAAGAGCGCGTACGTTGTGCTTAAGAAGGATGATCATATCCAAAGCGTCGAGTTCGAACTCGTGCAACGTCCTCGGCCATGGGCGACAATCTTCGGCGCGGCCATCGCAGGCGCGTTAGTGGGCTCTGCGCTGCGAAGAGCAAATCGTATTTCGTCTGACCTGGCCAGATCAGGATCGGATGATTGAGCTGCTTCTTCCAACGGAACTTGTCTTGTTCTCAAATCTCTTCAGGTGCTCGATCGATCCCAATCGGCTCGAAAATCTTCTCGCTTGATTCGCCAGAGCATACGACGCAGCAAAAGCACGAGACATCGTGGTGCCGAATATTTGACGGTGCGAAATGATAGAGTGTTTCAGAGTGAGACTTCACATGACGATTTTTCGTGCAGTGCTCGTAGGCTGCATAGCGTGTGCCGTGGCAGGCTCCTCGGGTATTTCATGGAAATCGCCGCTGGGTCGAGATCATCCTCTCACCGGGCGTATCTGGGACGTCGCTGCCGCACGATTCATCGATCGGGAGAGCTTGGTCGAGCATCTGGCTCGCGCTGACTTCGTCCTTCTCGGCGAGCGGCACGACAACCCTGACCATCACCTGCTGCAGGCCGAAGCACTCCGGAGCCTGATTGCTGTTGGACGCCGTCCTGCAGTGGGTTTTGAAATGCTCGGTCTCGACGATGCCGGCGCGGTCGCCAACCATCTCGCCGCCGCTCCGAACGATGCTGCGGGGCTAGGTCAGGCAGTGAATTGGAACAAACGTGGATGGCCGGATTGGGCGATGTACCAACCGATCGCCGAGGCCGCCCTTCAAGCAAAACTGCGAATCGTTCCGACCAATCTGCCGCTTGCGACTGCGACAAAGATGACCAGGAATGGACTGGCCGCTCTCGATCCATCGATGGTGCGTGAGCTGCGTCTCGATCAGCCGCCGCCCGAACCCGTGTTCGCGAGGATGGCGGCTGATATACGCGATGCTCATTGCGGCTATGCACCCGAGGAAATTCTGAAACCCATGGTCGATGTACAGCGCGCCAGAGACTCTCAAATGGCCGAGAGCTTGATGGCGGCGGGCGATCCCGACGGTGCGATCCTGGTGGCCGGAGCGGGCCATGTGCGAAACGACTACGGCATTCCGATTTATTTGAGGGCGAAGGCGCCAGAAAAGCGGGTGATCAGCATAGCTTTCGTCGAAGTCGATGCGCCGAAGACCGAACCGCAGAGTTACGCGCTATCTTATCCCAACGCCCACTTGCCTTTCGATTATGTTTGGTTCACGCCACGCGTTGACGACGAAGACCCTTGCGAAAAGTTCAAGTCCCAGTTCGATCGATTCAAGAAAGCTGAGTGAGTGGTGTTAGGACTCAGTCGCGCTACATTTCGCCAAAACATAACGAGCGTTCGACTGCCGGCCGAACGATCTGGCTCACCTGCAGCATCGACGCAAGCAACTGGAGTACTGGAGTGATGGAATGGTGGAGTGATACGCTTAAGGACAACAACCTGCTAAAGCGGCCAGCCTTCTTCCGAGAGATCGAGCTGATTGCCGTCGGGATCCTTGAGCCGCGTAACGCTGTATGGCCCGTCCGCCGGATGGAGCATCTCCAGCGCCGGTTCGCCGGGATAGGTGAGGCCGAGCGGCTTTTTTATCTGCTGTTCGAGTTCGCGCAGGTTCGGCACTTGAAACCCTAACACTTGAAGACCCGCGCCGGGAGCGGCGGCGCCTTTGGTCAGGCCGAGATTGATGTTGCCGTCGGAGAGATAGATCGCGGCGCCTGCCGCGGTTTCGCTGCGGCCGACTTCTTTCATGGCAAAAACAAATTTGTAGAAATCCGCCAACCGCTCGGGATCGGCGGTTCGGATCCCCACATGCCGCACGCCCGGATTGCGCGTTTCTTCTTCGGCGCCCCAGCCCTTCTCGGCGATATCGACGCCGTTGCCGTCCGGATCTTTGATCCGAATCTCGGTGTAACGGCCATCCTTCGGCCGGTCGGCAAACTTGATGGGCGGATCCAATTGACCGAGCTTCTCACCGATTTCCCGGATGCTGTCGACCTTGAAGCCGTAGTGGTTGATACCGACGTCGCGCTTCTGCTCCGCCATAGTGCGATGAATCTGCAGGCAGTTGAGGTTGAAATAACCGTCGCTGACGTAGAATGCATACGGGCTGTTTTGCTCGTAATTCCAGACCTCGTCCATGCCCAAGATCATGCGATAAAAGCGCGCCAGTCGCCGATTGTTCTCGGTGCACATAGCCATGTGTCGGATGGTCGGCATGTTTAGTCTCCTTCGTCAGCGCCGTTCGAGATAGTCTCATCGCTATCTGCGGCCTGATGATTTTGTCAAGAGCATTGTTCCGGATCTAGCGACTCTCGTGCTGGCTCCGATTTAGCGAGCCTTGAAGATCGCGCGGAATTCCTTCGCAAGCTCATTGGCTTGGTCCGCCAAAGACAAATCCGTCGGGATCAACTTTAAGCCCTTGGTGAGCTCCGGAGGATCGGGCGGCACGTCTGGGCGGGATGAGATGCGGCTGCGATCGCGCAGGATCGATTGCGCTTCTTTCGACAACAGAAAATCGATGAACAGACGGGCCGCAGCGGGGTGAGGTGCGCGCGCGCTCACGGCCAGCGGTTCGACGGTGGTCAGGACGAATTCCATCGGTACCCAATCAACCGGCGCGCCTTTTTTCTTGAACTCTTCGGTATGCGTTCCGTATAAATTCATGCCTAGAGGAATCTCGCCCGAGGCTACGCCCTGGACAGCCAGAGTAAAGCTGTTTCGCAGATCGACGCCCTGGCCACCCAAGCGGCGCATAAAATTCATGCCCTTTTCCCGGCCCATAACCTTGAGCATCATCCCGAAGGTCTCGAAATCTTCGTCTCGGAGCACGACCTTACCCTTCCACTTCGGGTTGATGAGATCCTCGTACGTACGCGGCAGCTCTTCTTTTTTGACTAGCTGCGTGTTGTAGACGAGCACGAGGGTATGAATAAAAAAGCTCGTCCAGGTCCCGCCCGGGTCTTTCATCGCTGCCGGATAAGCGTTTGATTCGGTCGAAGCGTACTTATCGAACAGGCCTTCCTTTTTGAGAATATTGCCGGCGATGCCGGGTATCTCAATCACATCTGAATTATGGACGCCTGCTTTGGTCTCGGTCAGAATTTTCGTTAGCAGAGCATCGGTCACAAGTCGAAGCGTTTCGGTTTTGATAAAAGGATAAGTCTGCTCGAATCGTTTGGTGAGGACTTCGGCGTCTTGAATCGACAGGGCCGTATACCAAACAACCTTGCCTTCCTTCTTTGCCCCGTCGATCAATCGTTTGGTGGCGTCCGCTTGGCCCCACGCAAGCGGCAGATTGTAAAGCGCCAGCACCAAGCCCAAGGCAAAGAAAATTATTCGGGGTTTCATCGTGGCGCTTTCCTCTTTTCCGGTGCTCTGCGATTTTTTTTAATTAGTCCGTTCGAACACCAAGCGACCGTCAACGTAGGTCTGATCGACTTTTATTTCACGGATTTTCGTCGGCGGCACTGAGAAGATATCATCGGAGAGAACCGCCAGATCGGCGAGTTTCCCTTCTTCGAGGGATCCCTTCTCTTCCTCTTCAAACGCCGTATAGGCTCCGTTGTAAGTGTAAACTCGAAGCGCCTGCAGCACCGTCAGTCCTTCATCCGGATTGAGCACAGCGGAGTTTTCTTCCGGACCGAAGCGGTGATTGACGAGAATATCGATGCCGATCAATGGATTGTAAAGACCCACCGGCCAATCCGAGCCGCCGCAGATGATCACGCCCCGTTTGGTCAGGGAATTGAACGGAAACGCGAAACGGGCGCGGTCTCCCCACTGGCTATAAATCCCTTCGCGGCCGACAATTTCCATGAGCGGAGGTTGTGTGTTCCAGATCACGCTTAACTCCGCCATTCGATCCATCGCCGCAGGACTCCACAGATAGGCATGCTCGAGACGGTGACGCAGGTGGCGATTGGGCACTTGCGCGCGCGCGTAGGCAATTGCGTCGAGACCGCGCATGATGCCTCGATCGCCGTGACAGATAAGACCCGCTTGCCAATTGTTGGAGTGAACTTTCAACATCAATTGGTTCGCCGTATCCTGGTCGAGTCTAAAGCTGCCATACTGGGTGTGGGTCGGGTCGTTGCTGTACGGCTCGGAGAGAGCTGCCGTTTGGCCGATGACGCCGCCGTCGACGCCGATTTGGACCGCCCCAAATTTAAGCCATTGGTCGCCAAAGCCGGTAGCGAACCCGGTGTCGAACATTTTTCCACCCGTGGTATTCGCTTCCCATTTGTCGCCATAAACCGGATAAGGACCCAATACGACGCGCAGCGACAGCGGTTGTTCGAGCCGAAGTCGCTGCCATGCAAGGGTCTCCATGGGGTTTCGGATCGCCGCCTCGAATGCCGTCGTGATGCCGCAACGATTGAGTTCGCCGGCGATCCATCGATAGCCTGCGAGCAAATCTTCGATGCTGAACTTTGGCAAATTGGGTTTGATGAAAACTTCGCGTGTGTTATCCCACATCGGTCCGAGAGGCCGGCCTTCATGGTCGCGTTCCATCGGGCCGCCGGGCGGGTCCGGTGTGTGATCTTCAACGCCGATCCGTCGGAGGCCGCAAGTATTGAAAGTCCAGCCCATGCCTTCACGGTTAGCAATACCGACCGGATTATTCGGCGAGATCTGATCGAGATCGAAGCGATTGGGATTGCGTCGCTCTTTCAGGCGAGCCGACTGAAAGCCCCGTCCGAGTATCCACTCGCCTGGTCGCGCCGCCCGCGTCCGTTCGGCAACTTTTTCAACGATGTCCGAGATTGACGGGCACGCAGCATAGCTACAGTCGACCCACAGGCGCTGCGGCGAGTTCGTCATATGGATATGATTTTCGATGAAGCCGGGAATCAAGGTCCGGCCGTTCAGGTCAACGACTCTAGTCTCCGGTCCGACGGTTTTTTCAACGTAAGCGCGTTCGCCGACGCGCAAAATCCGGTTACGACGGGTCGACAACGCCTCGGTGACCTCATTACTCGAATTCACCGTGACGACTTTTCCATTTACGAAAATGATATCCGCTCGGGATATCGGAAGCTCTATTTCTGATCTGGACATCAAACGATCCTGCTCATCTACTGTGCGAAGAGTCCTTCCTTTTTAAGGATGTGTCCGAGGACGCCGGCGATTTCAATCACGTCGGCTTTGAAGCCGCCGGCTCTCGCCTCCGTCTAGATTTTTGACAGCAGCGCAAAAAAACTCAAGCGCAGTGTCTCGGTCTTGATGAACGGATAGAGCTGTTCGAAACGTTTGGTCAACATCTCCGAGTCATTTAGATTGAGCGCGGTGTACCAGAGCAGCGCGCCTTCTTTTTTCGCTCCGTCCAAAATACGCGACGCCGAGCCCTCCTGGGCGCCGGATGCGGAGGCTTGATGGACGATTGTCGCGAGCAGCAACACGAAGAGCGCGCGGATGAAATTTCTGCCCGTCTCCATAAATCAACTCCGAAAACTGCAGTGGGCATTATGTATGTCCAAACGAAAACGACTGTCAAGGCAATCGGGACCGTCGAAGTCGTGTCCGCAGTGCGTGGCCGGTTTTTCGTGGAGGACCAAGACCACTCGAAATATACCGGCGCCGCGATGAACGATGTCGTCGCGCTCAATCATCTTCACCACCGACATCCGCAACATCGCGACATCAACGAAAGATGAATCACCAGCGAAACCTTGGTGCGCAGCTCCAGGCGCAGCACCTCCGCGCACATGCATAGCGTGAACGCGCACCGCAGACGAGCAGCGCTCTTCAAGCGAAAGGTGTCCATAGCATAGTCCCATCGCAACACCTTATACAAAGAGTATTGCACTTCGTCTGTGAATTTAGGGAATCTAGATTTAAACGTTGCTGAATCCAGCGCATGGGAAAACGAACATGAGACCCTCCTGAGGGCCTGAAGCGGCGCTGAATGTCTTGACTGCCGGCTTGCCCTCGGCGATAAAGTCGAACGGAAAGGAGAGCGGCAGCCCATGATCATTCTGAACAACGAAGACGTCGGCGAGTTGTTGTCGATGGAGAATTGCCTGCGGCATTTGGAATCGGCTTACAAGGAGCTGTCCGAGGGATCCGCTGTGAATCGCCCGCGCAGCGATCTTTATCTGCCGGCCACGAGCACCGGCGGCGTGTACTGTTTCAAAACCATGGAGGGCGGCCTTACGCGCGAGAAGGTGGTCGCGTTGCGCCTTAACTCGGACGTCATCAAGTGGCAAGAAAAGGCAGGTCGCATCATCAAAGACAAAGTACCTGCGGCGCCCGGTAATAAATGGGTCGGTCTTGTGCTGCTATTTTCCGCCGAGACGGGAGAGCCGCTGGCGATATTCCCTGATGGCATCATTCAAGGCATTCGCGTCGCGGCGAGCAGCGCGCTGGCGGCGCGCTTTCTGGCGCGCGAGGACGCCACTGTCCTTGGCATTCTCGGTTCGGGCTGGCAGGCGCGCGCTCACGCCAGGGCGATGTGCGCGGTGCGGAATATCAAGAAAATCTTGGTGCACAGCCCGACGAAGGCAAATCGGGAGAAGTTCGCCGGCGAAGTAGAGAATGAACTCGGCGTATCGGTGGACGCCGCCATGTCCGGGGAGGCGGTTGCCGAGCGAGCGGACATTCTGGTGGCAGCCACCAATTCCGTATCGAGAGTGGTGCCGCCCGATTGGCTCAAGCCCGGTATGCATGTGACATGCGTGAAGATTACCGAGCTCGGTGAAGAAACGCTGCATAAGTTCAATCGCCTGGTCATCCATACTCGGAAATGGGCGCCGGATAATTACATCACCGGATTTAACGACGAAAAAGTCGAAGCGCACGATCCCATCGATCTTTTGACCGAAGGCGGAAAAGCATCGAGTATCGCCCCGAAGCAACCGTTTTGGCTTGGCGCGCCAGAATTGAAAGACGTGGTGGCGGGCAAAGTCCCCGGTCGGCAAACGCCGGCGGAAATCACCTGCTTCAACAACAACATCGGGCTCGGCATCCAGTTCGCCGCTCTCGGTAAAGTGATCTTGGACGACGCGAAGGCGAAGGGATTAGGCCGAGAGATCCCCACGGATTGGTTTTTGGAGACCGTTCATCCGTGAATCCTAGTTGTGTATTTCGTGCGCTCCTTCGAATATATCCCTTCGCGCCTCGGCGGGAGTAATTTCAGCCTTGAACTAACGCGAAACTCCGGACCCGATTGTGTCATCCGATGCCCGGAGAATCGAAAATCCGAAATCGGCAATCGAAAATCGAGTCGGTGCCGTTCATTTCTCCATGCCGATCTGGCGCAGAAAGCCCTCATCTTCGAGCGTCCTTACGATGCTACTATCGAGGAATTGATCCGGGTTGGCTTTTTTCGCTTCGGGATTTGGACTTAGCTTGAGTGTCTCGACGATGCCCTCGCGATTGGGATAGGGCGGCCGGACGACGTAATCGACAGCATATTGATACGTCGCTTCGATGATATCCTCCGCGGTGTCGCGCGTGTATTTCTGGATGACTTTCTTTGCGGTGTTCTTATCCTGAATAAAGCGCTGCAGACCTTCGGAATAGCCACGGAAAAAATTCAACGCCGTGTCGCGGTTGGTTTTCAGGTAAGCCCGCCGGGTGATGACGGCCGTGTGCGGAAAATAAACCCCCGCTTTGGCCATATCGAGGAGCGGCACGGCGCCGGCGGCGCGCGCCCGGATGTGGGTCGGCGCCGACAAAGGCGCGGCGACGATCAGCCGCTTCGACAGCGCCGCGGCAAGCTCCGGCATGCCGCCGAGCTGGAGTATGTTGAGATCCCTGTCGGGATTGAAGCCGTTTTTTTGCACGAGATAACGCAAGGCGAAATCGGTCGACGAGCCGAATCGGGTGACACCCACGGTTTTGCCTTTCAAATCGCCGATGGTTTTGATCTCAGGAAGAGCCATCATGTAAAACGCGGGCACGTTCGCCACGCCGCCAACGAAGACCAAGTCGGCGCCGCTGAGAACCGCGCTGACCACCGGAGCGCCGCCGGAAAAAGCGATCTGTGAGTCGCCGGTCAGAACCACGCGAGTCACTTGCAGCGCGGTGGGAATATAGATCAACTCGACGTCGAGCCCGTACTTCGGAAAAATCTTCTGCTCGGTGGTATACCAAAGCGGCGCATTGATACCGCTGATCGCGGGGTAGATCACGTTTAGTTTCGTGCGACTCTGCGACCACGACGACGTCGCCGCCAGGCAGATTATCAATGCCATGAGTAAAACAGATTTCTTCATGGTTCGGCACCATACGAGCGCACCGCTAGCGAGTCAAGAACGTGTCCTCTTGAGCGCGGCCGCGGACTACGGACCAGCGACTTCGCCCCGCTGCAGCGTGAGTTTAAAATAGCTAAAAGCGTTGACTTATAGGGTTCGGCAAGTCTGACATCATATGAATTGACTCGAGGATTTGCCGATGAATAGGGTCTCACCCATAGATCAGAAATCTCAGTCCAGCGATCAAGAGCGTCCCCTCGATAAGAAAGATAAATACTTTCTCGGGCAACCGATCCAAAATCTTTTTGCCGATCAAAGAGCCGAAAATCATGATTAATCCGAGCCCCAGTCCCGCGGTGACGCTATGGCTCGTCAGGATCGCCGTGCTTCCGTAGGCGACCAGTTTGGTGACGTGCATCACGACGGTTGCGAGCGCTTCGGTGCCGATGAGAGCGCCTTTGACCAGCCCGTACGCCAGGAAAAAAGGAATCATGATCGGCCCGACGCTTCCCAACAGGGCGGAGAGAAAACTAAACACAGCGCCGACGATGGCGAACGCGCGCAGCGGGAGTCGCGTCGCGCTGTCTTTGCCGGCGTGGCGGTAAACCACCACACCGATCAGAAAAATGCCCAGCAGACGGGTAAGAAACGACAGCGGCGCCGAAGCGAAGAGAAAACCGCCCGCCAGCGCGGCGGGCACGCCGGTCAGAGCGAACCAACCGACGACGGGCAGATCAAGCTCTCTTCGGTTGAACCATGCGCGGCTCAGGTTTCCCAACAACTGCGCCACGGTGAGAATCGGGATCGCCTCGCGCACGCCGAAGGCGGCCACGAGGAGCGGCAGCAAGACGGCCGCACCGCCGAAACCCGCCACCGCGGCCAAAACAGAACCCACGAAAGCGCCGCCCGCAAGCAGGATCAGATTCGCGACAGACATGGATGAATCCATACCACGAGCGGCCGGCCGGAATCGTCTGCACGGCAGCGGAAAGATTTTCTTTTTTTAGAAGTAGCGTAGAGTCGGCGCGACTCCGGTGGTCTTCATTCCGGCGCCGGTCCAGCCGCGGCGAAAACGCGATGGAGCACGGCAGGGGCTCTTGAGGAAAGTTCTCGGCGAGCAGCGCCTGCAGGTCGCGGTCAAACGCCGCGACGCCTTCCGCAGAAGACTCGCGCCGATGATCACCATGAAACCATCCGCGCGAAGAGCTTTGGCAGCCGCGGCATAAAGCAGAGACCAGGTGCAGGCGATTATTTTCCCGCCAGGTTCACCTCGGGCCTCAGCGCGTCGAGGCAATCGACGCCATCGGGCAGCACGCGCTCGACCGCGCGGATCGAATAGTAGCTGGTATCGATGCCCGGCGGATCGCCGCCTTCGCGGACCGTTTTTGCGGCGTCGATCAGTAGGCGGCGCGCCGCGACGATCGCCTTGTCGGTGCTCCCCAGGCGCTCGCGGCTTCGGTCGACGATCGATCCCATGCTTTCCTGGATCGCGTGGTCCTGCGTCGTGATACCTTCGATCCCGGTATAGGTCTCGGTTTTCTGCACCTGACGATCGATCAGCCAGTCGTTGTCTTTGTTGCGCAGCTTGCGAAAATCGGCCGTCAGCTCTTCGGGGGCGCTGCCGATGTGGCGTCCCAACTGTTCACTGTCCGCTTCGCTCAGCGGTTGATCGGCAAACGTGTAAGTCCAGTTGTAGACCATGCAGTTCTCGTCATCCATCGGCACGAACATGTGGCCGCGCACCGTCGGCTTTTTCAATTTCGCGGCGCTGCCACTGTGGGCGATCTGCGACGGAAAAAACTGGTGAAACGGCATGACATACTGGTAGGCGCGCACATAGTTTTCGTGCCCGGGCAAAGCTCGCGTTGCCGTGTACATGAATCCGTAATCGGTTAAATGCACGTCCAGCCGCGGCGCTTGGGAGTTCTCCCAATAGCCTCTGAGGCCGGCTCTGGTGGTTTTGTCCGTTAGCGCGCGATGTAAAAATCCGGCATGGGCGTTGTCGATGGCACCCTCGAGAGCCTGCAGCCAATTGCACTCCTGC
>Ga0207650_10002265_pt1 | contig 13428 bp, 8 predicted proteins | sample KBSS63metaG_FD_184325 | JGI IMG/M metagenome (GOLD analysis project Ga0207650, IMG submission 184325) | Switchgrass rhizosphere microbial communities from Kellogg Biological Station, Michigan, USA - KBS S6-3 metaG (SPAdes) (version 2) | ecosystem: Host-associated > Plants > Roots > Rhizosphere >...
CAGGGCCTGGGCGAAATCGACGCACTCTTCCGGCGGGTAGTCGACGACGAGGACGCCGTCGACGCCCGCGCTTTGCGCGTCTTCAACAAATCGGGCGATGCCGTAGCGTTCGATCGGATTGGCGTAGCCCATCAGAACGATCGGCGTGTGCGCGTTGCCGCTGCGAAACTCGCGCACGATCTGCAGCACCTGCGTCAGGCCGATGCCGCGCGCCAGCGCCCGCTCGCTCGCCTGCTGGATCACCGGTCCGTCGGCCATCGGGTCGCTGAACGGAACGCCGAGCTCGATCACGTCGGCGCCCGCGACGGCCATCGCGGCCATGATCTCGGCGGTGCTGTCGACATGCGGATCGCCGGAGGTGAGGTACGGGATCAGGGCCTTGGCGCGCCGCTCGCGCAAGGCAGCGAAGGTCGCGGCGATGCGGCTCATCGCCGACCCCGCGAGTCGAGTTCGGCGACGGTAGCGATGTCCTTGTCGCCGCGGCCCGAGAGGTTGACCAGCAGGTGGCGATCGCTCGCCAGCGTCGGCGCCAGCTTCATCGCGTAGGCGACCGCGTGGCTCGACTCGAGCGCGGGGATGATCCCTTCGGTGAGGCACAGGCGATGGAACGCGGCCAGCGCCTCATCGTCGGTGATGCTCACGTATTCGGCCCGGCCGATGTCGTGCAGCCACGCATGCTCTGGGCCGACGCCGGGGTAGTCGAGGCCGGCCGAGATCGAATGCGTCTCGATGATCTGGCCGTTCGCGTCCTGCAGCAGGTAGGTGCGGTTGCCGTGCAGGACGCCGGGGCTGCCGCCGCTGATCGACGCCGCGTGACGACCGCTCGCCAGTCCTTCGCCTGCCGCCTCGACACCGATCAGGCGCGTCGCCGGATGATCGATGTAGGGATAGAACATTCCCATCGCGTTGCTGCCGCCGCCGACGCAGGCGATCACCGCGTCCGGCTGGCGGCCGATCATCTCGGGCATCTGCACCAGGCACTCGTCGCCGATAACGCGCTGGAAGTCGCGCACCATGGTCGGATACGGATGCGGGCCGGCAACCGTGCCGATGATGTAGAACGTGTTCTCGACGTTCGTCACCCAGTCGCGCAGCGCCTCGTTGAGTGCGTCCTTCAAGGTTTTCGATCCGCTCTCGACCGGCACAACGGTCGCGCCGAGCAGGTTCATGCGATAGACGTTGGGCGCCTGCCGCTTCACGTCCTCGCTCCCCATGTACACGATGCACTCGAGGCCGTAGCGGGCGCAGATCGTCGCCGTCGCGACGCCGTGCTGGCCCGCGCCGGTCTCGGCGATGACGCGCGGCTTCTTCATTCGCCGTGCCAGCATCGCCTGGCCGATCGTGTTGTTGATCTTGTGCGCGCCGGTGTGATTGAGATCTTCGCGCTTGAGATAGATCTGCGCCCCGCCGAGCTCGCGCGACAGCCGAGCCGCGTGATAGACCGGGCTCGGCCGGCCGACGTAATGGGCGAGCTCGGAGCGGAACTCGGCGTCGAACGCCGGGTCGCGACGTGCCTGGTCGTAGCAGGCCTTCAGCTCGTCGAGCGCATGGACCAGCGTCTCAGCGACGAAGCTGCCGCCGTACGGCCCGAAGTGCCCGCGCGAGTCGGGCTGTTGATAGGGAGTCATGGCAGGAATGCCCTCACGCAGTCGATGCGGCGATCCGGGAGTCGGCTTCGCGCACCGCGTCGCAAAAGCGTCGGATCGCGGCGGCGTCTTTCACGCCGGGCGACGACTCGACGCCGGAGGAGACGTCAACGGCCCAAGGCCGCAGCTGCAGGATGCCGGCAACGACGTTTGCGGCATGCAACCCACCAGACAAAACGAGCCGATGCCCGCTGTCTGCCGCGAAGACTGCCGGAACGAGCGACCAATCGAAGACCTTTCCACCGCCGCCGAAGCCCTCGACGTAGGCGTCGAGGAGAAGGCCTTGCGCCTCCCGGTAGCGGCGCGCGAAGTCTAGCAAATCGAACCCCGCCCTCATGCGCGCGGCCTTGAGATAGGGCCGGCCGAACGCGGCACATTCGGCCGGCGATTCGTCGCCGTGGAATTGCGGCAGCAGATTCGGGATCGCCGCCAACGCCGCTTCGACCTGCGCCGGCGCGGCATTGACGAACAGCCCGACCGGCGTGACGTAGGGCGGCAGCGTGCGCGCCAGGCGCACGGCAACGTCGAGTGTCACGCAACGCCGGCTCGGCGGATGAAAGACGAGGCCGATCGCATCGGCGCCCGATTCGACCGCGGCCTCGGCGTCGGCCAGCTGCGACAGGCCGCAGATCTTGATGCGCGTGCGCTGGTTCATGTCCGAGCGCGTGCGCCGCGGCGCGTGACGTCGTCAGAGCAGCCAGTCCATGGCAGCGGTTCGCTCGGGGATCGCATGGATCGGATCGTAGTACGGGCCCACGAAATACAGGCCGTCGGCGGCGAAGGTGGCCGCGGCCAGCGCGCGGTCGCGTGCCGCCAGCACCTGCGCCAGCCATGACGCAGGGCGCGCGCCGCTGCCGACTGCGACCAGGCAGCCGACGACGTTGCGGATCATGTGATGCAGGAACGCATCGGCGTCGAAGCTGAAGTGCCAGTACGCACCGCGCTGCTCGATCGTGAGGCTGCGCATCGTCTTCACCGGCGACGGGGCCTGGCACTCGGCCGATCGGAACGCGGTGAAGTCGTGCCTGCCGAGGAGCGCCTCCGCCGCTTCGCGCATCGCCGCGCGGTCCAGCGGGCGAAAGGTCCAGCCGGCCAGGCCGCTTTCGAGCGCCGGCCGCACCGCCGACTCGAGCAGGACGTAGACATAGCGCCGGCCCATCGCGCTGGCGCGCGAGTGGAAGCTGTCGGGTACAAGCCGGCTCCACTGCACGGCGATGTCGGCCGGCAGGTAGCGGTTGGTTCCGCGGATCCACGCCACCTCGTCGCGCTCGACCTGCGCATCGAGGTGGACAACCTGGTTCAGCGCGTGGACGCCGGCATCGGTGCGGCCGGCGCAGACCGATCGCAGCGGCGTGCCGACGAAGGACGAGAGCGCCTGATCGAGGCGGTCCTGGACCGTACGACCACTAGGCTGGCTCTGCCAGCCGCTATACGCGCTGCCACGATAAGCAATGCCGAGGGCGACTCTCACGACGCGGCCTGGGCGACTGACCAGCGAACGACGAGGCGCCTCAGCGCCTCGCCTATGTCAGCTGATGCGGTCCAGCATCCCTTGCGCCTTGGTCTTGGTCGCACCGCTCGCGGTCGCAAGCACTTCGCGTAGCAGGTCGCGCGCGCCGTCCTTGTCGCCGATGCGCTGGAACTCCTCGGCGAGCTCCATCTTGCGTGCCAGCGGGTCCTGACCCGAGGCGCCGTCGTAGGCGAGGTCTCCCGGCGCGGTGGCGGGCTCGTCGAGGCCGCCGGGCGCGTCGAGATCGAGCGAGATCCCCGACAGGTCGAACGGCAACGGCTCGTCGCGGTGGTCGGGGACGCTGCCGCCCGCCTCGTTGGCGGTGAGCGGCATCTTCAGCGTCGTCGTGTTGAACGTCGGCGCGGGCTCGACCGGGCGCGGCGGAATCGACTCGGTGACGTCGAGCGCCGCCGGCCTCGACGGCGCGCCGATGTCGGGATTGTCGAGATCGAGGTCGATCGTGCCGAGCTCGCTGTCACGCGCGACAGTGTCGCCGAGCGACGTCGACGAGCCGAACTGCGACGGCACCGGGATCACCGACTGCGGCAGGGTGCTCGCGCCCAGCGGCTCGGCGACCTCGCCGCCGTCGGCCATCGGCCGCTCCGGTGTTCCGCCCGCGCGGTACATCGAGTTGTCGGGATCGATCTGGGAGCCGAGCTCCTGCGCCTTGGCCCATTCCTCGCCCTCGCCTCTCGTCAGCGCGAACAGCTGGGTGGCGAGCAGCTCGAAGCCCTTGATGTCGCGCCGCTTGGCATAGACCTCGAGCAGCTTGGTGCGGATGGCGAGGCGCTCGGGGTTGCTGCGCATCGCCTCCTTGAGGATCTCCTCGGCCTGCAGGTCGCGTCCGTAGGCGAGATAAACGTCGGCCTCGGCGACCGGATCGACGTCGCCGATCGCGTCGAGCTGCGACAGGGAATAGGTCATCGACGACGAGGCGCCCGCGGCATCACGGGTGTCGATGCGCTGGCCGCCGCTCGCGCCGAAGAACGAATCGGGCTGCAGTCGGCTTTCCAGGAACGACGTCTCGCCGCTGTCCTTCTTCGAGCGCTGCGTGTAGCGATAGGCGCCGTAGCCGGCGAGCAGCAGCACCAGCGCGCCGACGCCGAGGTAGAGCGGATTGCCGCTGGTGAGCGAGTCGATGAAGCTCGGCTCGGGCGCGGGACGGGTCGGCTTCGCCGGAGGCCGCGCTACGACGGCGCTGGCCGGTCGCGCCGCGACCACGGCCGCCGACGCCGCGGCACTGGCGCCGGCGACCGCGGCCGATGCCGCGGTGGCGACGGTCGTCGACGGGCTCGTCGCAGACGCCGACGCCGACGCAAGCACCGGTGGGGCGACGACGGCCGAGGCCGGCGCTGGCGTCGCAACGGCGACCGGCGCCGGTATCGCCGCGGGGGTGGGGACGGTGGCAGGGGCAGGCGCAGGAGCCGCGGGGACCGGGGTCGGGGCCGGTCGCGCACCGGCGACCGGGGCCGGCGTGGCGCTGGACGCCGCAGCAACCGCCGCGGATTGCGACGCGCCCTGCAGCTTCTTCAGCTCGGCAACGTTCTTGTTGACCTCGGCAAGGCGTGCCGCCGCGGCCTGGCGCTCACGCTCGTTCGACAGGCGATCCTCGGCGCTGCCCGGCGCAGAGGGAGGCGTCGCACCGCCCTTGCTCAGCTTGAGCTGATCGGGGCTCGGACTCGCCGACTGCTTCTTGTCGTCGACCGAGGCCTGCACCTTGCCAGCGGCTTGGCGCTTGCTCGGCTCTTCTCTTGGTGTCGTCTCGAGCGTCGATGCCGCCAGCTTCTGACGGTAGGCGCCGAAGTCGGCGCTTTGCGCGGTGATGGTCTGGCGCGCTTCGGTCGGCGGAATGCCCTGGGCAGTCTCGGCCGACGGGACGGCCAGGACGACGCCGGCTTTCAGCCGGTTCATGTTGCTGCCGCTGAAGGCGGTCGGGTTGGCGCGAAACAGGGCGACCAGCATCTGGTCGAGGGACACGCCCTGGCGCTGCGTCCGACCGGCGATCTTCGACAACGAGTCACCCGGGCGGACGCGGTATTCGTCGCCGTCGACGGTGCCCGCGCCTGCGCTGCGCGCGGCAGGAGCGGCAGCCTCGTCGCGCGGCTTCGCCTCGGTCGCCGCAGCCTTGGCGGCGGCGTTGCGCTCGCGCGCCTCGACGCGTGCGGTCTCGCGGGCGGCCGCTCGCGCTTCGCGCGCCGACGCGGCCGACGTCGCGGGCGGAAGCGGTGCCGGTGCCGGTGGCGCAGCCGATATCACCGGCGACGTCGAGGTGCCGGGGGCCGGCGGCGCCGCGGCGCGGATCGATGCCGGCGGATCGAACAGCAGCGTGTATTCCCGCACCAGCCGGCCGGTTGCCCACGAGATCTCGAGGATCACGTCGACGAACGGCTCCTGGACGCCGCGATCGCTTACCAGGCGGACGAACAACCGCCCGTCGGGACGCTTCTCGAACGAGGCACGGGTGCTCGGCAGGACCGCGTTGTAGTCGACGTTGGCCGAGCGGTAGGCCTCGGGCGGCGCGACGCGGATGCGCAGGCTGGCCTGCTCCTCGGGCGTGAGGCTGGTGACCTCGATCTCGGCGCGAAGCACCTCGCCGAGGGAGGATTGGACGCTCAGGCGGCCAAGACCGAGGGCCGAAGCGAGTGGGGAGGCGAGGCAGAGCGCCGCGGCGACGCCAGTCAGCGCCAGGCGCCCCGACAACTTCAGTTTTCTTTTCAAGGCGTCTCCCGGAATGACGATGCGGACCCGCTGATGAGACCGCAGGGACGGTGCGGACTCGCCATCAGGCCGCGAGTTCGATGCGGACCCTCCCGACAGGTCCGCCGATCGCAACAAAACCGCTCGCTCATCGAGGTTGGGCGGCTTCAGCAGCAGCAGATCGCAAAGACGGAAATGACCATAACATCAGTGAGATAGGGTGACAAGCTCATGCAATGGCTGACGTTCGCACAGGCGTCGGTTCCGAGTCATCTGCACGCCGTTGTTGCAGTCAGGCAACGTGTTGGGAAGCTCAAGCTGCGTCACTTCCGCTCCAGCAGGATCCGCAGCATGCGTCGCAGCGGCTCCGCCGCGCCCCACAAGAGCTGGTCGCCGATCGTGAAGGCGCCCAGGTACCGCGGACCCATGGCGAGCTTGCGCAGCCGGCCCACGGGAATCGTCATGGTGCCGCTCACCGCGACCGGCGTGAGCTCGCGCGTGGTCGCGGTCCGAGTGTTCGGAACGAGCTGGACCCACGGGTTGTCGGCGGCGATCATGGACTCGATATCGGCCAAAGGCACGTCGGACTTCAGTCTGATCGTGAGCGACTGGCTGTGGCAGCGCATCGCGCCGACTCGCACGCACGTGGAATCGATCGGCACCGGCGCCGTGCCGCCGGCTCCGCGGCCGAGGATCTTGTTGGTCTCGGCACCGCCCTTCCACTCCTCGAGGCTCGTGCCGTCGCCGCGGTCGACGTCGATCCAGGGAATCAGGCTGCCGCCGAGAGGAACGCCGAAATGCTCGGTCTCGGCCCCCTCCATCGCCCGCTGCCGCTCGACGACAAGACGATCGATCTCCAGGATCGCCGACTTGGGGTCCGCGAGAAGCTCGCGCACCTCGGCGTGCAGAGCGCCGTACTGGCTCAGCAACTCGCGCATGTGCTGAGCGCCCCCGCCCGACGCGGCCTGATAGGTGATACACGTCATCCACTCGACCAGGTCGGCCTTGAACAGCGCGCCGATGCCCATCAGCATGCAGCTGACCGTGCAGTTGCCGCCGATGTAGTTGCGCACGCCGCGCGCCAGCGCCTGGTCGATGACCGGTCGGTTGACGGGGTCGAGGACGATGACCGCGTCTTCCTGCATGCGCAGGGTCTTCGCGGCGTCGATCCAGTAGCCGTCCCAGCCGGTGGCGCGCAGCCGCGGATAGACGTCCTTGGTGTAGTCGCCGCCCTGCGCGGTGATGATGATCCGGCAGCGCTTCAGCGCGTCGAGGTCGTACGCGTCCTGCAGCCTGGTCTCGTTCTTGGCGAACGCAGGCGCGCGCCCGCCCTTGTCGCTGGTACTGAAGAAAAGCGGCTCGATGAGAGCGAAGTCGCCTTCTGCCGCCATCCGCTCGAGCAGCACGGATCCGACCATGCCGCGCCAACCGACCAATCCCGTGAGTTCCATCGTCTTCGTCCTGTCGAAAGTCTTGCCGTGTGAGAAGTCCTGGCCCGGCGCCTCGGCCGAGCAACGGCGAGACGAGCGGACGCGCTAGTGCTTGGTGGTGACCGGTTTGCCGGCAAGCGCGGCCACGACCGCGTCGCCCATCGCCCGCGTGCCGACCTTGTGCGTGCCTTCGGCCCAGATATCGGCCGTTCTCAGGCCGGCCGCGAGCACGGCCTGCACCGCCTGCTCGATGCGAGTGGCGGCCTCGGGCTGGTTCAAGGTGAAGCGAAGCATCATGGCGAGGGAGAGAATTGTAGCCAGCGGATTCGCGATGTCCTTGCCAGCGATATCGGGCGCGCTGCCATGGCTCGGCTCGTAGAGCCCCTTGCCGTTCGCGTCGAGCGACGCCGACGGCAGCATGCCGATCGAGCCGGTGAGCATCGCCGCCTCGTCGGAGAGGATGTCGCCGAACATGTTGCCGGTGACGACGACGTCGAACTTCTTCGGCGCTCGCACCAGCTGCATCGCCGCGTTGTCGACATACATGTGGTCGAGGGCAACGTCGGGATACTGGGCGTGGACCTCGGTCACGACGTCCTTCCAGAACTGGAACGTCTCGAGCACGTTGGCTTTGTCGACGCTCGTCAGGCGCTTGCCGCGCTGGCGCGCTGCCTTGAAGGCGACGTGGGCGATGCGCTCGATTTCCGGGCGCGTGTAGCGCATCGTGTCGAACGCCTCCTCGGCTCCGGCGAAGGCGCCGTCGGGCGCGGACCGGCGACCGCGCGGCTGGCCGAAGTAGATGTCGCCGGTGAGCTCGCGGATGATCAGAATGTCGAGCCCGGCGACCAGTTCGGCCTTCAGGCTCGACGCGTCGGTGAGCTCGGGATAGCAGATCGCTGGACGGAAGTTGGCGAACAGGCCGAGCGCCTTGCGCAGGCCGAGAATCGCCTGCTCGGGGCGAAGGGCGCGCGCCAGGGTGTCGTACTTCCAGTCGCCGACGGCGCCGAACAGAACCGCGTCGGCTGCCTGCGCGAGCGCGAGCGTGGCCGGCGGCAGCGGATGGCCGTGCGCCTCGTAGGCAGCGCCGCCGACCAGCGCATGCTCGGTCTCGACGCGCAACTCGAGCGCGGCGAGGACGCGCTCGGCCTGGGCGACGATCTCGGTGCCGATGCCGTCGCCGGCGAGAACGGCGACCTTCATCGGGCGTCGGCCGCGACGGGGTTGTCGCGATCCATCACTTGACCGTCGCCGCGAGCCACGGCTGCTTCAGCAGCCGCTCGGCCTCGAAATCGCGGATGGCGTCGGCATGGCGCAGCGTGAGCGCGATGTCGTCGTAGCCGCCGAGCAGGCAGAACTTGCGAAACGGCTCGACCTCGAAGGCGAGCTCGGCGCCGTCGGGCGTGACGACGACCTGGCGCTCGAGGTCGATCGTCAGGCGATAGCCGACGAAGGCGGCCACGTCGTCGAACAGCTTGGCGACCTGGTGCTCGGCCAGGCGGATCGGCAACATGCCGTTCTTGAAGCAGTTGTTGAAGAAGATATCGCCGTAGCTCGGCGCGATCAGCGCCTGGAAACCGAACTGCTGCAAGGCCCAGGGCGCATGCTCACGCGACGAGCCGCAGCCGAAGTTCTTGCGCGCGATCAGGATCGAGGCACCGCGATAGCGCGGTTGGTTGAGGACGAATTCCGGATTGGGACGACGGCTCGCCGGATCCTGCCCCGGCTCGCCGTGGTCGAGGTAGCGCCACTCGTCGAACAGGTTCGGGCCGAAGCCCGACTTCTTGATCGACTTCAGGAACTGCTTCGGGATGATCGCGTCGGTGTCGACGTTCTCCCGGTCCATCGGCGCGACCAGCCCGGCGTGAATGCGAAACGGTTCCATGGCTCAGCCCAGACGACGAACGTCGACGAAGTGGCCCTCGATCGCCGCCGCGGCCGCCATCGCCGGGCTGACCAGGTGGGTTCGCCCGCCCGCCCCCTGCCGGCCCTCGAAGTTGCGGTTGCTGGTCGAGGCGCAACGCTCGCCCGGCTCGAGCCGGTCGGCGTTCATCGCCAGGCACATCGAGCAACCGGGCTCGCGCCACTCGAAGCCCGCGCCCTTGAAGACGACGTCAAGGCCTTCGCGCTCGGCCTGCTCCTTGACCAGGCCCGACCCGGGAACGACCATCGCCAGCTTGACGTTGCTCGCCACCCGACCACCGATCTTGCGCACGACCGCGGCGGCCTCGCGCAGGTCCTCGATCCGGGCGTTGGTGCACGAGCCGATGAAGACCTTGTCGATGCGGATGTCGGTGACCGGAACGTTCGGCTCGAGCGCCATGTAGCGCAGCGCCCGCTCCATCGCGTCGCGCCTGCCGGGATCGCGCTCGTTCTCCGGATCGGGAACGCGATCGCCGACCGCCACCACCATCTCGGGCGACGTGCCCCAGGTGACCTGCGGCCGGATCTCCGCGGCGTCGAGCATGACGACCGCGTCCCAATGCGCGTCGGCATCCGAGCGCAGCGTTCGCCAATACGTTTCGGCAAGCGCCCATTCGAGGCCGCTCGGACTGAACGGCCGGCCGCGCAGGTAGGCGATCGTCGTCTCGTCGACCGCGATCAGGCCGGCGCGGGCACCGGCCTCGATCGCCATGTTGCAGACCGTCATGCGCCCTTCCATGCTGAGGGCGCGGATCGCGCTGCCGGCGAACTCGATCGTGTAGCCGGTGCCGCCGGCCGTGCCGATCTTGCCGATGATCGCCAGCACGATGTCCTTCGCGCTGCAGCCGCGGCCGAGCTGCCCGTCGACCTGGACCCGCATGTTCTTGGCCTTGCGCGCGAGCAGCGTCTGCGTCGCCAGGACATGCTCGACCTCGCTCGTACCGATGCCGTGCGCGAGCGCACCGAACGCGCCGTGGGTCGACGTGTGCGAGTCGCCGCAGACGACGGTCGTTCCTGGCAGCGTCGCCCCCTGCTCCGGGCCGATGATGTGGACGATGCCCTGGCGGCGATCGTTCATCTTGAACTGGGTGATGCCGTGGCGATCGCAGTTGGCGTCGAGCGTGTCGACCTGCAGGCGCGAGATCGGATCGGCGATGCCGTGCGAGCGATCGGTGGTCGGCACGTTGTGGTCGCTGACGGCGAGGTTCGCCGACAGGCGCCAGACCTTGCGCCGCGCCAGCGCGAGACCCTCGAACGCCTGCGGGCTCGTCACCTCATGGACCAGATGACGATCGATGTAGAGCAGCGCCGTGCCGTCGTCCTCGCTGCGCACGACGTGCTCGTCCCAGATCTTGTCGTACAGCGTGCGAGGCATGGTGGCCCTTGGCGCGAATCGCGATGGCGCCATTTTAGGATGCGCGGTCAAAGCCGCTCCGGCCTCAGTAGATCGACCCCGCTCCTCCAGGGCCGGTCGCCCGAAGGCGGCAGCGTCGCGCCGGATCCACGCCGGCCGCCGCCGCGCCATCGCCGCCAGCGCAGAAAGCGCCCGGATCCTTCGTGACCATGCAGTTCGACATCATTCCGCTCGCCTCCGCCGCCGCCCGCGCGGCGCGCGCCTGTCGCTCAGCCGCCTGCTGCAAGGCAGCGCCGTCGGTACGCTGGCTCGACCACGCGAGATAGGCCTGCGGCCCGCCGCACGCCTTCGCGCCGACGCCGATCGTGCGGCACTGCGCGTCGCTGTCGCATGCCGCGTCGCCGATCAACGCCTCGACGCTGGCCGTCGCTTGAGAAGGCGACGCACTGTCGACTTCCGCGCACGCGGCTGAGAGCGCGAGCGTCGCCAGAAGTGCGAGAGGTCGGTCCAGGCGTGCCATCCCTTGATGGTTGCGTCGCCGCAGCGCGTTGGCAAGCCCTGAACGCTGCATTGCTTGGCCAGCGCAAAGAAGTCGGCGCACAAAGAAGAAAGGGGGCCATTGCCCCCTTCTTCCCTGGCGGGCGCCAGCCCGCCCCGCTCAGCCTACGGCTTGCACTGGTAGACGGCGACGTCGTCCACGTACCAGCCGATGTTGCCGCCGCAACCGTCGTTGCCGAACTCGAACCGAAGCTTGACCTTGTCGTTGGCCACCGCGTAAGGCGCGAGGTTGACGATCGAGCGACCCCACGAGCCACCCACCGAGCCTCCGTCGGAGCCCGTGAAGGCCGGCTGCCCAGCCAAGGGGTTGTCGTTGCCCTGCGCAGCAGTCGCGAGGGTCGCGTTGTAGGGGTTGTAGATGAAGTCGGCAGCCTTCACCACCTGCCACGCTCCGCCGTTCACGCTGATCTTGACGTTGCCGCCATCAAAGCCGCCCTCGGTCGCGACCCAGTGATCGAACGTCAGCATCGGACTCGTCACTCCCGCCGGCATCGTGATTTCCGGACTTTCCAGGCGCTGCACCCCGGCCTCGTTCCCGCCGGGAGCGCAGGTGCCGATGCTGGGGTCGGAGGCGAAGATCGCATACCCGGCCCGCTGGCTCGGCAGATGGGTGACCACGCCCCAGTCACGCGGCGTGAAGTCGCCCGAGTTGCCTGCGTGGCTCACGAGCCAGCGGACGCCGCCCTTCTTGCCGCCGTCGAATCCATCCGAGAGCAGCGCCGTCGCGGTGCCCGACGAGCACAGCGGCGGCGGCGACTTGGCCAGCAAGGGGACGAAATTGCACTGGCTCGGCGGCGTGCGCATCTCAACCGCAGCAATCGCTTTCGTGACCTGGCTGCAATCGAACGACGTGATGGCCTCGCCCGAGGGCGCACCGGTCGTCGGGCTCGTCAGGTTCACGCCGGTCAGGTCGGTACACGATTGCTCCAGCGAGTCGGCGTGCGAGACAAAGTCGCTCGCCGGCCCCTGGTAGACGCTCTGGGCCCGGTAGTAGATATGCGCCGCCTTGGTCAGGCCGATCCCTGTGATCGACTGGCCGTTGTAGTTGCCGCCATCGACGATCAACGCATAGCCGTGGTTGGGCACGCCGGAGTTGGTGTGTACGCCGCCCTGGTCACCGGCATCGGAATTGGGACCGCACGAGTACTGCGCGTCGGTGACCTTGCCCGGGTTGCCGTAGCAGGTCGGGTTGTACATATCCCGTTGCGCGCCGCCCGTCGCATCCTCGCCCATCAGCCACCTGACCGAGCTGTCGGTGCCCGGGCCCCGCACCATGGAGGCGCGAACGGTGCCGGTCTGCGCCTTGATCGCAGTGCCGTCGGCTTGTGTCACCGACAGGGCGGGGATCGTGATGGTGGGATCGACGCCGGCCATATTGGCGATTCCCGCCGCGTTGTTGCCGACGATCACGCCGATCGCGCCCGCCAGCTGGGCGTTCTTGGTCTTGACAGCAAAGCCGCAAATGCCTCGATCGACATATGCGATCTTTCCGGCGATAGCAGCAGCGTTGACGAATGGCACGGTACAACCGTCGGTCGTCGTGCTGCCGGCGCTGGTGTCGCCGTCGTCCGCTACGACCACGTCGGTCGGAGGAATGGAAAAGGTCTGGGGCCCGAACGCAGCCGTTCCTGTCAACTTGACACCTGCGATCGCCGACGGGGCCGTGATCGCGATCTGGGTCACCAGCGTCGAGACGGTGCAGGCGCCGCCAGTGCGCATTGCGTCGGGCGTGTCTCCGCCACGACCGTTGAGCCGGTCGACGGTTTCGCCCCAGATATCGGAGTAGGACTCGTTCAGCGCACCCGGCTGCCATGCGTAGATCAGGCCATGCGTGTACTCGGTATAGGCGTGCCCCCACTCGTGCGCCGTGACGTCGTCGGTCGTAAGACCCGGGCAGAAAGAGATGAGGGTCCCGTTCCAGGACGCATTCGGGCAACCGTTGCCGCGGTTGAAGACCGAATCCATCCTGGCGCCTTGGCCATCGAAGGAATCGCGACCGAAGGCGTTCTTGAACAGATCGTAGACATCTCCCGACGCCTGGATCATGTTGTCGGCTTCGGTGTTGCCGGTGGGGAAGGCCTGGCCTTCGACCCAGAACGGCGAGTTCGGGTAGTTCGGTCCCGGTGCCGTGGCGCCCAGCCCGTCGTAGGCACGACGATTCTTGGCGTCGTAAATGCCGGCAATCTTGTCGATCACCTTGCCCGAGTGAGCGTCGACGTAGACGAAGTCGCGAACGTCGACGCCATTGCCGACCTCTACCTGCCACGCGAGGTGGTTTGGGCCCTCTACACCCTTGGCGAGGCCCTCGCCATA